>Ga0302278_10005372_pt1 | contig 12732 bp, 9 predicted proteins | sample III_Bog_N3_2_FD_194543 | JGI IMG/M metagenome (GOLD analysis project Ga0302278, IMG submission 194543) | Peat permafrost microbial communities from Stordalen Mire near Abisko, Sweden - III_Bog_N3_2 | ecosystem: Environmental > Terrestrial > Soil > Wetlands > Peat | place: Sweden: Abisko... | reverse complement strand
CGCGCCGATCTGGTCGTCCACAATCCGCAACTCGGACTGTTCCCGAGCCAGGCGTAACATCGTCAGCAGGAAGTTGCTTCCACGCGCGCCATACACCCAACTGGTGCGCAGGATCAGAAACTCACCGCCCACCGCCTGGATGGCCTCGTCGCCCGCCAGCTTCGTCCTGCCATAGACGTTGACCGGATTGGGCGCATCGCTCTCGACATAGGCCCCCTGCTTGGTGCCGTCGAAGACATAGTCCGTCGAGTAGTGCACCAGCAGGCCGCCCAGCCGTTTGGCCTCCTCCGCGAGCACCCCCGGCCCCGTGCCGTTGATCGCCAACGCCAATTCGGGGTCGTCCTCGGCCTTATCAACCGCAGTGTAAGCGGCAGCATTGATGACAACCGCAGGCTGAGCCATTCGCACCGCTGCCCGGATCGAGTCAGGCCTGGAAAAATCGACTTCGGGATATTCGATTGCGGTCACCTGTCCCAGGCAAGCCAGCTTGTGGCGCAGCTCCCACCCCACCTGCCCGATGCGGCCAATAACCAGAATCCTTGTGTTTTGCATTCGCGTCCTTCAGGGATACTTATTTTTCAAACACTTCCGCTTCACGAAAGGATTTCCCCGCAGCGTCCTTTGAGGAGAGAATCGGATCACCCGTCAGCGGCCATTCAATGCCTAGATCCGGATCATTCCACAAAATCGTGCGTTCAAACTCTGGCGCATAATAGTCGGTCGCCTTGTAAACAAAGTCCGCGAAATCTGACAGCACGACGAATCCATGCGCCATTCCAGGAGGCATCCAGAACATGCGCTTGTTCTCTGCCGACAACTCAACACCAACCCACTTCCCAAAGCTGGGTGAACCGCGGCGAATGTCAACGACAACATCAAAAACCGTACCGCGCACCACGCGGACCAGCTTCCCTTGTGGCTGATGTATCTGGTAATGCAATCCACGAAGCACGTTGCGTTGCGAGCGGGAGTGGTTGTCCTGTACGAAATGCGCGTCAATACCGATCTCGCGCATCGCTCTCTCGTTGAAGCTCTCCATGAAGAAGCCTCTGTCGTCACCGAAGACAACGGGATCGACGATCAACACTCCTGCAATCTGCGTAGATTGAACTTTCATGGACTATATCCCTGGATTTCTCAGAATCTCGCGTAGATACTCGCCATAGTCATTCCTTATACCCGCAGCCAGAGTCTCCAGTTGTCCCTCATCGATAAAGCCTGCGCGGTAGGCAATCTCTTCCGGACAAGCCACCTTCAGTCCCTGCCGTTTCTCTATCGTCTGAACGAACGCACTGGCTTCCAGCAGTGAGTCGTGCGTGCCCGTGTCCAGCCAGGCAATCCCGCGGCTCATCACCTCAACCGACAACTCTCTCTTCTCCATATAGATCCGGTTGACGTCCGTGATCTCCAGCTCTCCGCGCGGCGAAGGCCGCAGATTGGCGGCGATATCCAGAACATGGTTGTCATAGAAGTAAAGCCCTGTGACGGCATATCGCGACTTGGGCTGCTTCGGCTTTTCTTCCAGACTCACCGCAAGGCCGGAGGCATCCAACTGCACCACTCCGTAGCGCTCAGGATCTTTCACCTGGTAAGCAAAGATCGTCGCTCCCGAAGGCCGCGCCGAGGCAGATTTCAGCATCGTCACCAGTTGATGGCCGAAGAAGATGTTGTCGCCCAACACCAACACACACTCATCCTGCCCCACGAACGAGCGCCCCAGAATAAATGCCTGGGCCAGTCCTTCAGGCTTGGGTTGAACCACATACTGGAAGTTCATTCCCCAAGCCGATCCATCCCCCAGCAACTGCTGAAAGCGCGGCGTGTCCTGTGGCGTCGAGATCACCAGAACTTCGCGGATGCCCGCCAGCATCAGCACGCTCAGCGGGTAGTAGATCATCGGCTTGTCGTAGATCGGGAGCAGTTGCTTCGACACCGCATGCGTGATGGGGTACAAGCGCGTTCCCGACCCTCCCGCGAGGATGATTCCTTTTCGTGTATTCATCGTTTTGCAGCACCTTCAGGGCTGGAAGGAGTGTACTGCAAGTCAATCCATTCCCGGTAAGCGCCGCTGGTCACATGCTCCACCCATTCAGGATTGTCGAGGTACCACTGAATCGTCTTGCGCAGACCTCCGGCAAACGTCTCCCGTGGCTGCCAGCCAAGTTCGCGCTCAATCTTCGCAATATCCATGGCATAGCGGCGGTCGTGACCCGGACGATCTTTGACGAAGGTAATCAGGCTCGCGTAGGGTTTCCCGGCCGGCTTCAAGTCGTCCAGCGTGGCGCAGATATGCCGCACCACCTCAAGGTTCGACATCTCCTGCCTTCCCCCTATGTTGTATGTCTGCCCCGGTACGCCCCGCTCCAGCACGACACGAATGCCATCGCAGTGATCTTCCACATAGAGCCAGTCGCGTACATTTTGTCCGTCGCCATACACCGGCAGCGGCAGTCCCTTCAGGGCATTCTGCACCACCAGAGGAATCAGCTTCTCGGGAAACTGGCGCGGCCCGTAGTTATTGGAGCAGTTCGTCGTCAGCACGGGAAGACCATAGGTGTGGTGGTAGGCACGTACCAGATGATCGGATGCCGCCTTGGAGGCTGAGTAAGGGCTGTTCGGCGCGTAGGGAGTATCCTCGGTGAAGGCCGGAGCAGTAGGTGTCAGCGAACCATAGACCTCATCGGTGGAGACGTGCAGAAAGCGAAACTTCCTCCGCTGCTCTTCGAACAGCTCCATCCAGTATCCGCGTACAGCCTCCAGCAACTGGAAGGTTCCCTCGATGTTGGTGCGAATGAACTCAGCGGGGCCGAGAATGGAGCGGTCCACGTGGCTTTCGGCGGCAAAATGCACGATCGCTCCGGGGCGTTGCTCGTCGAGCAGGCGGCGAACCAACGCGCCGTCCACGATGTCGCCGCAAACGAAGCTGTATCGGCTGTCCTGCTGCACCGAAGCCAGGTTCTCCAGATTCCCGGCATACGTCAGCTTGTCCAGAACCGTCACTGGAGTCCGCTGGTCGGCCAGCCATTGCAACACAAAATTGGAGCCAATGAAGCCTGCTCCTCCGGTCACCAAAACAGGTGAATTCAGCGGCATTGATTCACACCTTCCGTGGTAAATACTACCAGCAATCAGAAGCGGAGAGTGATTGGAGACATTCGCCTTTAGGTCAGGGACGCCGTCTTCGTGCATGTTGCAGTTGTGGTCTTACGAAACCAGTCTGTAGGCCGTACAATTTGAGTAGATATACGCAGAAAGCATTGAACACATTTTCCCTGATTATGAAACTCCCGCTCCGCGTCCGTTGATTCCAGCATCTTTAGAAATGGGAATTCCGCATGTTTGTTTTGAAAGGAGCGCAAGGATGAATCGACGATTGGCCGCTTCGTCTGTCTATCGCTGGGCAACTCTATTGGCGGGACTCCTCGTGATGGCCGCCAACCCGGTTGCAGCCCAGCTTCCGGCAGCGTTCCAGGATGCGAGCCTGGGAAGCCCAACTCCCGTGAGCACAACGGATGCCTGCGAGTCTGACGCGGCGGGTTCCCCATACATCCCGGTCGACAGTTGGATCTATCCGGCTGTAATGCGACTTTACTCCCTCGGCTATGTGGATTCCGTCTACCTGGGCATGCGCCCGTGGACGCGCTCCAGCGTGAGCAACATGCTCAACGAGGTAAGCAGCCGCATCGAGGACTATGATTCAGGCCCTGCTACGGACGAAGCGGAAAAAATCTACGGGGCGCTGAGCCGCGAGTTGCACTATGACGCTCAGAACCAGTGTCTGGCTCCTGTAGATCGATTGCGGGTGGAGTCGGTCTACTCCGTTGTGCGCGGCATCAGCGGCACGCCTCTGCGCGACAGCTATCATCTCGGCTCGACCATCATCAATGACTACGGTCGCCCTTATCAGGGCGGCTTCAATAACTACTCCGGAGTCAGCGGCTACGCTTCCGCAGGCCGGTTTCTGCTCCATGTGCGTGGCGAGTTTCACGAAGCGCCCTCGGCTACCGGCTACTCGAACGCACTGGCCCAGACGCTCGCGAATCAAGACGTAGGCGTCTTTCCGATCGCCGACAATCCAGCCACAGGCAGCCCATATATCCAGACCACGATCCCCCAAGGGCCCATTGCCGCAACCACCGACGCGCGCTTTATCGAGGCTTACGCCTCCTATCGCCTGCTCAACCATGAGATCTCCTTCGGCAAGCAGGACGACTGGCTTGGCCCTGGAATGGGAGGCGGAATGGCGTACTCGAACAACGCGGAGAACATCTACTCCTTCCGCATCAACCGAACTGAGCCGCTGTACATTCCGCTGCTCTCCTATCTCACCGGCCCCTTTCGCTACGAGTTTCTGGTTGGATCGCTCAAAGGCCACACCTATCCCAACGACCCCTGGGTACACCTGGAGAAGATCAGCTTACGGCCCACAGCGAATCTCGAGTTCGGCTTCGAGCGCACCGTGATCTGGGGCGGCAAGGGCCACGAGCCGATCAACCTGCACACCTTCCTGCGCAGCTTCTTCAGCCTCACCGCTGGCACTCCAGCAGCCAAGATCACGAGCGCGGACCCCGGCGCACGCTTTGGCGCCTTCGACTTCAGCTACCGCCTTCCCTTCGTCCGCAACTGGCTCACGCTCTACTCGGACTCAGAGGTGCATGACGACCTCTCCCCCATCGACGCTCCTCGTCGCGCCTCCTGGCGGCCCGGCCTGTATCTCTCCCATGTGCCGGGCATTCCCAGGCTGGACCTGCGCGTTGAGGCTGCGTCCACCGATCCACCCATCGCAGTCCTCGTCCCCGGCGGCCACTTCATGTACTACGAGGGCGTCCAGCAACAGGGCTACACCAATCAGGGCCAGCTCTTCGGCGACTGGATCGGACGCGATGACAAAGGAGGCCAGGGCTGGATCACCTATCACCTCAGCGGCAACGAGTGGATCCAGATTAGCGTGCGCAATCAAAAAGCCGCCAAAGAGTTCATCCCGGGCGGTACCACTTATATCCCCAGAACCACCACCTATTCCCTCGGCGGCACCACCCTGAACGACATCAGTTTTCAAGTAGTCAAACGGATCGGCAAGGACTTCGAGGTCAACGGCAACTTCGCTTACGAGAGATGGAAGGCCCCCATCTACCTATCCGGCCAGCAAACCGTGACCACAACCACCATCCAGCTCACCTGGTTTCCGGAAAGGAAGATCAACTTCTAGCATCAGCCGGGGAGTGTTTTTGATTGCCCAGAGATTCTGGGCGGGGAACAGTTGTAGCAGAGGAGTTCGAGATCGAAATGACGCCAAACAGCAGAGTTCACCACGGTCGAATGTGCTCTGCCGCAGTGTGTGGACTGCGAGACCACTGCACATATGTGCCCCACTCCATGGCTTCCATTTGCAACCGAAACTGATCAGAAGATTGAGACTTGCTCAACGGGAGCAGACTGATCGACTTTGAGCTGCATCGACGCACGGGTAGAAACGACTTCCGGATGGGCCGCTTTGGAAAGCATCAATCTGTTCTCTGTCGCATATGCTCCAGAGTTGAGCAGGCCTTCCATGACCGAGGTGTCCCAGCGGCGCAACACGCTGTTGACGATGAGCTTTAGGTCGGAAAAGAACGTGGCGCGGGCCATGTACTCCACGTCGAGCTGACGTTTGGCGGGAAGAACGACTTTGTGATAGTAGGACTCCAAACGATGCTTGGGCACACGGTCGAGAACCGCCTCTTCGAGAGCAAAGGCGATGGTGGCCGCGCCGGTGATTCCCGGACGGCTTGCAAGACGGGAAATCGCATGTTCCCTCATCTTGGGGCGGGGCCCTACCAAACTCATATGCCCGGCCAGCACATTCAACAGCTGGGGCAACTCGTCAATCTTGCGTCCACGCAGAAACGAACCAACCGGTGTGAATCGCTGGTTGCCGGTTGTGGTGACCGCATGATGCGCTTTGTTGGTATCGTGAACCATGGTACGAAACTTCAGAATAGTGAAGGTCTTGCCATCACGCCCCATCCGTTTCTGCAAGAAGAGAATGGGGCCGGGCGAGGTAAGCCATACCACCAGTGCAACCACCAGCAATATCGGAACAAGCAGAGGCAGAGACAATAGAACGCATACGCAATCGAAGAGGCGCTTTGAACGCGACCGCGACCAAGGGCTCAGCCGCGGTGCGACCAGATATGGTGAGGGAAGAGCTGTCTTCGCATGATTTCGAACGGGAACCATCTCCGCATCGGAATCAGCAATGCCGTGGTCATGGCTCTGCTCGGATTGGCTTATCGACCTGGATTTAGTCATGCTCGAGACAAACGATCTGGCGCTCAAAATAGGTCTCCAGAATACAAAACTCTTCGTTTTCTTGGATCACTGAGAAATGAAAACGTTGTTTTGCAAAATTAGTTGCGATTGACTTGTTCGATTGGCCTGCCCCTCTACCTCTGTTCGTCCTGAGACAGGTCTTCGATCATCGATACTCACTGCGTCAAAGCCTTACATCTTTCTCGTAAGGGAAAAAGTCTCGTAATGTTGTCACTTGTTAGAACGATAGCAGAACCTGTATAAAATGGCACACTTTTTTGAAACGATGCAATCCCGATTACTCTATCACCTCTGCATACGATTGCGCCGGCGGACGATATCTATATAAGAATCAATAATAACGCTCCCATAGAGCGCAGCGAAATGAGCAACAGAGGGAGTGCAATGAAACTGTCGGAACGGTTCAGCCCAGCCGGGGAACACAATGCACCGCGCTGCTTGCAAAGCGGAGGATGAGGCATGAGAGAATGCTCACGTCCATTCTCCATTCGGATGTGCGGCAATTGACTGTCAAGTTGACAAACTTCCTATTGCTTATTTAGTTAACAGAGGGTAGGCTCTGTTCACGGCATTTCGTCTGTGATCCGCCGTCAAGAGTGGAAAACAGAACCTCAACCAATTGAGGCGGCCTGCCATTAATCGGCCAACATTGCAGGCTTGTGTTCGACTGGGGGCAGATGTTTTTTGCAATTCGCACCGGGCGCTGCGGCGTTGAGCATAATTCAATAACAGGATTTGGAGCGCCTCATTGTAGAATGCAGGGATACGCGCCAGTCTCCAATCCGCAGGAACCAATGACGACTGAAACTACGCTTCCCGAACTGAATGAACACGTTGATTCTCCTCCCTCCCCGCGCGTCGCCGAAAGCGTCGCAAAGGAAGTCGACGAAATATCCCTACTCGATCTTCTGATCGTCCTCGCCGAGCGGAAGCGCTTGATCTTCTGGGTCACAGCGGTCTTCACCATCCTCGCGATCGTGATCTCGCTTCTTCAGCCTAAGAGCTATACCGCTACCGTGACCTTGCTGCCACCACAGCAGAGCTCTTCCATGAGCACAGCGCTGGCCTCCCAGCTTGGCTCCATGGGTAGCGTGGCTGCGCTGGCTGGCGGTCTAGGCCTCAAGAACGCCAACGACATGTTCGTCGGGATGCTACAGAGCCGCACGGTAGAGGACGCTATGGTGCGGCATTTCGGCCTGATGCAGGAGTACCACGCGCGGTATCTCTCCGATGCACGCATGGCGTTCGAGAACCATGTAACCGTGGATGGCAGCGGCAAGGATGGTCTGATCCGTATATCGGTTGAGGACCGCAATCCACAGAGCGCAGCGGATATTGCCAACGGCTATGTCGATCAGTTTCGAAATCTGTCTCAACATCTTGCCATCACGGAGGCCTCCCAGCGCAGGCTTTTTTTCGAGCAGGAGCTTGAGCAGGCGAAGGACAACCTGGCCAACGCCGAAGAGGCACTGAAGCAGACAGAACAGACTACAGGAGTAATCCAGCCCGACAGCCAATCGCGCGCCCTGATTGATTCGGCGGAATCACTTCGCGCGCAGATCACAGCGAGGGAGGTGCAGATTCAGGGGATGCAGACGTATGCAACCGCGGAGAACTCCCAGTTGGTGCAGGCACAGAGGGAGTTGGAGGGTTTGCGCGCGCAGTTGGCCAAGCTGGGCGGCACCGAAGACACCCACACCGGCGAACTCATCGTTCCCAAAGGCCTAGTTCCCGAGGCGAGTCTCGAATACGTCCGCAAGCTGCGCGATGTTAAGTACAACGAGACAATCTTCGATATCCTTGCTCGGCAGTTCGAGGCCGCCAAGCTCGACGAGGCAAAGGAGGGCGCACTCATTCAGGTTGTCGACCCCGCAGTCACACCGGATCGCAAATCGTCTCCCAAGCGTACCCGCAACGTCCTGGTCGCCACAGTGTGCGGATTTCTCCTGGGAATCCTGTGGGCTTTCATGGCGAAGGCTTTAGAGAACGCTCAGAATAATTCTGAAGACCATGAGCGGTTGGCCCGATTCAAAATGATGCTATTCTGTAAACAGTCTGTTCGCGCTTAGTTGCTCAATCTATAGCTTGAGCGTTTAGAAACACGTGCTGAGGACTATGGCGGATGTTTTAAGCCTGAAAATCCCCTATAATTAATTTGGAAAGCGCCACCATCATCCGAACGAAGCCGGAGATGCCAAGTAAAAAGTGCCTCCTCAGCTCAGTGAGTCCCTAACACTCCAAACCGGCGCTCAGACTGGGCAGCGGCGGGTTGCCAGTTCAGTCGTGAGCTGAGTAGTGAATTATAGTTACGGTAAATAAGGTTCTGCTGCTGGCGTTCGAGGTCCTAATTGCGGTGAATCGGCAGTGGTCGTATGTGCGAAGCTAATCTGAACCAAAGTAAAGTACAGTTTCGAAATACGTGATTGCATTCAACAGATTATTGAAAGGGCAAGGTCATCGTGAATTTCGGATTAATTGGATACGGCTACTGGGGACCCAACATCGCGAGAAATATTGTGAGTCAGGATGGTTCTCAGTTACTAGCAATCGCAGATGTTAGTCCAACCGCGAGGAAGCGCGCACAAATGGCATATCCGACAATCAATGTCACGGCAGACGCCTCGGATGTGGTCTCGTCCACTAAGATCGACGCTGTCGCCATCGTCTCTCCTGTTTGGACGCACTACGAGCTTACAAAAGCCGCCTTGCAGAACGGCAAGCATGTGTTTGTTGAGAAGCCGTTCACCAGCACTTCCTCGCAAGGGAAGGAACTGATCGACCTTGCCCTGCAAAGGAATCTCAAGATCATGGTTGACCATACATTCCTATTCACTAGCGCAGTAAAGAAAATCTACCAGTTGCTCGACGAAGGAACCCTGGGAAAACTTTATTACTACGATTCCACTCGCGTTAATCTCGGTCTTTTCCAACACGATATCAACGTTCTTTGGGACCTCGCACCGCATGATCTTTCGATTATGGATTACCTCATCAAGGTAAGTCCCGAGGCGATTGTTGCGACCGGGGAGAAACATCTGAACGACTATGAGGATGTAGCCTTCATGACGCTGTATTTCCCGGAGAAGGTCATTGCGCATATCAACGTCAATTGGCTCTCGCCGGTAAAGGTGAGGACCACACTTATCGGCGGAGAAAAGCGAATGCTGGTCTGGAACGATCTCGAAGCCGATGAAAAACTGAAGGTATACGACAAGGGAGTGCAGATCACCAACAGCGAAGGCGTCTATGAACTGCTGGTGAACTACAGGTCCGGCGATATGTGGGCACCTCAACTGGAACGGGTCGAGGCTCTGAGTAAGGAGTTGTCCTATTTTGTGGATTGTGTTTCAAATGGGCATGAGCCATTCAACAATGGATGCGCAGGACTGCGGGTAGTCAAGATGCTGGAAGTAGCCAGTGAGTCACTGCGCAAGAGAGGATCCATGGTCTATCTGTGAACTCCTATAACTACATCTCGGATGACGTCAAGTTGGGAAAGAACGTCCGTCTCTCGAAATTCATCAATCTGTACGGGTGCGAGATAGGGGACGAGACAAAGATCGGTTCATTCGTCGAAATCCAGAAGCATTCCAGTGTCGGCAAGCGCTGCAAGGTCTCGAGTCACTCGTTTATTTGTGAAGGCGTTGTCATCGACGATAACGTGTTCATTGGGCACGGAGTGATGTTTATCAATGACAGTTATCCTCGCGCTACCACTGCCACAGGAAGTATGCAAACCGAAGCCGACTGGAAGGTCGAACGGACAAATGTAAATAAGGGTGCATCCGTCGGCTCTGGCGCGACAATTCTTTCCAACATCACCATCGGCGAGAACGCGATTGTGGGCGCAGGCAGCGTTGTCACCAAAGATGTTCCGGCTAACGCTATCGTGGCAGGAAACCCGGCCAGAGTTTTTCGTTACATTGATGAGACCGTGGAGGGTACCAATGTCCATTTCTAAGGGCGGTTCAATCAGTGTTCCTTTTCTGGATCTGGTTACTCCCCATCTGGAACTCGAGCGCGAACTTGTCGGCGTCTTTCGCCAGGCACTGCACACGGCTGACTTTATTGGCGGCCCCATGGTGGAGGAATTTGAGAAGGCCTTTGCCGCCTTCTGTAGCACAAATCATTCTATAGCCATTAGCAGCGGTACAGATGCATTACGCTTTGCCATCATGGCTTGTGGAGTTCAAGTCGGCGATGTGGTACTGACCGTTCCGCATACGTTCATTGCCACAACGGAAGCTATCTCGCAAGCAGGTGCACTCCCGGAATTCGTAGATATCGACGAGCACACATACAACATGTCGGCTGAGATGCTGCAACAGTTCCTGGAACGGCAGTGCTCTCGGGACAAATTAGGGAGGCTCATAAGTCGGCGGAGTGGACGACCGGTAACCGCAGTGGTGCCGGTGCATCTCTACGGCCAAATGGCCGACATGGATTCGATCCTGAGGTTAGCCAGCCAGTACGGTCTCACCGTGATTGAGGATGCTTGTCAGGCCCACGGTGCTGAATATTTCTCTAAAAAGTTCAATCGCTGGATGAAAGCAGGGACCATGGGTAGCGCGGCTGCATTCAGCTTTTACCCTGGGAAAAATCTGGGAGCGTGTGGCGAAGCCGGTGCAGTGACCACGAATGACGCCGGTATCGCCGACAAAATCAGGATGTTGCGCAATCATGGCCAGGCGAAGAAGTACTATCACGACGTGGAGGGCTACAACGGGAGGCTGGACGCGATCCAATGCGGGATATTGCACGCTAAGTTGCCTCATCTACCGGCGTGGAACGCGCAACGCCGCGACCGCGCAGCCGATTATACCCGTCTTTTGGCGAGCAATGAAGCTATCAGTCTTCCGTTTGAACCCTCATGGTCTCGCGCTGTGTATCACCTCTATGTAATCCGCACCAACGACCGCGACGGCATGATCGGCCACTTGAAAAATGCGGGCATTGGCACGGGAATTCACTACCCAATTCCCCTGCATTTGCAGAAGGCATATGCCTCGCTCAGCTACAGTGTGGGAGACTTCCCCGTGGCCGAACGCGCTTCGGCCGAAATCATCTCACTGCCGATGTTCCCGCAGCTTACCACGCAACAGCAAGCCAGAGTGATCGAGGAGGTCCTGGCCTTTGCTTCAAAGGCGCCTCCTAAGCAAAAAGACTATGAAGAGGACCTGCTGAGGCCTGTGAGGGGAACTCCACTAAATACGGTCCTATCCTAATGTCTATATTCAGTCGACAAAAGGCATATTGGGATGCGGGTTATGCTGCGGGCCGGTTTCCCATTGCGGAGAGCAGGACCAATCGCTTGCTCATCTTGCCCATGGGACCGCAGTTGGAAGATGCAGGCGTTACGTCCGCGATTGTCGCGTTGAAAGCAGCGGCTCAAGGATGACTGAGGCGAAAGCATCGTACCATCGCATATTGAAAAGCACTTCCATTATTGGAGGTGCATCGTTCATCAATATCGCAATCGGGGTGCTGCGCTCCAAGGTTCTGGCCGTATTGCTCGGGCCTGTGGGTGTGGGCTTAGCCAGCCTATACACCGGCCTAATGGGGACCGCATCCACGGTTGCCACCATGGGCTTGGGCCCGGTGGGTACGCGCCAGATTGCGGAGGCCTACAGTAAGGAGGACGCTCGCGCGATTATGGTGGCGCGACGTGCGTTGTTCTGGGGCACGATGGTCCTCGCCAGCGCAGGCGGGCTGGTTGTGTGGTCTCTGCGTTCGTTCCTGGCTGTCTATGCGTTGGGTAAAGCCTCCTATTCTGGCGCGGTCGGGTGGCTTTCGATAGGCGTTGCACTTTCGGTTGCAGGAGCATCGCAGGCAGCGTTGATCCAAGGCATGCGTCGCATAGGCGATATTGCCCGTCTCAATGTCTATGGATCGGCAATCAGTACTGTGCTGGGTATCGGCTTGCTCTGGCGATGGGGCAAGACCGGCTTGGTTGCATATGTGCTGATCGTCCCTTTGGCGAGCTTTGTTCTCGGCCACGTTTACGTGTCGAGACTCCCGAAAGCCAGAACGGAGACCGTTTCCCTACCGGAGCTAACGCGCGAATGGAAGATGCTTCTTCGCCTTGGCATCGCAATGGTGGGCGCAGGGCTTGTTCAACAGTTGGCGCAACTCTGGATACGGATCGATGTCGCCAAAGTTCTCGGCGCGCAGTCGCTTGGCCAATATCAGGCTGCCTGGATAATCTCGATGCAGTATGTATCCTTTGTGCTCATGGCGATGGGGACAGACTACTACCCCAGATTGACCGGTGTGATCCACGACCACAAGGCTGCCAGGAACCTGGTAAACGAACAAACGGAGATAGCCACTCTCCTGAGCGCGCCCGTGTTCATCGCTATGATGGCGGTAGCGCCGTGGGTCGTTCATTTGCTCTATGCGGCCTCCTTCACTCCAGCGATC
>Ga0302278_10005368_pt1 | contig 12736 bp, 11 predicted proteins | sample III_Bog_N3_2_FD_194543 | JGI IMG/M metagenome (GOLD analysis project Ga0302278, IMG submission 194543) | Peat permafrost microbial communities from Stordalen Mire near Abisko, Sweden - III_Bog_N3_2 | ecosystem: Environmental > Terrestrial > Soil > Wetlands > Peat | place: Sweden: Abisko... | reverse complement strand
AGGCGGCCGCGGACGAGCCTGACCTGGTGCAGGCCCTCACGGGGTGGGGCAGGGCGCGGACACGCGCGGGGAATGCGGCGGCCGCCATCCCGATGCTCGAGCGAGCCCTCGCCCTGATGTCGAAGACGCAGCTCACGGGGATGGAGGGGCAGCGCCTCCTCGCGGATGCGCAGCTCGCGCTCGCGCAGGCGCTCTGGCAGTCGGGCTCGCGCGCGGCACGCATCGGGGATCTCGCGCAGGCAGCGCTCGCGACGCAGCGAGCGACGAAGAATGCCGGGGCGGTCACGGAGATCGAGTCGTGGCTGGAACATCGTCCGCCGACGGCTCCCGTCCGGCGTCTCCCGTGACGTCCGGCGTTTCCTCCGGATAGAGTCGCGTCGCCGATGCGTCCTCCCCGTTCCCTGCTCTGCGCCCTCGCGGCTGTCGTCCTCCCGGCGTGCGGCTCGAGGACACCGATCTTCCTGGGGCTCGCCGCGATGGACGCCGGGGTGGAGGCGGCGGTGCCGCCGAAGCCCGACGCGGCCAGGGACGCGGGAATCGACGTACACACGCGTCCGCCGACGGACGCGGGGCCACGGCCGCACGATGCGGGCGCCGACGAGGTGGTCCTCTACATCCCCGCCCAGGGCGCGACGTGGACGTGGACGGGCACGACGTGGGCCGCCCTCGGCGACGGCAGCGAGACGGAGCCACCCGCGCGCGACGTGTCCGCGATGGCGTCCGACGGGCGCGAGATAGTCCTGTTCGGCGGAGAGAACGACACGAACAACACCTTCCTCGGCGACACGTGGGTCTTCTCGAGAGGCGCGTGGGCGATGGCCAGCCCGACGGCGTCACCCTCGGTGCGTGCCGGCCATTCGATGGCGGGGCAGGGTTCGACCGTCGTTCTTTTCGGCGGTCGTGCGACGAGCCCCTCGGCGAACGTACAGAACGACACCTGGGTGTGGGACGGCGCCGCCTGGACGCAGGCGCACCCCGCCGTGTCGCCATCTCCGCGCTCCTTCGCATCGTTCGTGAGCCTGGGCAACGTCGCGATCCTCTATGGCGGCGCGGACCCGAACAGCAACCTCCTCGGCGACACCTGGAGCTGGGACGGGACGGCCTGGACGGAGCTCACTCCGCCCACCTCCCCCCCGCTGAATGGCGGCTCCGCCGCGACGCTGGGAGCCTACGTCTACCTGTTCGCGCCGACGTTGGACGCAACGACCAGCGCGTACACGACGGACACCTGGGCGTTCGACGGCTCCACGTGGACCAACCTCCCGTCCATGGGGCTCGCCCCCCCGGGCCCCACTGGCTTCGGCGCCGCGGCGATCGGGAACCTCGTCCTGCTCTACGGCGGATACTTCGAGAACAGTGACAGCGAGGAGATGAACGAGGACGACACGTTCACGTGGAACGGCACGGGCTGGACCGACCTAGGCACCTTTACCGGCCCCGATATGTTCTCGGGGTATCCGCCGTGCTTGATGAGCACGGTCAGCCACTGACGTCGCGGCCTTCGCGCCGTCGCGACCGCGCCGAAGCGGGCGCGCGCTGACTTAGTGAGCGCGCATCCAGGCGGCGAAGTCGGCCGCGAAGTCGGTTGGCTGGACCATGGTGATCATGTGACCCGCGGCCGTGTAGTCGCGCACCTCGACGAAGCGTTCCCCATCCGGATAGACGACTCCAATCGCGTCGGTCTTCGACGTATCGATCCGTCCGGAGCCGATGGCGGCGCCGAGCGCGGGAGCAAGCGCCGTCGTCGGGACCACGAGATCCCGGAGGCCGTGCGTCAAGAGGGCCGGGACGTCGTGGAGGTTGTCGACGAAGGCGAGCGCTTCTGTGCTCGCGGTTCGCCAGTCGGTGACGGGGGACCCGGTCTCCTTGCCAGGGACGAGCGGAGAGAAGTCGAGGTAGTAGACCTGCCCGCTCGGGAGGGGCCCCAGCGCCGATTCGAGCGCCGCTTCGGAAGGGATGGTCGAGTCGGGGCCGAGGCACTTCCACCCCTTGCTTCGCTCGGCAGGCGCGAGCTCGGGGATGTCGGCGAGAGCGACTCCGAGGAGCGTCGCGGCCGCCGCCGGATCGATGTGCGCGGCGATGGCTTCGGTCTCGCGCTCGGTCTCGAACGCGTTCGTGTAGGTGTAGTTGTAGAGGCTCATGCCGAGGTCGTCGGCGCACGCGCAGGGGCCGGCGCCGGAGCAGCTCTCGCCTGCGCTCATCGCCACGTCGGCCGCGACGGAAGGGTCGAGGCACACCCTGGCGATCGCGTCCGCCTCGGGGCCGCCGCCGACCCACGCCTCGAGGAGGATCTGCCCCGCGAAGAGTGACGCGGAGCGATGGGTCCCGGCGATCGCGGCGGCGAGGGTGGTGTCGGTGTACGGGACGTTGGCCCAGGCGCCGCGCAAGTACGTCAGGATCCACGTGAGACGCACGCCGCCGTAGCTCTCCCCCATCCAGTAGACCGGCCCCTCGAGCTCGGGGTGCGCCGCGAGGAAGGCGAGGGCGACGGAGAGGACGTCCCCGGCGTCGACGTACTCGTTGAAGACCTCCGGGCTGCAGTCTTCGGCCGTGGGAGTCGCGGGGGAGCCCGCGGGTCGATGTACACGAGGTTCGCGATGCTCGTGAGGGGCGCGGGGTTCGTGGTCACGATGCCCGCGGAGCTCACCCCCGTCGGGCCCGTCCCGAACGCCCGCACGATCTCGGCGGCGTACCCGTTCCAGAGAAAGACGACGGGGCTCGTGCGAGGGTTGGTGGCGGCCGGACGAAAGCTCACGAACATGCGAGCCGTGCTCGTGATGGAGACGGTGTTGCCATGGACCGTGACGTCGCGCGGGGGGACGTCGATGAAGCCTGCGCTCGCGACGATGGCGCCCGCGTCGTTCCCCGCCTCGCCGCGCGTGGGGACCGGAGCCGCCGTGGGTCCCGAAGACGAGCTGCAAGCGACGACGGCGAGCAGCCCGAACGGGAAGGTGATGCACGCCCGGTCGGCGTGCGTCACGAGCGTCCGCCGCGCGACCTCGCGCTGGCGAGCACGCGGCGGAGCAGAACAATCAAGAGCGGAGGTCTTCCGCGCGCGCAGTGGTCCATGCCTCGACCTGGGTTCGGAGCCCCTGATCCGTCACGAAATCGGAGGCGCGCGAGCGAAAATGCCGTCGGTCGCGTGAAGGACGCACGACTATTCTTCCGCGACCAGCTTCTCGCGTATCAACTGCAGCTCACGTCGACGCGCGGCGGTAGACTTCGGGTAGCTCATCTTCAGCTTGTGGAACGTGTCGAGCAGGATCTCCGAGACGATGAGGCGCGCGTTCTCCTTGTCGTCGGCCGGCACGACGTACCACGGCGCATGCTTGGTGCTCGTGGCGCCCAGGCACTCCTCGTACGCCTTCCTGTACTGCTTCCAGAACTTCCTCTCTTCGACGTCCGCGAGGCTGAACTTCCAGTTCTTCTCGGGCTCGTCGATACGCTCGAGGAAGCGCTTTCGCTGTTCCTCCTTCGAGAGGTGAAGGAAGAACTTGATGATTCTCGTGCCGCTCCGGTGCAGGTGGTTCTCGAGGTTCACGATCGACTCGTACCTTCCACGCCACAGATCGTCGCCTGCGAGCAGCTTGCCTGGCAGCCCCTGCGTGCGGAGAATCTTCGGATGGACGCGAGCGATCAGGACCTCCTCGTAGTAGGAGCGATTGAAGATGCCGATCCGGCCGCGCTCCGGCAGCGCGCACGTCGTGCGCCAGAGAAAGTCGTGCTGCAGCTCGGTGGCGCTCGGCTGCTTGAAGCTGAATACTTCACAGCCCTGTGGGTTGACGCCCGACATGACGTGGCGGATGGCGCCGTCCTTTCCCGCCGCGTCCATCGCCTGGAAGATGACGAGCACGGCGTACCGGTCTGAGGCGTAGTGCAGGCGCTGCAGCGAGCTCAGGTCTTCCACCTGCTTCGCCAGCAACGCCTTGTACTCCTTCTTCGACTCGTAGACCGGCTTCGCGAGGGTCGGCCACTCCTGCAGGTCAACCGGCCTGCCGGGTGGCGCCCGGAAGTCGTGCGGCTCGAGCTTCTTCTTCATGGTGCTCCGCTCCCATTTCCGTTCGTGTGTGCACGAGTCTCCCGCTCCGCCTGTAGCCAGTCCTTGTCCGCGCTGCCGTCGCGGCGCTGCTCGTAGAGCTCGTACGCCCGGGCAGCGACCCGCAGCTCGAGGTCGTGAGGGGACTCGCGCTTGGCGAGCAGCGGCGGCTTGCTGGGATCGAAGACGCGATAGGCGAGCAGCTTGATTCGATCGTTCACGAGGAAAAAGGCGAGCGCGTAACCCCAGACGAACGCCGCCCAGCGCCAGCCGATCGGTGCCATGAACACGCCGTAGACCGCGATGAGGGTCGCGATGAGCTGCGTACCCCCGACGGCTATCCACAGGGCCTTCGCGGGCCGTATCGACCAGAAGGGGCCGCGCGTCCGCGTCAGGAAGATCGTGAGATGTCCGGCCACGGAGAGCTTCAAATACATCAGTGTCTGGATGTGAGAGCGGTCCAGATGGAAGACGCGCTCACCGAGATAGAAGAGCCCGAACGCGGCGACGACCCCCGCCAGCCCGAGCACCGTCGAGATCCCGAGCACGAGGCGCATGTTCCAGGCCTCGGGCCTGTCCTCGTAGTGAACATTGTCATAGGCGATCGATAGGATAGCGCCATCGTTGAGGAGCGCGAGCATCACGATCATCACAGCGGTGACGGGGTAGAAGTTGAACACCAGGATCGCGAGCGTCATGAAGAGCAGCACGCGCAGCGTCTCCGCGATGCGATAGATGGCGTAGCTGTTCATACGCTGGAAGATCCTTCGACTCTCCTTGATCGCATCGATGATGACCGACAGGCCGGATGTGAGGAGCACGATGGACGCGGCCGCGCGCGCGGCGTCCGTCGCTCCGGAGACCGCGATGCCGCAGTCGGCCTTCTTGAGCGCTGGCGCATCGTTCACTCCGTCGCCCGTCATCCCGACGATGTGACCGCGCTCCTGCAGGACGTCGACGATGTGAAACTTGTGCTCCGGGAACACCTGGGCGAAGCCATCCGCCTTCTCGACGGCTTCCGCCGAAGCTGCCGACTCGTGGTGCTTCGTGTCGCCGAGGCTGCTCGCGTCGAGGATGTTCGTGCCGAGACCCAGTCGCGCCGCAGTCTCGCGCGCGATGGCGAGCTGATCGCCCGTGACCATCTTCACGCTCACGCCCATCCGACGCGCGCTCGCGATCGTTGCCTTCGCCTGCTCGCGCGGAGGATCGAACAACGGCAAGACGCCGGAGAACATCCACTTGTCGCCTTCATCGGCGCGGGCAACGGCGAGGGAGCGGAAGCCACGCGCCGCGAACGCGTCCACGGCCTTGAGGACGGCGTCCTTCACCTCGCCAGCGTCCGTCGACATCTGGAGGATGATCTGCGGCGCTCCCTTCGCGACCTTGAACTCCTTGCCGTCGGCGTCCTTCACGGTGGCTTCCGTGCGCTTGTGCACGGGGTCGAACGGCTGGAAGTGAATGACCTCGAAGGTCCCCAATGCGTGCTTGTCCCTCACGCCGCCGAGCACGGCGAGGTCGATGGTGTCGTTGTCTTCGGCCCGCGAGGCGAGCGCCGCGGAGAGAATGACCTGGTCGGCCGTGATCCCCGTGACCGTGAACGGATCACCGAGGCTCAGCTTGTTCTGGGTCAACGTGCCGGTCTTGTCCGAGCAAAGAACGTCGACGCCAGCCAGCTCCTCGATCGCCGACAAGCGCGTAACGATCGCTTCCTTCTTCGCGAGGAGCCGGGCGCCGACGGCCATCGTCACGGAGAGCACCGTGGGCATTGCCACGGGGATGGCAGCGACGAGCAGCACGAGCGCGAACGCCACCGTCTCGAGGATGGGGTCGCCTCGGAAGAGCGCGACGGTCAGGATCACGACGACCAGGCCGACCGCGAGGACGATCAGGTAGTCGCCGATCTTGAGGACTGCGCGCTGGAAGTGGCTGACGGTGTGAGCTTCCTGGACGAGCTGAGCGGTCTTGCCGAAGTAGGTGTTGGCGCCGGTCGCGTACACGAGCGCGTCGATCTCGCCTTGCCTCATGATCGACCCCGAGAACACCGCCTCACCGGGCTTGCGTGTCGCGGGCAGCGACTCGCCGGTCAACGCGGACTGATCGACCTCGACCGGATCGCCCTCGAGCAGCCGCGCGTCCGCCGGCACGATACCGCCAATTCGTAAGCGAATGACGTCGCCGGTGACGAGCTCTCGCGCAGGCGCCGTGACCCACTTCCCATCACGCTTCACTTTGGCACTGATCGCGAGCTTGGCCTTGAGCGCGGCGATCGCGTTGCCCGCCTGGTGCTCTTCCCAGAATCCGACGATGGCGTTCGAGCACAGCAGCACGAGGATGATGCCGAAATCCAGCCAGTGTCGGACGACCGCGGACAGGACCACCGCGGCTTCGATCATCCACGGAATCGGCCCCCAGAAATAGGTCAGGAACTTGAGGATCGGACTCTGTTCCTTCTCCACGAGCTCGTTGGGGCCGTCGCTCGCGAGGCGCGCCTGCGCGTCAGCACGAGTCAGACCCGTCGCCGAGGATTTCAACTTACTGAGCACCTCCGCCATCGGCAGCGTCTTGAGCTCGTTCGCCGGGGGCGGAGACGTCGACTTCCGAGAGGACGTCGAGCGCGACGTCGCGGCCATCGCGTGGTGGGCGCCGGTGGTCACGCGTGGTGGCTCCCCTTGGGCCATGAATCCCATTGCCGGGCGCGAACGTCCGGGAAATGCGAGTCCATCTCGTAGGGCAGGTCCGGCGTGAGCGTGGTCGTTCTCATGACCTAGTCTCCGAGGCGACGCGAGAGTGACAATCCCAATGACTCCAGCTCCGCGCGCGTGGCGCCGTAGCTGGTGTGGAGGATGCTTCGAATCCCCAAGGCGCCGGCGATCTCGACGAACATCGCCGTATTGTCGATATAGACGACCTGGCGTGCGGGTACCTGGGCGAGGTCCAGCGCGAGTCGAAAGATCTCCGGGTCCGGCTTGCGCAGGTGGACGATGCACGATGACACGAAGAGATCGACGAACCGCGTCAGCTTGAACTTCCGAACCCGGTACGAATTGAGCTCGCGCGCTTCGTTGCTCACGACCACGACCTTCAACCCGTGGCAAGCTCTCAGCCGAGTCACGAGGTCGATCATTCGCGGGTACGGCTTCGTCTGTGCGAGGATGAAGCGTCGAAACTCCGCCCGCGTGAACGAGCGTCGCCGGTGGAAGACGACCAAGTCCAGGTACCGGTCGAGTGTCAGCTTCCCGACCTCGTACGTGTCGAAAACCAGGCGATGGCGCTCCTCCATCTCGGTCCACGCGAGCTTGAACGCCGCCGCCGCGCTGCGGCGCTCCCGCTGGTCCCACCCGTCGGTGAGCAGGACGCCGCCGATGTCGACGAAGAGCGTCGTGACCGGAGTGGCTCGTTTCACGGGATTCAAGGCCGTTCACCGCCTCCAGGTGATGCAGCCGAGCTCCATGGGCACCGAGACGCTCTCGTGATCTTTTCCACTCGGGTGGCCGCTGGATGCACGAACCGAACCGCCGTGGCGCGCGAAGCCATCCGTGTTTCTAGCGGCCGCGGCGCTCGGTCGCGGTGTCGGTGGAGGCGTGCGAACGCCACATGTGTGTCGTCCTTGCGCGTAGCCGAAGACGCTGGACCGATCATTGTCGTCGAACTGGCTGATGTGTACCCCGCGCCACCTGCGGACGTGCGGCGACACCGATCAACTCGAGACCAATCACCTCATACGTGGAGATGCGGCCTTGGCCGGCGCCTCCACACGGACCGTGCCGGCTACTTCGGCGGAGCGATCTTGGAGAGCGCGTGGTCGATGGCCTTCTTGAAGCTGTCGTAGGGCTGCGCGCCGTCGAGAGAGCGCCCGTTCACGAAGAAGTGCGGCGTGCCCTCGACGCCGACGGCCTCGCCCGCTCTCTGGTTCTCGGCAACGGTGCCCTTCATTTCTCCGGAGTCCAGGCACCTGTCAAACTTCGCCTGATCCATACCCGTCAGGGCTGCCGCGAGCTTCTTCAGGCCATCGACGTCGAGCTTGTCCTGATTCGCGAACAGAGCGTCGTGCATGGGCCAGTACTTGTCCTGCGCCTCTGCGCAGTGGCTCGCCTCGGACGCTTTCTGCGCGTGATCGTGGAACGGTAACGGGTAGTCGCGGAATACGAATCGTACCTTTCCGGCGTAGTCGGTCATGAGACGCTTGATCGTCGGCTCGACCTTGGAGCAGAACGGACACTGGAAGTCGCTGAACTCGACGACCGTGACGGGCGCGTTTTCCGGTCCGAGCGAGGGGCCCGACGCCGCGACGTTCACGGGCGGCTCCTCGAGCAGAACTTCAATCCTGGCCTTGCTCTTGAGATCGTCGAACACCTTGGTGGCCGCTTCCCGTCGCTTCTGATTCGTGAGGAATGCGATGATGTGGAGCTTCTCCTGCTCGAACGAGCGCCCCTCCATCCGAGCGGCATTCTGGTCGTAGAACGTCTTCGCGTCGGCCGCGGTCGCCGCGGGAGCCGGGCCGTCGACGTGCAGCTTCAACCAGGCGTCCTCGGTGATGCCCTCCTTCTTGGCCTCGCTGTCGATGAGTTGCGTCACGAGCAGGTCGTCGAGCGCCTGCTTCCGAAGCTCGAACGTTTCGGACAGCAACTTCTGCCGCAGATGACCGAGCTGCGACGAGGCGGCGTCGTCGACCTCCTTTGCGGTGATCGCGTGCCCGTCGATCGTGGCCACGACGACGGCGGGATCGAGCTCCGTCGCCGCCGGCACGGGGCTATTGCCCGAAGTAGCGTGCATGACGGGCGGGCTCTGCTTGTTGCATGCGGTGGCGGCGGCCCCGAGCAGGAGCAGCGTGGCGACGGTTCGTTTCATTGGTTCTCTCGCGTTGTGTGAGGCGTGGTGGTGGAGCAGTGGACGAGGACGTGTTCGGACGACCCGTGGCCAGCAACGTGGTGCGCCATTGATGCCGCAGTCTTTCCGGCCGATTACACCTTTGAAGGCTCGTCGATCGACGGCGTGTGTGCTGGCCGCGGATGATGATTCGACGGGTCCCTCTGGAATACAGGCGCCGGTCGGCCCGTTACGCTCCCGGTGACGACATGACACTCGAGCCGTGCAGAGACGAGGAGCTCTCACCCGGCCACGCGCGCACCAGGCGCCAGCTGCGGCGTGAGGTAACGGGCAAGTCTCCGCGCGGCATCGCGCGCCCACATTTGACGCGGGACGCGGAGCTCGTGCTCTTGCGCCGTGTCGAGCGCGCCGAGACCGAGCTCGCTTCCGTGGCGCTGAGGTCACCCGTTGCCGTGGCGGAGGTCGGCGCGGCTGCGCGCTCTCTCGGGTCTGGCGTCCTTCGACTCGCTGACGTGACACGCCGCTCGCCGGTTGACGATGAGGCCAGCGAGCGTCGGCGCGTCATGCGTCGGCTCGAGGAGCTGGAGCGCCTCGCAGACGGCTTTCTCGACATCGACCGCGGGCTCGCGACGACGGCGGCACGGGACGGCGCCGAGCGTGCGCTAGAGAGCGTCCGTCCGTCTCGAGCGCTGGTCGACAAGCTCGTCCGCGCCGCGCGAAGTTCCATCGCGGTCGATCCTTTGGTCGTGCCGCCGGGTGATCGGGCGACGCTCGTCGCTGCGACGACGTGCGAGCGGGCGTGCGCCCGGGCGCGCGCCGAGGTCATCGAAGCCAACCTCCGCCTCGTCGTCTCGATCGCGCGGCAGATGCGGTGCACCGGGCTTCAGCTCGACGACCTCGTCCAGGAGGGGAGCCTCGGTCTCATTCGCGCTGTCGACAAGTTCGACTGCGAGCGTGGATGCAGGTTCAGCACCTACGCCACGTACTGCATCAGGCAGAGCATCAGCGTCGCGGGCGCCGAGACGTCGCGAACGATCCGATTGCCGCAGCGAATGCTGAGGAACCGACGCACGGTGTCGCGCGCGCGACGCGAGCTGGAACAGAGGTATGGTCGCGCTCCGAGCGTGGCGGAGCTCGCCGATGCGAGCGGGCTCTCCGCCGAGGCGCTCGACGTGGTGCTGCAGGTCAGCAGCGAGCCAAGCAGCATCGACGCAACCGACGGCGCGAGCCGAGCGCTCGCGGAGACGCTCGAGGACGGTCGAGTGGAGAGTGCGTTCGACGCGGTCGCGCGAACGCGGCGGGAAGCGTCGAGCCGCGCGCTGCTCGACGAGCTCGACGAACGCGAACGAAGCGTCATCTGGCTCCGCTTCGGCTTTGGCGAGGGAGACCCGCGTACGCTCGAACAGATCGGGGGACGGCTCGCGCTCACCCGAGAGCGGATTCGTCAGATCGAATGCGGAGCGCTCCGGACGCTCCGCGAGCGACTGGGCGGCGCTGGAGCCGAATGCGAGCTGAGCGAGGACCCTTCACGTTCGTAATGGTTCGGCAATGTCCGCACAAGCGGTCGGCCCAATCTTGATTCTACGGTGCTCGCATCGCATTCCGCGGTGCTTCCAACGACTGATCTGCGCCGACACGCTGGAGCCTGCATGAACCTTCGACGAAGTGTCTGTCGCGTCACCGTGGTAGCAGCCGTCATCGCGCTCGCCCTGGGCCCCGTGGGCTTTGGCGTCCAGCTGGCTGCGGCCACGACGGCCATGCGCACGACGGAGGCAAACATCACCCGCGTGACGACCCACCTCATGGAGCAGTCGCAGCTGTCGCACCGCGCGTTCGACGACGCGATGGCGAGCGCGGTCATGGATCGCTACATCGACTCGCTCGACCCGTCGCGCTCGCTCTTCGTCCAGTCGGACATCGACGAGTTTGCGCAGTACAGACCGACGCTCGCGACGTCCATGCGCGACGACGGCGATACGCGTGCGGCCCACGCCATCTTTGCTCGGTATCTCGAGCGCCTGGAGAACCGGACCGCGTACGTCACGAATGCGCTGCGCACGAGTGTCTTCGAGTTCTCCGGGCACGACGTGTACGTCTTCGATCGAGAGAAGGCGCCTCGGCCCCGCGACCTGCAAGAAGCGCGAGCGATCTGGCTGCAACGCGCGCGCGCCGACTACCTGCAAGAAAAGCTCGCGGAACGACGCCCGGAGCAAATCGTGAAGACGCTCGTCCACCGTCAAGCGCAGGAGCTGCGTACGATGCAGGGGCTCCACGGCTCCGAGGTGCTGGAAATTTATCTGAACGCGCTCGCCCATGTCTACGACCCCCACTCCGACTACCTCGGACGCGAGGAGATGGAGAGCTTCTCGATCGCGATGAAGCTCTCGCTTTCGGGAATCGGTGCGACTCTGGAGAATGTCGACGGAGTGTGTACGATCCGGGAGCTCACATCGTCGATGTCGCGCAGGGCAACGCGGCGCCGGTCGACATCGCGAACATGCCGCTCTCGCGCGTCGTCGAGCAAATCCGCGGACCGAAGGGGTCGACCGTGACCCTCACCGTCGTCCCCGCGCACGCGGCGGATGGCTCGCTCCCCAGGTCGGTGGCGATCGTGCGAGACGACGTTCGACTGGAAGACCGGGAGGCGAAGGCGCGGATACTTGACCTGCCGGTCGGAAGCGGTGCACCGATGCGCGTCGGTGTCATCGACCTGCCGTCGTTCTATTCGGACGCTGGGCAGCAGGGCGCGGGGTCGCCTCGTAGCTTGACGGCAGACGTCGCGCGGCTGCTGGCCAAGCTGAAGCAAGAGCGGGTCCGCGGCATCGTCCTCGATCTGCGACAGAACGGAGGTGGCTCGCTGCAAGAGGCGATAAGCCTGACCGGGTTGTTCATCCGAACAGGTCCTGTCGTGCAAACACGCGACGAGGCAGGTCACATTCAGATCGACTCCGACACGGACCCCGCGGTGCAGTACGACGGACCACTCGTCGTGCTGACGAGTCGTTTCAGCGCTTCGGCGTCCGAGATCCTCGCCGGCGCGCTCCAGGACTATGGCCGTGCGCTCGTCGTCGGAGACTCGTCCACGTTCGGGAAGGGGACTGTGCAAAGTGTGCTCTCGCTCGCGCAGGTCATGGACAGGGTTCATCTGCCTCACGCGTATGACCCTGGCGCTCTCAAGATCACGATCGACAAGTTCTATCGCCCGAGCGGCGCCTCCACGCAGCTGCGCGGCGTCGCGTCAGACATCGTCCTTCCATCCGTGACGGAGGTCATCGGTGTGTCTGAATCCACGCTGAAGGATGCCTTGCCGTGGGACACGGTCGAGGGGACGACCCATGACAACCTCGGGCGCGTGGCTCCTTACGTCGCCGCGCTTCGCGGGAGCTCGGCGCGACGGATCGCACACGACGCGCAGTTCGCCGACCTGGCGGACGACATTGCCCGGATGAGGACACTCGTCGCGACCAAGACGGTCTCACTGAACGAGACCGAGCGCCGAGACGAGCTGTCGGCTGCCAAGGCGCGAGATGCGCGGCGTGATGAGGCGAGTCGAAGCGCGAGCACGCCGAGAACGACCGTGTACGAGATCACGCTCGAGAACGCCGCGCAGGCGGGTCTGCCGGCGCCGCTCGTTCTCGAATCCGCGCGTGATCGAGGGCGCACGTCGACCGCGCCTGCAGCGGATGAGCGCGCGAGGCAGTCTGGCCGTCGCTCGCCGATGGACGATCTGGGCTTGAACGAGAGCGCGCGGATCCTCGCAGACTATATCGGTGTTCTGGGAGGCTAATCGCAGGGATCTCAGCCGAGACAGGCGCGGTCGCCAGGTCCTCGCCACGATCGGCGCTGCGCGACGCGAGCCGGGGAGAGGGGGCG
>Ga0302278_10005357_pt1 | contig 12753 bp, 10 predicted proteins | sample III_Bog_N3_2_FD_194543 | JGI IMG/M metagenome (GOLD analysis project Ga0302278, IMG submission 194543) | Peat permafrost microbial communities from Stordalen Mire near Abisko, Sweden - III_Bog_N3_2 | ecosystem: Environmental > Terrestrial > Soil > Wetlands > Peat | place: Sweden: Abisko... | reverse complement strand
CGAACGGGCGGAGGGGGCAGTTCGCTGGTGCGGCCCAAATATGCAATTGCGCCTCTGGACGGAATCAAGGAGCGCGCGGGCAGTTCAATCCGTGTGCAGTTTGAATTGGGCGTTGGCATGGAGGGTGAAGATCCGGCGCAGGATACGCCCGAGGCGCGCGCGAAGGCCTTGAAGGAGGCCACTGACGCAGCCGCCCACGCGGATGTGGCCGTCGTGGTGGTTGGACGCTATCCAAAACTCGAAGGCGAAGGGTTTGATGTGAAGACCATGGACCTGCCCGCCGGTCAGGACGAGCTGATAGAGGCCGTCGAAAAAGCGAATCCGCATACGATTGTGGTCTTAAATACAGGCGACCCGGTCACCATGACCAAGTGGATCGACAAGACGCCGGCGCTGTTGGATATGTGGTACGGCGGCCAGGAGGGCGGTCACGCGTTGGCGTCAATTCTCTTCGGCGACGCGAATCCTTCCGGCAAGCTGCCGGTTTCGTTCCCGAAAAGGTGGGAGGACTCGCCGGCTTACGGCCACTATCCGGGCGAAAACTTAAAGGTGGATTACGCCGAGGGAATCTATGTCGGCTACCGCTACTTCGATACGAAGAATGTCGAGCCGCAGTTTCCGTTTGGTTTCGGGCTGAGTTACACGAAATTCGATTACAGCAATTTGAGAATCGGGCACGCGATGGCCAATGACACCGCGCCTGCCGTTCCTGTAACCACTGTTTTTGTGGATATCCGTAATAGCGGCAGCCGAGCAGGTACCGAAATCGTCCAGTTGTACATCCACGACGGTCACTCGAAAATCGACCGTCCCATACACGAGCTCAAGCGCTTTCAGCGCGTAGAGCTTGCGCCCGGCGAAACCACAACTGTAGTGTTTGTCTTGGACCGCGCCGCCTTTTCCTATTGGAGCCCCGACAAGAAAGACTGGGTAGCTGAACCGGGCAAGTTCGAAGTCCAGGTAGGCGCATCGTCGCGCGACATCCGCCTGCGCGCACCCCTGACGCTGGCTCCAATCATTACCAACTGAAGCGCACTTACCGCGCCGGCTGGTAGGGTTCCACGCGCAGCATGTCCGACAAAACTCCCCGTTCTTCGGGCGAAAAGACACCCTGGTAGCGGCTGGAGTTCAGCACAATCGCGCGCTGGTCCATGGGAACCGCGCGCAGATCGCGAAAAGCTCCGCCCATCAGCGCCCGGCGATCCGGCGGCATGGCGGCAAAGCGCCGTGCAGACATGTTCACCTGCATACGATCCTGGGGCGACAGGTGCTCGATCATCTCAGCGCGGGCCAGCGTGCGATCACGCTGCTGCTCGGGCATTTGATTCACCTGGTGCAGCCGGTTCAGCAGCCGCTCTTGTTCCGGGGCAGGAAGCCGGTTAAATCCAGGATCGCTGCGCAGCATCCGCTCCTGATCCTGTACCGGAAGATTGCGATGCTGATTGAGCCAGTCGCCAAGATGCCCCGGAGGATAATTGCCCTGGGCCGCATAGCCCCTGCCTGCATACGCCCCGCCGGGATAGCCGGGAGCGCGATAACCAGGAGCGCCATAGCCCGGATATGCGGGGCGCTGACTGCCCTGGATCCCATAACCAGGAGCGGGATAACCCGGTCGCGCGCCCGCTGGTGCGTTCCCCTGCGGCCGGCCCTGTACCTGCGAACCCGGCCGGTTTCCGTTCTGCGGCTTTGTGGACTGCGGTTTGCCGGCCTGAGGCCGCGGTGCGGACGCGTGGGGCGCGGAACGCGGTGCGGACGCGTGCTGGCCGCGACCCCAGGCCGCGGGCAGACACAGAACCGCTGCCACCACAGCGGCCATAGCCGCGCGGCTCACACGCCCCGCATTGATTCCCGCGTTCACAAGCGTCTCCTGGCCTTCGCATCGACCGCTGCGAAAGTTGAATCAGTCCCCGTTCTTGTCATTGGCGCCGGAGATCGAATCCAATTGCTCAAGCAGTTGGGCGTTATTATCCAGCGTCTGCAAATCGTGAACCACGGCAGCCTGCACGGGGGGCGCCGCCGGTCGTTCGCCATCGCTTATGCCCAGGTAGGTTCCACCGCCCAGCAGCAGCACAACGGCCAGAGCCATGGCAGCCAGCGGACGAACATGCATCGACGGCCCATAAGCAAGGCGCGCACGCAGACGTTCAAGCCAACTGGCCGGCGCGGTCGCGCGTTCTTCGCGCATCCGCGCATCCAGCTTGCTCAGGAAGTAGGGGCTCGGCTCAGGGCTCTCCCAGGCGTCCAGCAGGGACATGGTCGCGCGCAACTCCTTGAGCTCAGCGCGGCAGCTCTCACACGCGTCGACATGCGCTTGAACCTTGGCAGGCACTCTCTCGGGATCGAGCAGCAGGTCCGCCAGCTTCGATTCCATCCCAGTGCAATTTGTCTTCATCTGTTCCATGGTTGCTACCCCACTCCCTGCCGGTGTTGCCCGGCTTCTTCACTTGAACAAAAGCATTCTGCTTCCTGCTTATACAAAATCCTTCAACTTGTCCCGCAGTGTCTGGTAGGCGCGGAAAAGCAGCGACTTGGTCGCCGACTCGCTCAACTTGAGCACCTCCCCGATCTGCCGGTAATCCATCCCCTGGTACTTGTGCATCAGCACCGCCATCCGCTGCCGCTCCGGCAGTGCCATCACGTGCGTCCGAATGGCCGCCATCCGCTCATCGCGCATCATGCGCTGCTCCACCGAAGGCTCATCGTCCGCCACATCCGGCTTGGTACCGTTCTCTTCGTCCGGAGCATCCAGATAAATCGTCTGCGCCGACCGCTCATGCCGCGTATCGCGCGCGTGGTTGACCGCCAGGTTGGTCGCGATCCGGTAAAGCCACGTGGTGAACTTGGCTTCGGCACGGTAGCTCTCGCGCGAGCGGTAAACGCGCAGGAAGACTTCCTGCGCCAGCTCCTCGGCAATGGCCTGGTTGCGGACCATGCGGAAGAGAAAATGAATCATCGCCCGGTGGTACTTTCCGACCAGGTAATTGAAGCCGGCCTCATCGCCGGCGGCCACGCGCAGCATGATGGCTGCATCGCTGGCTGGGTCGAGACTCACCTGCGACCCGCTGTAGCTCTCCGGTGCGCCCGGCCGTGAGGCCGCGCCCGCTCCCAGAACCGAGTTGTCCAGGACCAGAGTCGCCATATCCTCTGGAACCCCATTTACATCGGAAGGTTGCGCCGTTTCATCGATTTCATGCGCCATTTCCGGGCCGGAATTCCCCTTTGCTGCCCCATTTGGACGGCTTTCAGCGCGCAAACCGCCGTGCTTTGCGGAAAATTCGGCCAGGGAGGGCGTCAGACCCGGTCCGCCCAGGCCGGCGCCCGCCAATTCCACGCCGCCCAAGCCCGTCCCACCCAGACCCGGCAACGCCCGCAGCGCCGCCTCCCCGTCCCGCGGGAAATCAGCTGCTTGGCGAATTGAAAAGACTCTCCAGCGCATCGGCGAATGAGCAGGGGTCGCGGCCATACCGATGGGGAGCACGGGGTGGCCTTGAAAGCCCTGCTGGTGTTACTCTAACCCATGGGATGCCCCGCTGGCGCAGCTTTCGCCACTCCTCTCTTGGGGCGCTTAACTCAGCGGTAGAGTGCCACCTTCACACGGTGGAAGTCGCAGGTTCGAATCCTGCAGCGCCCACCAAGCTAACATCGCCGCTATAGATATTGCAGTGGTTCCGTTTGCCGAACTCAGCAATCGACAAGCGTTTTTAAAAGCAAGAGCGATAAGCTGTAAAATTGCTGATAATGAAATGGTTACCTTTCAATTACGGTGGAAAAAGATACGATCTTGCTCATTTACATCCCTGCACTTTGGAGTATAGGCGTCCTAGTGAAGGTAACAAAGCTGCTGAAGTTTACAGGGTAGAAGTAACGTACACCCTTCACTGCTTCTCTCGCGAACTGAAAGCTGAAGAAATCTGCGATAACGCTCTAATATATTCAGATGGTTATGAAAGCCGGGTTTTCGACTTTCGAAGATATGAACTGTCGAAACTGCTCCCGGCGATCATCCAGGCTTTGCCGGATAGAAAGCCTTACCACAACAAAAACCGGCGGAACTTCTTCACAGTTGAAGCGGTCACTGACGAAGCTCTAACCGTGGAATATGACATCTTTTTCAAGGTGAAGAAGAAGGCGAAAGGTCGGCTTGAAATGATTATCGAAACTGCCTTTGTTCGCGATCTTGGCCATAATTCCACACGGCCAGATGGGAAGCCAATTCGGTTTTGGATTATTCTGCACAACACTCTGAATAATAAGAATATAAGCACATAACGGAGAAAAGGCCCTCAATGAAGAGAGCCTTTTCATATTCCATGCGCCTCTTTTATCCCCACACTCGTAGAGACCATTGCTGGCGGGATCGACACCACGGCTTTAGACCGCTGCACTCATATGCCGACCTCATTATCCTGCGCTTTCATTGCCCAATTGTCAAGTATCTGTCAATAGGGAAATGGAGATTACCGCCTAAAGCACACCCCGCACCAGCCGCCGGACAAACTCCGTAGTCGCTCCATACACCAGGTGAGCCGCATAAGGCGTGGCGAGCGACGAAACCGGCGCCTCGCCGGAACTTGACGACAGATTCAACGCTGGAACGGCGATCATGTCCGCCCCGGTAAACAGCGCGGTGCCAAAAAGAGTGCCGTTCCCCAGCCGAGCGACCCTGGAGTACTCCGCCGCAGCGCCGTAAAGACCACCCATCAACGTTCCAAAGGCATAGTGGACGATCGGCCCCCCGATCTTCTTCTCTTCCCAGGACAGGTGCCGGCCGCCGGTAACGGCTCCCACCAGGGCATCCGCGGTCTTCATGGTCGCGTCTTCTTTGGGAACGTCGGCCTGCATCGCCTGCTGCCACGCGGCCTCCGCGCGCTCCTCCTCGGTTTCGACCGCGTCTTGGAGCTTTGAGCCGACGTTCTCCATGAACACGTTCATCACCCACGAAGCAACCAATCCGCCCACCGCCCCCGCGATCACTCCGCTTGCCAGGTTTGTTCCGTTCCCATTTTGCATGCCAGTCTCCTCCTGGGTCACAGCCCATGCCCACAGCCCATCCACAGTTCAGATGCCAAAACGTCTACTGACGTTCTTCCGCATCGACCCTCGGTTGAGCCACCGGCTGAGTTTTGTGTGCTGGATCACACAGCCTGTCAGGGTCTGGAGATATACACTTCCCTTCGTTGTTTCATGAGCCCGAATCATGCCCTTTGAAGAAGAAGCCCGCACCCTGAGCTACGCGCGGGGACCCGACCGGCCGCTGTTGAACCTGACCATCGGCGACCTCTTGCACCGCACAGCGAATCGCTTTCCCGACCGCCTGGCCGTTGCGTCCTGCCATCAGGCCCAGCGCCTGACCTGGGCCCAGCTGAGCGACGAAGCGAACCGCGTGGCACGAGGGCTTTGGTCGCTCGGCATTCGGCGGGGCGACCGCGTCGGCCTGTGGTCCACCAACTGCATCGAGTGGATCACGATGCACATGGGCTGCGCCCGGGCCGGAGCGGCGCTCGTCAATGTGAATCCCGCCTACCGCTCCCATGAGCTGCAGTACACGCTGAAGAAGTCGCGCATGAAGGCGCTCTTCCTGTGGCACAAAGACAAGCGCGCCGACTACGAAGAGATCCTCGGCCGCGCCCGCCACGGGCTCGATCTCGAGCTCGATCACACCATCTACTTCGATTCGTCCGAGTGGCCCGCGCTGAAGGATGCGCCGGGCGAACTGCCAGCGCATGTAGCCGTGGACGACGTGGCCAACATCCAGTACACCAGCGGCACCACCGGCCTGCCCAAGGGCGTCATGCTGACCCACCACAACATTGTGAACAACGGGCAATTCCTGGCCCATGGATTCCACTATACGGAACAGGACCGGATCTGCCTGCCGGTGCCGCTGTTTCATTGCTACGGTTGCGTGATCGGGACCATGACGGCGGTGAATACCGGAGCGGCGATCCTGTTGCCCAACTGGACCTTCGATCCACGGGCCACGCTGAAGACCATCCACGACGAGCGCGCAACCTCCGTCTACGGCGTCCCCGCAATGTACGTGGCCGAGATGGCGCTTCCCGATTTTTCGAGTTACGACCTGTCCAGCCTGCGGACGGGCATGATGAGCGGTGCGCCCTGTCCGGTTGAGCTGATGAAACGTGTCCTCGACGAAATGCACTGCCGGGAATTGGTGATCGCCTATGGGCAGACCGAAACCTCGCCTGTAGTCACCATGAGCGATGCGGCGGACACCATCGAGATTCGCGTGAAGACGGTGGGCCGCGCCATGCCTCAAACGGAGATTCGCATTGTGTCCACCGTGACCGGCGAGACGCTGCCGGTGGGCGAACAGGGCGAGGTATGCGCACGCGGCTACGCGGTGATGAAGGGCTACGACGGCGACCCCGAAGGCACAGCGACGGTGATTCACCCCGACGGCTGGCTGCACACCGGCGACCTGGGCATCATGCACGCCGATGGCTGCATTCACCTGACCGGCCGCTCGCGTGACGTGATCATTCGCGGCGGCGAGAACATCTATCCGCGCGAAGTGGAAGAGTTTCTCTACACGCATCCCAAGGTGGACGAGGCGCAGGTGGTCGGCATTCCCAATGCGCGCCTGGGCGAGATTGTGGCGGCATGGGTGCGGCTGCGTCCCGGCGTCGAGGCCACTGAGGAAGAGATTCGCCATTGGTGCCAGGGGCAGATCGCCTACTACAAAATCCCCGAGCATATCCGTTTCGTAGATGATTTTCCGGCGACACTCTCCGGCAAGATTCAGAAGTACAAGATTCGTGAGTTTGAGATTGAGGCGCGCGGTTTGCAGCAGGAAGCTAACGCGGCGACGGCGTAGAAGAATAGTTACCCCGATGGAATTCAGGCGCCTCTTGCTCAAGCCAGTGGAGTAAAGTTGGGTCAATGAAACCCAGCCGAATCGTGGTCGCAATTGCGCCTTTCTTGATATTCGTGGGCGCCTTCCTCGCGCAACGCGGAGCGGCGGCTTCAGCGCCAACACCGGAACCGTCCGCGGCTCGGAAGGCCGACTCGGTATTGATTCTGAAAAAGGACCATGTCCTGGAGTTACTGGCTGCGGGCAAAGTCATCAAAACCTATAAGGTGGCGCTGGGGCGGGGAGGGCTTGCGCCCAAGGAACGCGAAGGGGACGCGCGAACGCCGGAGGGACATTACTTAATCGACTCCCGCAACGCCGACAGCCATTATCACCGTGCGCTCCATGTCTCCTATCCCAACGCTGAGGACCGCAAGCATGCCGCCCGGCTGGGAGTTACGCCAGGCGGAGCCATCATGATTCACGGCCTGCCGAACGGTATGGGGTGGCTGCGCTCGACTCATAGGGCCTACGACTGGACGCTTGGCTGTATCGCCGTGACCGACGAGGAAATCGACGAGATATGGAATCTGGTTCCGGTGGGAACGGCGGTGGAAATCAGGCCGTAGCCTCTTCCGTCAAATCGCGCAAATGAACGCATTCATTGGATGGGAGACTAGAAGCCTCAACCATCAGCCGTTACCTGATTGGAATCTGCAGCAAAACTGCAATGTATTGGCGGACTTTGGCGATCATGTTTGCCGGAGCTTTGGAGTGAAATTCCGCTCCACGCCCCTCCCAGTCCATGCTCTTCAGTTGATCGACTAGCACGGCCCCTTCCACGCTCCCAACGGTGATCGGCAAAGTGAAGGGGTATGGTTTGACTTTGCTGGTCAAGGGACAAACCACCGCCAGACCGCTCGCCCTGTTGTAGCGGAGATCTGTCAACACCAGGGCGGGCCTGCGCTTGGCCTGTTCCCGGCCAACCTGGGGATCGAAGTCCAGGAAGACAATGTCGCCAGTGTCCGGAACGTACTGGCTCACCATTCGACGACTTCCCTTCCAAGCTCCGGTCCGAGTGGGATCTCTGCATAGCGATTCTCCGGGTTGATTTGGGCCACCAGTTGGGCCAGAGTTGGGATTTCTCCTGCCCGGTGTATCTGCACAACCCCATCGGCAGCCACCGCGATCTCCAGCCGGTCGCCCAGTTGCAAACGAGCGTCGTCCGCTATGGGCTTCGGGATCCTTATAGCCAAGCTGTTTCCCCATTTCAGCACTTGTGCCTGCATACTCCCTCCTGTAGATACATTGTATCACTATCGGCATTACACGTGGCAGCTAACTGCTGGACTACGCGGCGCCACGCCATGTTCTTGCGACAGCCTGCTGACCCCCCCGGCAGGCGAACCTACGCCGCCGATGCGACTGCCGCGTCGCGCTCGATCGCCACCACCGTGATGTCGTCCGATTGGCCGAATTCCTTTGCCGCTTCAACGATTGCCGCGGCGGACTGCGTCGATAGCACCTGTCCGCGCTCGAAGCCGAACAGTTCGCCCTTCTGGTTTTGTGCCTCCACCACACCGTCGGAATAAAAGGTGAGCCGGCTGCCGGGCGCAAAGAAAAAGTGGCTGGTCTCGTACTGCGCGCCCGCCTTGACCCCTAGCGGCAATGCGCCGTGCAACTCGATCTCTCTGCCGTCGAGGTAGGGCGACAAGTGGCCTGCGTTGGCGATTGAGACGCGGCCGTCGGCGCGTATCAGCCCAACCAGGGCCGTTGAAATACTTCCGCCGGCGCGGCCTACCAGGCGTTCGTTGAGATTGGAAAGCAGTTCAGCGGGATCGGACGTGTACTCAGCCACGCCGCGAATGGCCCCGACAAGAACGGAAACCAGCATGGCCGCGGGCAATCCCTTGCCGGCCACATCCCCCACCACCACCAGCATGCCTCCGTCGCCAGCCGGGAGAATCTGGAAAAAGTCGCCGCCCACCTGCTGGGCCGGCTGATAGGCGGTATCGACGGTGAATCCGGGAACCGCCTCAATCTGCTCCGGCAAAATCACCTGCTGCACCTCGCGCGCCGCGGCCATCTCGCCCTCCAGCAGCGCCTGCTGGCGGCTGATGCGCGTGGACCGCAGCACCATGATGATGGCCAGCGAGAGCTGGTACGACAATTCTGTGATTTGAAAAAGAGTAAGTTGAAACGGCCCGGCGGGATAGTTGAAGAGAACGTTGCCTGCCCGCGTCATCGCCGGTGCCAGGGCTGGAAGCTGCAACAGAAAGAAAATGACGATCTGCGCGTAGTAGCTGAGACTTTGCAGAGTAACTGGAATCAGCAGGATGCCCGCTTCGCGGTTGCCGCGCCGCCAGTAAATCACCAGCAAGACCGGAATCACTCCCGCGATAAGAAACAGCAGCGGGACCAGGGCAAGAACCGTCGCGACAATGGAGAGGCTGCCTTGCCTCTGTCCGATCAAAGACAACAATTGGCCGGCGGCAGCGACCCCCACAAAGATCCGGATCCACCAGCCAAAGCGCAGGCGCAGGAATGCAAAATACATCAGGATGACGAAAAGCGAGCTGGCAATTGAAAAAGGCTGCCGGAGCAGGTCCCAATTGGCCGGCACGTTGTGGAAGTACTCGTAAAAGGTAAGAGGAATTCCGCAGCCAGTGACGAAAAACTGCAGAAAAATCCAGAGATACTCCTTATGGTCTCTTTGCGCGCTGAACAACGCCAGCGCCACAATGCCCAGCCCAAGGCCGATCAGGTCGGTTACCCAGTCTCCCGCATTCTGGCCGACCACGATGAGCCACATGTGATCGTGGAGAGCGGTTTCCTGGCCCAGAATGAGATTGGTGGCATAAAAACCGGGATCGGTATTGTCCCACTCGTATCGGGAGATATGAACCCGCAGCGCAATCACCAGAGAGCCCGTCGCAATCTGCTCCGCCGGGATTAGCTTGAGCAGTCTGGCCCCATAGGTGTAGGCCACAAAGGGCGCCACATGTCCGTTTTCCAGGAGTCGCTGGCCGTTGACGTAAACCTCAAAGGCGCTGGCGATGTTCCACTCTTCCAACGCCAGGCCTTTGTCGCTGGGCGCGACCTTGACGTGCATCCGGTACCAGAGAACCTCGGGACGGCTGTTGGGCAAAACCGTCTTTACCGATTGGAAGGCATCGAAGCGCAGCCAGTGCGAGTCGTCAAAACCAGGCTGTGCATAGGCGGGGTCGTCTCCAGGCTGCACCAGCCATCCCGCGCCAAGCGGCGTGGGCTGGCGCAGATTGGTGGCGTCGAAGACCTGGGCCTGGAGCACGGGCCCGGCAAACGAGACACACACCAGCGCACAAGGAAGAACGACGAAAGACAACACACCAAGATGGATCAGACCGGCAGAAATGCGGCGAGCAAGAGAGTGCATTCGGTCTCCAGTGGATTCGCTTTCACCCTACCACCCTGCAAGCCGGTCATTCCAGAGGATTCTCTTCTTGAGGATAAGGATGCCAACCCGCGAACCACATCCCCAGGAGCCGCATGACGCTGGATGTATCGCCACCAAACCGTCAGTATTCAAGCAGCAATTTCCGGATTGGCGGTGATACAGGAGGAGTCCACGATTGCAGACGATAGGGGGCGCGCTCACGCGGGTTCTTCACGGGCGGATTTGGCTTGATCCCCAGGCTTGGGGATCTGGCTTCGTACTTAATCAGCCCTAATTGCCGGCTAGGACTCCCCGGCTGGCGAAACTCAGGCAAGGGTCATCGTTGCGGGTCATCCGACCGGAGCAACACCGAACTGAACAAGTCGCGACTTCGGAACACCGTAAACTTTCATCTGCTGTGACAGATTACCTGCAAGCGGATGGCAGTTCATGGCGAGACGGATTCCACCAAAAGGACACCGTGCTCCGCCGCGACAGCGCGCATCGCATCGTACTCTGCCTCCTGCCTCTTCATGGTGATGGTTGACGAGATATAGCCGGGTTGCCAGACCTGCCACAAAATCCGCGTCCCCTGAGGGAACTCCGCAAGCTTGGTTCTCATCTGCGCTTCTGTCAATGCGGACGAAGCCAGCAGAGAGAATTCGACAGAATCCTCCTCCATCCAATTAGGCGTGACCTTGAGAGGGCCCTCGTTCCATTCGTCGAGCCAGTCCTGAACCTGAGCGCGCTGATTTTCGCTCACCGCAAGCTCTTTGAGACGCGCGAGCTTCTGTGGTGTGCAGAGCCAGTTTGTGCCCCCGGCGAGCGCTGTGATGAGATTCTGTTCAGCGGTACCGTAGAAGCCTGGCGGGCTAGGGGCTGTGCCCAACTCATGTTGCTTTTGGCGGTGGGTCCAGTCGCGATGAAAGCGCTCTAGGCGCGCCCATAAAGCCGCCTCTGCTTCGGCTGAGCCCCAATAGCCAAGCGACTGGGCGGCATCCGCCATGATCGCCGGATTGTGGTTGTCAAGCGCACGAACCGCCACCGGTTGGAGTGCCGGAGGCAATTCGTCGAGGGAAAGGAAGATACTGCCGCGGCAATCCACCGTGCCTGTTTTTCTCTCTTGCAGCATCGCGACCTGCGCAGCTCCATACTCCTGGGCTACTCGAAGAAAGTACTGCAGGATAGAGTTCAGCTGCCAACATTCAATGTCGCCACCGCGCCTTTCAAAGACCTGCTTCATCTGCGGCAGAATACTCGTACCGCCGAACTGGCCGATAAGCGCAAAATCGCTTCTCTGCTCAAACTCCCGCTCCAACCGGTCTTTCGAGACCGGGCCCCGTATGATGCGCTCGACGGCTGGTTGAAGTGCCGCAGTGCGGTCCTCAGGTTGGAGAAGGCCGAGAAGTTCGACCGTAGGCCCCCCGTGGCTCGCCTGGAGTTCGTTCAGGATCATTCGGCGCGCCGTTGGTGGGTCAAGCTGATTGATATGGCTAAGTACAGCGTCGCGAACGGTTGCGGCCCATGTGTGTGCTGCGGAAACCGGGCCGCCTGCCATCCGAATCAGGATCGGCAGCATCGCCGGCACGTCGACGAGCGACCATCGGTTCGCAACGACCTCCTGCTGGCTTTTCAGAGGCAGATCATCCCAGGATGCGATGAGAACCGAACGCGCTCTTGAAACGAACTCCGCGTCGTCGGCTTCGATAATCAACACGCCGAGTGCAGAGAGGGCGCGCGCCGGTCCCGTCTTGGCCGGAAGCGCTGCGAGCAGCCTGCGGCATTCCACCTTCAGCATCTCAAGTTCATGGTCTTTGCGCTTCTCGCTGAACTCATCGGAATTGCGTCCGTGATTCGGGTCGGTCGCAGAATCAGACTGCGACCACTCGGCGTCCGAGTCGATCCCGAGCCAGACCATGTCGATCAGAAAATCCTCGCCGATGGCATGTTCCGGTGCCGCGACTTGCTCCTCAAGAGAGTGCAGAACAAGTTGTCGGTGGGGCGATCCGTAAAGCCCGAAAAAAAGTTCTTCCGACACGGGATCGTACCAATCTCTTCCAGTGAACAGCCGCGCCAATGCCACGTCCGACTCCTTTGAGTTGAGAAAACGAAGCCGGTGGGCCGCACTGAGCCGCAGCTCCACTGAGGAGTTCCCGCTCAGTATCTGGAAGAGGCCCTTCAACTGGTTGGCCTGCCACTCTGGCGACACCGGCTTCACGTCGAAATCCACGGTATTCGAGCGTGTGGTCTCGCTCTTGAAGGTCATCACAGTGTCATTCGTCTGCTTCACTGGGACAGGCCTCGGCATCACCCGATCGCTGATCACAAAGAGGCGATAGTGTCCCGGCGGCAGATTGAGGTACGCGTTCAGATCTGCGTGAATCACGATGGAATTCGGCCTGAGCGGCTCCGGCTCAAGGTCGCTTCCGCCTCCGCCATGCCATTGAACATAGTCGTGGAGCGGATCGGAGGCTTCGGGGACCACGCAATATTGTTCAAACCGTGAGCGGCCGATGTCGTTGTAGCG
>Ga0302278_10005354_pt1 | contig 12755 bp, 13 predicted proteins | sample III_Bog_N3_2_FD_194543 | JGI IMG/M metagenome (GOLD analysis project Ga0302278, IMG submission 194543) | Peat permafrost microbial communities from Stordalen Mire near Abisko, Sweden - III_Bog_N3_2 | ecosystem: Environmental > Terrestrial > Soil > Wetlands > Peat | place: Sweden: Abisko... | reverse complement strand
AACTTGGGTGGAAACGGCATCAGACTAGGTCTGGAAAGCTGTCCTATCCGCCTTTCGTTCATAAGCAATTTGTCATGAGAAAAGCGGCTTCATGGATTACTTTCTTCAGCAGCTGATCAACGGGCTGACCCTTGGCGCCATCTATGGCCTGATCGCCATCGGCTACACCATGGTCTATGGCATCATCGGCATGATCAATTTCGCCCATGGCGAAATTTACATGATCGGCGCCTTCGTCTCGATGATCGGCTTCCTTTTGCTGGGCGTTCTGGGCATCACCTATGTGCCGCTGGCCCTGGCCCTGGTTCTGGTCATCGCCATGGTCTTCACCGCCGCTTACGGCTGGGCCATCGAGCGCATCGCCTACCGGCCCTTGCGCGGCTCCTTCAAGCTGGCGCCGCTGATCTCGGCCATCGGCGTTTCCATCGTCTTGCAGAACTATGTCCAGATCGCTCAAGGTGCTCGGGTCAAGCCGCTGCAGCCCATCATCAAGGGCGGCTTCGATGTTTCCGTCACCGCCGGGCATCAGACCAATCTCTCCTATCTGCAGATCATCATCTTCCTGCTGACCGTGACCTTGATGGGCTGTTTCACCTGGATCATCACCCGCACGTCATTGGGCCGCGCCCAGCGCGCCACCGAGCAGGATATGACCATGGCCTCGCTGTTGGGGGTCAATGTGGATCGCATCATTTCGACCACCTTCGTCATGGGCGCGGCTCTGGCCGCCGTGGCGGGTCTGATGGTCACGCTCTATTACGGCGTCATCGACTTCTATATCGGCTTTATCGCCGGCATGAAGGCCTTTACCGCCGCCGTGCTGGGCGGCATCGGCTCCCTGCCCGGAGCCATGCTGGGCGGCTTGCTGATCGGCCTGATCGAGGCCTTTTGGTCGGGCTATTTCAGTATTGAATATAAGGACGTCGCCGCCTTCTCCATCCTGGTACTGGTGCTGATCTTCCGTCCCACCGGCCTGTTGGGCCGCCCCGAGATCGAGAAGGTCTAAGCCGATGACGACGACGCCTCCCGCCGCTGCCGCCGGCCATCATCATCATCACCCCAGCTTCGGCCATATGGTCAAAGACAGCATTGCCGCAGGCCTGCTGGCTGCCCTGCTGGCCCTGCCGCTGCTGGGCTTTCATCTGCTGGATTCGGCCCAGGGGCTGCATCTGGACTATCGCTTCCCGCTGGTGCTCTGGTCCGGCCTGGTCGTCTTTGGCGGTCGGCTGGGCCTGTCGCTTGCCGGAGCCGCTATTAGCAAGCGCATGAGTGCGCGCAAGACCACCTCGGCTGAAAGCATCACAGGCGCTCCCGCCAAGCCCCGGCCCTGGCGCAAGATCGCCGGCTGGGTGATGGTGGCCATCGCCCTGACCCTGCCGCTGATGCCCTTTTCCGACCGCAATCTGATCGACAAGGCCACCTTGCTGCTGATCTACGTCATGCTGGGCTGGGGCTTGAACATCGTCGTCGGTCTGGCCGGGCTGCTGGATTTGGGCTACGTCGCCTTCTATGCGGTTGGGGCCTATTCCTATGCCCTGTTATCGCAATATTTCGGCCTGAACTTCTGGATCTGTCTGCCCTTGGCCGGGCTGTTCTCGGCCAGCTTCGGCATGGCCCTGGGCTTCCCGGTGCTGCGCCTGCGCGGCGATTATCTGGCCATCGTCACCTTAGGGTTCGGCGAGATCATCCGCGTCATTCTGCTGAACTGGCAGGATTTCACCGGCGGCCCCAACGGTATCGCCAACATCAAGCGCCCCAGCTTCTTCGGCCTGCCCTTCACCGCCGTTTCCATGGACGGCAAGCCCACCTTCTCGCAGTTCTTCGGCATCGATTTCGCGCCCGAACATCGCATCATCTTTCTCTATTACCTGATCCTGGTGCTGGCTCTGGCCACCAACCTCTTCACCCTGCGCATCCGCAAGCTGCCTATTGGCCGCGCCTGGGAAGCCCTGCGCGAGGATGAGACGGCTTGCCGGTCTTTGGGCATCAATCCCACCAAGACCAAGCTGTCGGCCTTTGCCATCGGCGCCATGTTCGCTGGATTCGCAGGTTCATTCTTCGCCACCCGCCAGGGTTTCATCAGCCCGGAAAGCTTCACCTTCATCGAATCGGCCATTATTCTGGCCATCGTCGTACTGGGCGGCATGGGCAGCCAAGTGGGCATCGTCCTGGCCGCCGTGCTACTGGTGGGCCTGCCCGAATGGTTCCGCGACCTGCAGCTTTACCGCATGCTGGCCTTCGGCGGGGCCATGGTGCTGATCATGCTGTGGCGGCCCCGAGGGCTGCTGTCCAGCCGCGAGCCTACGATATTGCTCTCCGACTGCCCGGAGGCCGCAAAATGAGCCGCGCCCCGCTGCTGACCGTCGAGCATCTGACCATGCGCTTCGGCGGACTGACCGCCGTCAACGACCTGTCCTTCACCGCCTATCAGGGCGAGATCACCGCCATCATCGGCCCCAATGGCGCCGGCAAGACCACGGTGTTCAACTGCCTGACTGGCTTTTACAAACCCACCGTAGGGCGGCTGACCCTGACGCCAGACAATGGCAAGAGCTTCCTGTTGGAACGCACCGAGGGCTTTCGCATCGCCAAGGACGCCAAGGTCGCCCGCACCTTCCAGAACATCCGCCTGTTCTCGGGCATGAGCGTTCTGGAAAATCTGGTGGTGGCCCAGCACAACGCACTGATGCAGGCTTCGGCCTATTCCCTGGCCGGGCTGTTTGGGCTGCCGCGATACCGCAAGGCCGAGAAACAAGCCGTCGAACTGGCCCGCTATTGGCTGAACAAGGTGGGTCTGACCGCCCAAGCCGACTGGTCGGCGGGCAATCTGCCCTACGGCTCCCAGCGTCGGCTGGAGATCGCCCGGGCCATGTGCACCCAGCCGGTCCTGCTTTGCCTGGACGAGCCCGCCGCCGGCCTTAACCCCAAGGAATCCCTGGAGCTGAACACCCTGCTGCGAGACATCCGCAAGGAACAGGGCATCGGCATCTTGCTGATCGAGCATGATATGAGCGTGGTGATGCAGATTTCCGACCATGTGGTGGTGCTGGACCATGGCGCCCCCCTCAGCGACGGCTCGCCCGAGGAAGTGCGCAACGACCCCGCCGTGATCCGCGCCTATCTGGGCGCTGCCGACGACGACGAGATCATCCTGGGCGGAGGTGCGGCATGAGCATGCTGACCATCCGCAACCTGCATTCCGGCTATGGCCGCATCCAGGCCCTGCATGGCATCGACATCGACGTGGAAGCCGGTGAAATCGTCACCCTGATCGGCGCCAACGGTGCCGGCAAGACCACCCTGCTGATGACCCTTTGCGGCAAGCCGCGGGCCACCGAGGGCAGCATCCTGTTCGAGGGCGAGGAGCTGGTCCGCCTGCCCACCTATCAGATCGTGCGCAAGGGCATCGCCCATTCGCCCGAGGGCCGACGCATCTTCCCGCGCATGACCGTGCTGGAAAACCTGCAGATGGGGGCGGTCACCGTCGACCCCAAGTTCTTCGAGGAAGACCTGGAGCGAGTGCTGGGCCTGTTCCCCCGCCTGAGGGAGCGTATCGAGCAGCGCGGCGGCACTCTGTCGGGCGGCGAACAGCAGATGCTGGCCATTGGCCGCGCCCTGATGAGCCGCCCACGCCTGTTGCTGCTGGACGAACCCTCGCTGGGTCTGGCCCCCTTGGTGGTCAAGCAGATCTTCGAGATCATCAAGGAGATCAACAGCCAGCAGAAGGTGACTGTCTTCCTGGTTGAACAAAACGCCTTTCACGCCTTGAAATTGGCTCATCGCGCCTATGTGATGGTCAATGGACGCATCGCCATGACCGGCAGCGGCGCCGAGCTTTTGGCCAATCCGGCCATTCGCTCCGCCTATCTGGAAGGTGGCCATGCCGCCGAAGCGACCATCGAGAGCAACGACGTCCCCGACGAAGAATTGGAGGTCGAGGAATGAGCGGCTTTGAAAGCCTGACCGGCAGCAGCCTGGGCGTCTTCATCGGCATTACCGTGATCTTCATGGGCGGCTGCTCCTTCATGACCGGCCAAGCCCTGGCGTCCACATGGCGGCCTGTCTGGAATGCTGTGCCCTATGCCCTCTTACTAGGCTTGGCCGACCGCTTTCTCGGCTATGCTCTATTCCAGGATCAGTTGCTGTCGCTGACCGGTTACCTGCTGGATGTCGCCGTGCTGATGGTCATTTCCGTCGCCGCCTTTCGCGCCACCCGGGCCAGCCAGATGGTCAGCCAATATCCCTGGCTCTATCAGCGCACCGGCGTCTTTTCCTGGCGCGATGTGGAAGGCCCCGCCTCTTGAGCGGCCCCGCCGCCAGCCTCTTTTCCCCTTACCCCGCCGCCATCTCGACGGGGATAACCAGGCGTTTCCCCTTTGGGGCCGCCATGCTCACTCACTGCAGGGAGTTCTCTATCCATGACTAGTCTCAAGACCGTGCTTCTGGCGGCTGTCGCCGTCTCCGCCCTGACCGTAACCGCCCACGCGGATGTCGTGGTCGGCGTCGCCGGACCGATGACCGGAAGCAACGCCGCCTTCGGCGAGCAGTACAAGCGTGGTGCCGAGAAGGCCATTGCCGACATCAACGCCAAGGGCGGCGTGTTGGGCCAGAAGCTCAAGCTGGAAGTAGGCGACGATGCCTGCGACCCGAAGCAGGCGGTGAATGTGGCCAATGACATGGTGGGCAAGAAAGCCGCCGTGGTGATCGGCCACTTCTGCTCCAGTTCGTCGATCCCGGCCTCGGGCGTCTATGTGGAGAGCAACACCATCCAGATCTCGCCCGGCTCGACCAATCCGACCTTCACCGAGCGCGGCATGCCGGACACTTTCCGCGTCTGCGGCCGTGACGATGCTCAAGGCCCGACTGCCGCCAAATATGTGGCCGAACATTTCAAGGGCAAAAAGGTCGCCATCGTCCACGACAAGTCGGCCTATGGCAAGGGTCTGGCCGACGAGTTTAAGAAGGCTCTCAATGGCCTGGGCGTGACGGAAGTCACCTATGACGCCATCACCGTCGGCGACAAGGACTTCAGCCCGCTGATCGCCAAGCTGAAGGAACTGAAGGCCGACGTCGTCTATTTCGGCGGCTATGAGACCGAAGGCGGTCTGATCGTCCGCCAGGCCGCCGACCAGGGCCTGAAGGCCACTCTGGTGTCGGGCGACGCCCTGGTGACCGAGCAGTTCTGGGCCATCACCGGCCCGTCCGGCGCCGGCACCCTGATGACCTTTGGCCCCGATCCGCGCCTGAACCCCAAAAACGCCGAGTTGGTAAAGTCCTTCCGCGCCGAGAACTATGAACCCGAGGCCTATACCCTTTACACCTACGGCGCCATCCAGGCCTGGGCCCAGGCCGCCGCCAAGGCCGGAAGCTTCGACAGCGTCAAGGTCGAAGCCAGCCTGAAGGCCAATAAGTTCGACACCGTGCTGGGCGATATCGGCTTTGACGCCAAGGGAGACATCACCGCTCCCGGCTATGTCTTCTACGTCTGGAAGGACGGCAAGTACGTCTACGCCGACTAAGATTTAATCGGTTCAAACAAACGAAGGCCCGGCGGGAAACCGCCGGGCCTTTTGTTTTGCCCCATAGCCACCACAAAGAAAAAGCCGCCGGGCGAACCCGGCGGCCAGTTTATCGATGAAGTACTCTAAGGTGCTTTTTAATCAGTGAGCATGAGCCCCTTCGGCACCCAGACCGGTCTCGGAACGGACCAACTGAGCATCGAAGCCTTCACGCTCGGCCTTGGCGCTGTCGCTACCATCGGTGATCGAGAAGAACCAGATCGAGAAGAAAGCCAGCGGCATCGAGAAGATGGCCGGATACTTGAAGGGGAAGATCGCGACGGGGTTGCCCAGCACGTCTTTCCAGACCGTCGGGCCAAGCACCGTCAGGATGACGGCGGCAGCCAGACCGATGAAGCCACCGAACACGGCACCCCGGGTAGACAGGCCACGCCAGAACATCGACATCACCAGAACCGGGAAGTTGGTGCTGGCCGCGATGGCGAAGGTCAGACCGACCATATAGGCGACGTTCTGTTTCTCGAAGACGATGCCCAGCAGCACGGCGATGACGCCGAGACCGATGGAGGCCATCTTGGAGACGCGGATTTCAGTCACTTCGTTGCTGCGACCACGGGCGAACACATTGGCATAGAGATCATGCGAGATCGCCGAAGCGCCGGCCAGGGTCAGACCCGACACCACCGCCAGGATGGTGGCGAAAGCCACGGCCGAGATGAAGCCCAGGAACAGATCGCCACCAACGGCGTGCGCCAGATGGATAGCGGCCATATTGTTGCCGCCACGCAGGTTCAGACCGCCCTTGACCACATCCAGGTACTCAGGGTTGGTGCTGACCAGAGTGATGGCGCCGAAGCCGATGATGAAGGTCAGGATGTAGAAGTAACCGATGAAGCTGGTGGCATAGAACACCGACTTGCGGGCAGCCTTAGCGTCGGCAACGGTGAAGAAGCGCATCAGGATATGCGGCAGACCGGCGGTGCCGAACATCAGGGCCATGGCCAGGGACACGGCTTCGATGGGATCGGAGACCAGAGTACCGGGAGCCATGATGGCCATATGCTTGGGATGAACTTCAACAGCCTTGGCGAACAAAGCCTCGAAGCTGAAGCCGAAGTGAGCCAGCACCGCGATGGCGATAAAAGTGGCACCCGACAGCAGCAGGCAGGCCTTGATGATCTGCACCCAGGTGGTGGCCTTCATGCCGCCGAAGGTCACATAGATCATCATCAGCACGCCGACGATCACCACGGCATAGACATAGTCCAAACCGAACAGCAGCTTGATCAACTGACCCGCACCGACCATCTGGCCGATCAGGTAGAAGATCACCACCACCAGCGAACCGGTGGCCGCGAAGCTGCGGACCGGGGTCTGGCTCAGGCGATAGGAAGCGACGTCGGCAAAGGTGTATTTGCCCAGGTTGCGCAGACGCTCAGCGATCAGGAACAGGATGATCGGCCAGCCGACCAGCCAACCCACCGAGTAGATCAGGCCGTCAAAGCCCGAGCCGTACACCAGAGCGGAAATACCCAGGAACGAGGCCGCCGACATATAGTCGCCGGCGATGGCCAGACCGTTCTGGAAGCCCGTGATGCCGCCACCGGCGGCATAGAAGTCGGCGGCCGACTTGGTGCGGCGCGCCGCCCAATAGGTGATGCCCAGGGTCATGCCGACGAAGACGATGAACATGCCAATGGCACTCCAGTTCGTCGGCTGCTGCTGAGTCTGGCCCAGATCACCGGCGGCGAGCGCCAGCGACGGAACCAAAGCGAGAAGACCGGCGCTGACGGCCGGAAGGAAGGAGGTCAGACGCTTCATTTCGTGCCCTCGATCAGCTGCTTGGTCAGGTCGTCGAATTCAGTGTTGGCCCGATAAACATAAATGCCGGTCAGGGCGATGGCGCTCAAGATGACGCCGACGCCGATGGGCAGGCCGATGGTGGTGACCGAACCCTCGCTGAGAGGGGTGCCGAGAATCTTCGGCGCAAAGGCGATGACCATGATGAAGCCGTAATAAATGATCAGTATCACAGCGGACAGCAGCCAAGCGAACGTGGAGCGCTTGCGCACCAGTTCCGCATATTTGGGATTGCTGCGAATTTTCGCATGCAAGTCGTTAGTCATGAAACGCTCCTTCTCCTACGTCTTCCCAACTTCGGGGTCGGGCCAATGATGGCCCGGGCCTCTCTGTGTTTGGGGGAAGCGGTCACCTCCGAAGCCCCGAAGGGCGTCCTCAGCGGAGGCAAGCCTATTTTCCCCAGGTTCGGTATTTTTATGCATTACGGTGATGGCCGAACCTCCCTCACCGTTTGATCATTCATGGATTAACATGACCATGACATATCGTCAACAATACTAATTCCTGTCATCATACGTATGAACCAAAGCCTAAACATTCAAGAGCCCGAGACTCTACAGCTTTCATCGAATCTTTATTTCAATAAATGCAGCGCAGCATACCACGTCACCATCGTATTACTGTAAAGTGTGCGACCGCAAGATAAGTAAACGCCAAAACCTAGGGTGGATTAGGGGCTATTTTTACTGACAGATATATCAATCGATGCGGTGCTGTTTTCAGCAGGAGCCCCCTCCTCAACCTGCTAGGGTTGCTTTTTTTGCATAGCGCCTCCCTCTTTTCTCATTTGACCTTACGAGTTATGGTGTGTTTGCCATGATGCAAGATGTCTCCTCGCTGGCCCGTCTGGACAGCTTCCCTTACCGCCATCGCCTTTCCGAGGTAATGGCCCGCCCCGTTTTGACCGGCCACGAGGATATGACCTTGGCCGAAGCCTGCGACTTGATGGATGCCGCAAAGGTTTCCTCCCTGGTTGTAGTCGATACCGACGGGAGGGCCGTCGGTATCGTCACTGAGCGGGATGTCTTGCGCTCATTGGCTCGCCGCCGCGCCGCCGCCCTGGAGGCGCGACTGGCCGAGGTGATGTCGGCTCCGGTTCGCACCGTTCCCGGCGACGCCTATCTTTATGTCGGCATCGCCCGCATGACCCGCCTTGGCCTGCGCCATCTGGTGGTGGCCGACGAACATCAACGCCCCATCGGCATGATCACGGGGCGCGCCCTGCTGAAGGTGCGGGCCAGTCAGGCCCTGGTCATCGGCGACGATGTCTCGGAAGCCGAAACCCCCGCCGACATGGAGCGGGCCCGCAACGCCTTGCCGGCCCTGGCCTCCAACCTGCTGGCCGAGGGTGTTTCGGCCCGCAATATCGCCGGAATCATCAGCACCGTGCTGCGCGACATGACCACCCGCGCCGCCGAACTGGCCGAAACCTCCATGACCAACGACGGTTGGGGCCCAGCTCCGGCCCGCTGGGCCTTGCTGGTGCTGGGTTCGGGTGGGCGCGGCGAAAGCCTGCTGACCTTCGACCAGGACAATGCCATCGTCCATGCCGGCACCAAGACCGACGATCCCTGGTATGCCGAGTTCGGACGCCGTCTGAACGACATCCTCAACGCTGCCGGAATACCCTATTGCGACGGCGACGTCATGGCCCGCAATCCCTTCTGGCGGCGCTCCATGGAGGATTGGCAGGCGGAAATCCGCCACTGGGTCTTCGAGCCGCAGATGCAGACGGTGATGAACGTCGACATCTTCTTCGACTTCCTGCCGGTCTATGGCGACAGCGCCTTGGCCACGGAACTGAAGCAATATGCCGTCGACACCGCCGCCACCTCGGCCTTCTTCGTGCAGTTCCTGGCCATGAATGTCGCTAATATGGAGGTGCCGCTGGGCATCTTTGGCGAATTCACCACCAGCCATGGCCGCCTGAACGCCAAGAAATTCGGCCTGCTGCCCATCACGGCCGCCGCGCGGGCCAAGGCGGTGAAGAACCGCATCCTGGCCACCAACAGCGCCGAGCGTTACGGCGCTTTGAACGCCGCCGGGCTGATGCATGACGATGATCTGTCCAGCCTGCTAGAAGCCCACGAGACCATCTTGCGCATCATGCTGGAACAGCAGCTGACCGACATCGCCGCCGGCCAGACTCCGTCCGCCCGCATCGAACCGCGCAAGCTTCCCCGCCCGGTGCAGAAGAAATTGAAGGCCGCTTTCAAGCGCATCCGCACCCTGAAACTGATGGTCGGAGCACCGGGATAAGCCTCGGCTTCGAGTAACCGCACAGGATGTGGCGTTGATGTGCCTCTGCCTTACGGTATAGGATCGCCATCTTCGTTCCGACGGAAAGGGTTAAGCGATGATCCGCACCAACGGACGCCTAAGGGAAGTCTGTCGATTAAAAGGCTGCTCCGAAACCCAGATGCTGGAATGCGCCAGTGAATCCGGGACGCTAAAGGAACTGCTGTTCTGCCATAAGGACGGCTGTTTCGTGATCAAGGTTGATGGCCGCGAACGCCTGCGCACCGACACGCCCGACGCTGCCGAGCGTTTCTACGACAATCTGATCAAAGCCTAAGGCTTGCCCCAAAAGGCCTCTGGCCTCATAGTTTCTATTATCCGCGGGGGGAGCCGGCATTCCGGCTGAGAGGTTCACAGGCAGGTGAGCGACCCCTAAAACCTGATCCGGTTCGTACCGGCGTAGGGACGCTTATTTATGCCGACATCTCCCGCCATTTCCGTCCATGCCGCCCGCCTGTCCTATGACGGCCAAGCACTGTTTGACGATCTGGATTTCACCCTGGAGGCCGGGCGCTGCACCTGCCTGTTGGGCACCAGCGGCGTGGGGAAATCCAGCCTGTTGCGCCTGATCGCCGGGCTATTGCCCGATGCCGCCAGCCGCATCGTCAGCGATGACGGCTTGCCCCTGTCCCACCGCACCGCCTATATGGCCCAGCCGGATCTGCTACTGCCCTGGCTGTCGGTGCTGGACAACGCCATGCTCGGCCACCGCCTGCGCCGCCAGACGCTGCCCAGGGATCAGGCCGTCGCCCTACTGGAGCGTTTAGGGTTGGGCAATCGCCTGAAAGACCGCCCCGCCGCTCTGTCGGGGGGCATGAAGCAGCGGGTGGCCCTGGCCCGCACCCTGTTGGAAGACCGCCCGGTGATCCTGATGGACGAGCCCTTCTCGGCCCTGGACGCCGTCACCCGCTTTCGCCTGCAGGATCTGGCCGCCGAGTTGTTGCGGGACCGCACAGTCCTGCTGGTCACCCACGATCCGCTGGAGGCCCTGCGCTTAGGGCATCGCATCCATGTGATGACCGGTCGCCCGGCCCGTCTCAGCCAAGCCCTGGAGCCTGACGGAGAGACGCCCCGCGACGTCGGCGACCCCGCCTTGCTGCGCCTTCAGGCCGAACTGCTGAAGCGTCTGGCCGAGGAAGACCAATGATGCCAACAAGCATCATGTGCGCATTGAGCGCGAGGCCAAGGGCGCGGATGCGCCCGCCCGGCGAGGGACATACGGCAGCTCACCTATGTGAGGTGCCGGTATTATGAGCCGGTTGCTGATCATCCCCGGCCTGATCCTACTGTGGCAGCTGGCCGCCTGGGCTGCCGGTGGGCAAAGCTATATCCTGCCCGAGCCGCTGCTGGTGGCCGAGGCCTGGGTGGACCGCTGGGACGTGATCCTCGACCACGCTTGGGTCACCGCCTTGGAAATCCTGCTGGGCCTGGGGCTGGGAGCCCTGCTGGGGGCAGGCACCGCTCTTTGCATGGCCGCTGCCCCCGGCCTTCGCCGCTGGATGCTGCCGGTGCTGGTCGCCAGTCAGGCGGTGCCGGTCTTCGCCTTGGCCCCCATCCTGGTGCTGTGGCTGGGCTATGGCATGGCTTCCAAGGTAGCCATGGCGGTGATCGTCATCTATTTCCCGGTCACCACTGCTTTCCTTGATGGCCTGCGCCGCACTGATCCCGGCTGGCTTGATCTGGCCCGCAGCATGGATGCGCCGGGCGCTGCCCTGTTGTTCCAGATCCGCCTGCCCGCCGCCCTGCCAGCCTTGGCCTCGGGGCTTCGGGTCGCCACCGCCGTCGCCCCCATCGGCGCCGTGATCGGCGAATGGGTGGGAAGCTCCGCCGGCCTTGGCTATCTGATGCTGCAGGCCAATGCCCGCATGCAAATTCCCTTGATGTTCGCCGCCCTTTTGACCCTGGCCCTGTTTTCAGTCGGGCTCTATCTGGCGGTGGATCACCTGTTGCGCCGGCTGCTGCCCTGGCAGGCCGACGCTTTGTCCGACAATTCCTGAAGGAGAGCCCATGTTCAAGTTCCGACACGCCTTGGCCGCCGCCGCTCTGCTGGTCGCCGCCATCCAGCCGGCCTCAGCCGCCGACAAACTGACCGTGGTGCTGGATTGGTTCGTCAATCCCGACCATGCCGCCCTGGTAGTGGCCCAGGAAAAGGGCTTCTTCGCCGAGGCTGGCCTGGATGTGGAGCTGATCGCCCCCGCTGACCCCAATGATCCCCCTAAGCTGGTCGCCGCCAAAAAGGCCGATCTGGCCGTCGGCTATCAGCCGCAGTTGCAGATGCAGGTGGGCGAAGGCCTGCCGCTGGTTCGCGTCGCCACCCTGGTCGCCACGCCGCTGAACTCGGTGGTGGCCCTGGAAAGCGGTTCGGTGAAGTCCATCGCCGATCTGAAGGGTAAGAAAGTCGGCTATTCCGTGGCTGGTTTTGAAGACGCCATCCTGGCCGCCATGCTGGAGAAGAACGGCCTGACCTTGAAGGACGTTACCCTGGTGAACGTCAATTTCACCCTGTCGCCCTCGGTGATATCGGGTCAGGTGGACGCGGTCATCGGCGCTTTCCGCAATTTCGAGCTGAACCAGATGGCCCTGGACAACCATCCGGGCCGCGCCTTCTATCCTGAGGAAAACGGCGTTCCCGCCTATGACGAGCTGATCCTGCTGGCCCATAAGGACCGGGTGAAGGACGCCAAGCTGCGCCGCTTCGTCGATGCGGTGGAAAAGGCCACCTTCTACATCCAGAATCACCCGGAAGAAGCCTGGTATCTGTTCATCAAGAACCACAAGGATCTGAACGACACCCTGAACCAGCGCGCCTGGGCCGCCACCCTGCCCCGTCTGGAGGCCTCGCCCGCCGCTTTCAACAAGGCCCGCTACGAGCGCTTCGCTGCTTTCCTGAAGGATCGCGGCTTGATCAAGAAGGCTTTGCCGGTGGAAGCTTACGGCGTCGAACTGCCGCGTTGATCACCACAGCCCCAAAGAGCGCCGAGGCCAGCGATCCGGCAAGCACGCCGGATCTCACCTCGGCCTCATGGGCCAGATCGTGGAAGGCCAAGCCGCCGATGAACAGGCTCATGGTGAAACCGA
>Ga0302278_10005352_pt1 | contig 12759 bp, 3 predicted proteins | sample III_Bog_N3_2_FD_194543 | JGI IMG/M metagenome (GOLD analysis project Ga0302278, IMG submission 194543) | Peat permafrost microbial communities from Stordalen Mire near Abisko, Sweden - III_Bog_N3_2 | ecosystem: Environmental > Terrestrial > Soil > Wetlands > Peat | place: Sweden: Abisko... | reverse complement strand
TTGGTAACCGGTAATACGAGCGGATTAATCTGGAGTCGCGTCGGCTCACCGGTTGTGCGCAATTCCTGAACGGAAACCGGCTTACCCGCACGGTAGCCAACCGCCGACAGCACACCCGGTTCATAACCCACGCTCCAATCGCTGTAATAAACATCTCGCGAAACCGCACGACGCCCAAGCGAACGATTATTCAGAAACAACTCAACTTCGTCGCAATTGGCAACCGCCCGGACCGTAACATGACTACCATCCGGCCAGTTCCATTTTATAAAAGCTTCCGCCGGTCGCCAGTCGCTCTCGGGCTTGACACCGTTGATAACCACAAGTTGCAACACAGAATCATCACGCCAATAGGCCGCACGCTGGTAATACTCGGGCTTTTTTCCTCCCGCAAGATCAAGCATGCCGGCATGGTTTCCACGCTCTGGATAATGCCGAGCCTCACCAAGGTAGTCCATGCCTGTCCATATAAAGTCGCCAATAACATAGTTGTGGTCGCGCACGCCCAGCCAGTAATAACTGGCATAGGTCGTTTCGGTGCCAAGACAGAGGCGGTGCGGAAAACGCTGCCGATCAGGTGCGTAAGTATTAGTGCCATAGAGTCGGCCAACGTAATTGTAGCCCGCGATGTCGAGTGCATCCATGAACCCATTACGCGTCGCGGCGGCAGACTGGTCGCACGCGGAAGTGACCGGACGGGTCGGGTCTTCCTCGTGACAGATGGCAACAAGTTCGCGTGCGATATTATAGCCATCGCGATCTTTCTGGTTCGGAATTTCGTTCCCGATGCTGTAGATGACGACACTTGGATGATTGCGGTCGCGGCGCACCATGGCGCGCAGGTCTGTATCGTGCCACTGATCAAAGTAAAGATGATAGCCATAGGCCGACTTGCCGCGTGGATTTTCGGTGAAGTTGTAAGTCCAGTCGAGTGTCCACTCATCAAATGCTTCATCAAGAACATAAAAACCCATTTCGTCACACAAGTCATAGAATTCCGGAGCAAACGGATGGTGGCTTGTGCGAATAGCGTTACAACCCATCTCCTTCAGCCGCGACAGCCGCCAAGCCCAGATCCCTGCTGGAACCGCGTTGCCAAAAGAGGCGGCATCCTGATGCAAACAGACACCTTTAAGCTTGATGGGCTGGCCGTTTACCAGCAAACCACGGTTGGAATCGAACTTCATCTGACGGATACCGAATTTCGTAGTAGTTTCATCAAGAGCGTGGCCATCCATCGACAGCGTGCTTCGCAACTGATAAAGCTGCGGTGTTCGGTCAGACCAGAGCCGAGGGTTGGGCACTTTGACCCGCTGGGTGGCGCGCTGACCGGGGTGCAAATTGTCCAGCGCAAGTTTAGACACGGCACTGGCGACGATTTTGCCATCCAGTTCTTCCACATAACTGCGCAAAACAATGTCATTAGTTGACGGATGCGGCTTCCATACATTAGCCAGCCACGCCTGTCGTTCCGCCTCAGTGAAAAAGTGCGCATCAATAATGTAACTGACCTCAACAATGGCGCTTTTACTCGAAACTATTGGCGTGGAAACCGCGACACCGCCATCAAGGCGAAAATGCGCGTAACTCGTGGTAATTAACCGCACATGGCGATAAATACCGGATCCCGCATACCAACGGAGTGCCGGTTCGAGCGAATCGTCCACCCGCACCGCGAGGACGTTGGGGACATCATTGGTGTTAAGAAACTCGGTCAGATCATATCGGAAGCCGACGAATCCATAGGGACGACGCCCAAGGAAATGCCCGTTGATCCAGATCTCGCTGTTCATGTAAACCCCGTCAAACTCAATAACAACTTTTTTGCCGGCGGCATGGTCAAGTGTGAAACTTTTGCGATACCACCCGATGCCGTGGGAGAAGAACCCGCCGCTTTTATCGCCATCTGGTGGCGGATTGATTGGCCATTCAACGCTCCAGTCGTGCGGCAAATCGAGGATGCGCCAGCTCTTGTCGCCGAAGCCCGGCTGCCGGGCGGCTGCATCGTCTCCAATTTGGAAACGCCATCCAGTATCGAATGGGACGATTTCACGCGGGCTAGAATCAGACTTTGCGAAAGCTGGAGAAGTTGACACCAAGTAGACAAGCACGACAAAGACGTGGGCACAAAAACAATTTAAGTTTTCAAAGCGTTCTAGCATTGGCTTGATCGGGGGCAAAGGCATTATATTATATTTTTAAATCCTCCATCAATTGCCTAAACAGGAACAAAATATAGCACGGATTTCTTTGGGGTTTGTGCCCATGACAAAGGAGGTTGTCGCATTTGTAGAAGTCAAATCCCCAGTCCAGCCGACGAACTTGAATCCATAATGAGGCAAGGCTTTCGCCGTTACGGTTAGCCCAGCCGGAAAAGATTCGGTGCGGGTAACCAATCCTGCTGAGCTGTCTGCCAAGAAGGTGATTCTATGCGTCGGATTCAGGCATGCAATCAGTTTGGATACATTAGGCTGGGAATTGAGTTTTTGCAAACCCTGCACAACCAGCCTCGCCATTTCAATCGCACCCATCTCCTGTAGGTGAGTATTATCGATGCTGCCGGCGGGATAACTTGGATATTCCCCTGGTGCCAGATTCATGTAAATATATTTGGAAGCATAATCATGGCCGACCTTCCCGATCAGCGCTTTGCTTGCGGCGTCTAAATCTACCAATGAAATATCTAATGTGTCGGCTAATTGTCGTATGGCCAATGGATAAAGACCCCGTGAACCATCTGGCAGCTTATTCTCCACCATCGGAGTCATCAAAACTGGATATGCACCTTTGGCCTTGGTCTCAACGACATATTTTGCTAGGTATTGCTTGAACGTCGTCATAGGCTCGGTGTGAATGGCGAGCTTAGAATTCACGTCATTAATTCCGAACTGAATAAATACAAAATCACCGGCACCAATATGACTAAGCGTATTTGTCCAGAATTTTTCATAATAACTTTTGGAACTAGCGCCTCCTGCCGCTTCGTTGTGAAAAACCACCTTATTTGAATTAAAGAATTTTGGCATTACCTGTCCCCAGCCAGTTTTGGGGTAATCCGCCACAGACCAGAATTGAACCGTGGAATCGCCGATGGTGTGAACCTGTATCTTCGCGACTTGCGCGGCCAGATGAAACACACCGCCCGCGCATAAAAACACTGCAATAAGCAGATTTCTAAAGTCATACCAACCGTTCATCGGAAAGCCGTGCTTTTTCATGTTCAGATTATACTTAATAGTTGCGTTTCTTTTACCGATCAACCGCTTCGGTTTTTATTTTAGTTTCCACGGCAGCCAGATCGGGAGAGCTTGCTTTCAGCACAATGGTTCCCGTCTTTGTCTGAGACCGGACAATGACCAGCGCTTTTCCATTGTAAGCGTTCCGCGATTTGGCTTGGAATGGTTCAAGGCTGGTGGCGTCGCCATTGTCCACAGCGACGATCTCACCGGGGCCTTCAATCGCAAATTGCAGGTGGTTTTTACTGCGAGGAACGAGCAGCCCATTTTTATCGGTGACAGTAACAGAAACAAAGCACAAATCTAGACCATCAGCGGCGATTCTTTCCCGGTCAGGCTGCAGCATTAACTTGGCAGCTTGGCCGGTTGTTTTTACAGTGTCAGTCGCCCACTTTCTGCCGTTTTTGTAGGCGATAACTTCGAGTTCACCCGGTTGGTAAATCACGTCATCCCAACAGAGGCGATATTCAAACGGAGCCTTCTTCTTCAGGCCGAGAGATTTTCCGTTCTGAAATAATTCCGCCGAATCCCCTGATGTATAAATATACACCGGGGTGATTTGGCCCGTCCGATCCGGCCAGTTCCAGTGCGGCAAAATATGAGCCATCGGAAAATCCGGCCGCCAGCGTGATTGGTAGAGGTAGTAACGATCCTTGGGAAAACCCGCCAGATCAAGAATGCCAAAGTAAGAACTGCGTGAAGGCATTCCGATTTTACCGGTCGCGTTCAATTCTTTTTTAAGCCGCGCCTTGGATACCGGATCGGTAAAGTTCAGTAGATAGCTCAAATCACTGTTGTAAGGCCAAGGCTCGCCAAGATAATCAAAACCCGTCCAGACGAACTCGCCGGCCACAGACGGGTTTTTATCCTGCCCGCGAAATTCCGTATCCGGGGTAGTCGCCCATGGCGGCGCGTAAATATCGTAGGAACTTATCTGAAAATCCGCCTTGCCACCATCTTGGTTGCTAGTCACCGGGAAAAAATATTCCCCGCGTGAACTGATGGTCGAAGCTGTTTCGCTGCCAAATAGTGGTTGCGCCGGATTTGTCGTGTGAAACTGTTTATACTCAAACGGTTTGTAGTTGTAACCAAACACATCTAGGCTTTTGTGGAAGTCATTGTAGCCCGATGCAGTTTTATCACAGCCAGCAGCAACCAAACGCGTGGGGTCTTCACTATGAACAATTCCCCGAAGCTCGGCGGCAATTTTCGGGCCTTCCGATGTCTCCTGGTCGGGAACTTCGTTGCCAATGCTCCAGAGCACTACACACGGATGATTGCGGTCGCGGCGAATCAGTGCGCGCAGATCGGCCTCGTGCCAGTCGGCGAAAAGTTGGTGGTAGTCATTTTCTTTCTTTCCTTTTTGCCAGCAGTCAAACGCCTCGTCCATCACCATCATGCCCAGCCGGTCGCAAACATCCAGCAGTTCCGGCGCGGGCGGATTATGGCTAGTCCGAATTGCATTGCAGCCCATCTCCTTCAGAAGTTCAACCTGACGTTCCAAGGCTCGAGTGTTGACCGCAGTTCCCAGTGCTCCCAGATCCTGATGATCGCAAACGCCTTGTAATGGCACACGCCGGCCATTCAGAAGTAAGCCGTTATCCGCAGTAAATTGAATCGTGCGGATACCGAACGGTGTTTCGTAACAATCAACACATTTTCCGTCCTGCTCAATGAAAGTTGCCACGAGGTAATGCTGCGGTTTTGCGATGCTCCACAACTTCGGGTGTTTCAATACAAGCCGGCTTTCATTCGAAGCGGATTCTTTAGCGGCGATTTTCAATACGGCAGCGGTCAGCATGGCGACGGATTTTCCCTTGCTCCCATCCGCCTTTATTTCGAAGATTTCATGCTTCACTGTCACGGAGGTATCAGCGTCGGCATCATTGTCCACGTTAACTTGAATTTTCACTGTCGCCGATTGGTCGCTGACTTCGGGGGTCGTTACAAAGGTTCCCCAATGCGCAATATGCGCCGGCGAAGTCTTGACCAACCAGACATTTCGGTAAATACCGCCGCCCGGATACCATCGCGACGATTCCTTCGGATTATCAAGTCGGATGGCGAGGAGATTGTCCGAGCCGAATTTCACGAACGGCGTCAGATCCACACGCCACGAGGTGTAACCATAAGGCCAACCGCCGACAAGTCTTCCATTCAGCCAGACCGTAGCATAAGACATCGCACCATCCAGATCCAAATCTATCTTGCGCCCATAATCGGCAGTGGAAATGGGCAAGTGCTTGCGATACCAGCCGACGCCCCACCAAGGCAACTTGCCCGTCTCGCCCGGATACTCCTGTTTGAAGGGCCCTTCTACGCCCCAGTCGTGCGGAAGATTGAGTAGCCGCCACTGGCTGTCATCAAAAGACTTTTGTGCATATGGAACATCACCTGCCGGGCTTCCTGTTGAGAGCTTCTGTAAATTCGTATCATCTCCGGCCAGCCCCGCATGGGTTGGCAAAATCCACTCTTTGATGTTCGGGTAATTCAATTCATCGCCGACGCCAGCAGGATCGTATTGGGAAAAGCGCCAGCCGGCATTCAAAGATATTCGTTCACGCGGCGTAGAGTTTTCAACGGAGCGGACTGAAGTGCAAACAAGCAACAAACCGATAACGGCATATTGGCACAACCCTGCTGGCCACAAGGTAACGACTAATCTGATGCCACAGGTAATGTGATTTGATGCTTGAACTTTAGTTTGCAATGATTCTAGCGCTTTGTTATTACGTTGCCACACTTGGTCACTGCCAACTATCTCCAGACACCGGGCCAATTAATCTTCTTATTGCATTTTCGCCTTTGGCCAAATTGGGTGGCGGCGTCAACACTTAACGCCGCCTGCCTGCCCCAATCCAGAACCCATAATCCGGTCTTGGTGACTGGAATCCAAATTCCTCACGAAGATTTCTCCTATGCTTCAAGGATAGACGAGCCGGTAATACTCGTTAGTGACGCCCACCCGGAGGATGGCAATGTTCGTTGTCGTGACCGACGCCGTGCCGGAAACCGTGCCCCAGTCGTTGGTGTTGCCGCTCACGCCCTTGTTCAAGTTGTTCGTCTGCACCAGCAGCCGGTAGCCCAAGTGGTCCGCCGGCCAGCTCAGCACCAGATTGTTCCCGCTCACGCTGTTCGTCAGCTTCGGCACGGTCAGGCTCGGCTGGAGCAGCACGGCCACCGTGTAGGTATTGGTCTGCGACAAATCCTGCGATACCACCCGCACCGCCACCGTGTTCGCCGGCAGCACCAGGGTGTTGCCGCTGACCGACAGGCTGTTCGTCACCGCCGACCCATAGCCGGTGCCGTTGAAGTTCAACGCCAGCGTCGCGTTCGCATCCACGCTGGTCGCGGCCACCGTCACCGGGTTGTTGGTAAACACGTTCGTCGCATTGTAACTCGTCGTGCCGGGGTCAAATACCGGGGACAAGTTTCCCGCCGGCGTCAGCGCCAGACTCGCCAGCAGTGCGTTCGTGCTCAGCGGCGGCGGCAGCAGCGTCACATCCACCACATAGAGGTTAGTCACCGACAGATCCTGCGACACCACCTGCACCTGCACCACGTTCGTGTTGCCAACGCCCAGGGTCAGCGGGATGCTCGCCACTTCATTGCTCAGGAGACCCAGTGAAACGCCGTTCACAATCAGCGTGTTCGTCGCCATCGCGTCCGCGTTGGTCACCGTCACCGTCGGCGTGTCGCCATAGGCGTTCGTCGCATTGTAGCCCGTCAGCACGTTCGATGTGAAGGCCGGCGCGAAGCCCGCGCTCGGACTGAACACCAGCGCCGCCAGATACGCGTTCGTGCTGGGCGTGAAGGCCGGGTTGACCGCCACGCTCACCGTGGTGGTGGCGTTCGTGTAGTCGGTCGTGTCCGTCGGCGTATAGGTCACGCCATACGCGGCCGTGCCCACCGGCGGCACGGTGTTCGACGCGGTGAAGGTAAAGAGTCCGGCCGAGGGCGTGGCCGAACCCCCGCTCAAGGTCGAATCGCCCAGCGTCTGGCCATAGGTGATGGTGCTGGCCGTCGGCGGCGTATTAATCACCGGCGTGGCCTGGCTGATGGTCAGTGTGCCGCTCACATAGCTGATAAGATAGTCGGCCGAACTGTAACCGCCCGGCGTGTTGGTGTAGGTGCCAACGGTGACCGCCCCTTGCGCCGAGCCGGCGAAGGTCAGGCTGCCGGTCAAGTCCGTGTTCGTCTCGCCATTCACAAAGCCGACATAGGTCACGCCGTTGTTGGTGGCGTAGGCGTTGCCATCATAGGTCTTGCTGTCGTTGTTCGCCGTGATGGTCAGCGGCGTGTTCGTGATAATCATTGCACCGGCCGCGCCGGCCAGCGTGTAGTTCGTGCCTGCGCCGCTATCCAGGCTCAAAGTGCCGAAGGAGGTAAGCACATTGGTTCCGGCATCCGCGCTGGCCAGTCCGCCGGTGCCGCCCAATGTCACGGTGTCGCCGTTCACGACATTCGTCACGGTAAGATTGGTTCCCGCCGCATTCGTTGTCCCGTCATACGCCCGCGTGCCGGACAAAGCCGCCGCCAGCGGGTTCACCGTCAGGCTGCCAGCAACATAGCTGATGGTGTAGTTCGTCAATCCGCTGCCCATCGCGTTGGTGACAACAATGGCATAGCTACCGGTGGTGGCCGTGTTCGTCGCCCCACCGCTCGTCAGGGTTGCACTGCTGACACTGTCGCCGTTGGTCAGGCCAATGGCAATGAATCCGGTTGGAGTTAAAATCTGGCCATAATACTTATTCGTGTTACTGGCTGTAATGGTCAACGTTGCTTGATTTACTGATACCGAAACGGTGTTGGTCACGCTGTAATAATCCGCTGTGTCTTGTGGCACGAAATACACCTGCACGTTCGTCGTGCCAAAGTTAGGCACGAGGTTCGGCGTCACATAATTGGTGCTACCCATCGTTATCGCCTGACCCGAGAGGTTTGTAAACGTTCCGACCACCGTGGAGCTCGACAGCATCTGGCCATAGGAAATCGCGCCTGCCGTCGGCGTGGTTTGCACAATCGGCGTGCCCCGGTTCACTGTCTGGCTCAGGGCCGGGCTGTTGGTGCTGTTCAGGAAATTACCAGAGCCGGCATATTCCGCCGTGACCAGATAGGCCGAAACAGAAGCCGGGAGGTTGGCGGTGCTGATGGCCGCAGTTCCATTGGGACTGGCACCGGAGGTTACCGCGACCGGCGATCCCATAGCCACGCCGTTGGTCTTGAATTGAACAGTGCCAGTGGGAACAGTTGAACCGCTCACGGGAGCGATGGTGGTTGTGAGGGTGACGGACTGCCCATAGACTGAAGGCGTAATCGAGGTGGTAAGCGTGGTGGTCGTGGGCATGGATACTTGCAGATACAAGTCACTGTTGCTGATGGCCAGCGACACCGTGGCGCCCGCGACATAACCGCTGCCTCCCACAGTCACCGAAGACGGTGCCGTGCCAGCGACAAGCCCGTTTGCATTGGTGGCGATGATCAGGTAATTGCCCAACCCTAATTGCGTTCCGGTGTTATTGATATTAAACACGGTGCTAGCCGAAAGCGTGAGCGTTCCATTGGTCACGTTAAATGCCGGTGATCCGAAGGAGTAGCTCACAGAAATGGTTCCTGAAGCGGTGTTCAGGTTGCCTTTAAGCGTGCCGGTGGACGCAGCGTTATTGGACAAGGACTGGCTGGTTTGAAGCGTAAATGTATTGGTCAGACCGGAGACATCAAAGACTGCTCCGTTAGTCACACTTATGAGCGGCGTGTTGGAAACCGAGCCATAACCGCTCAGGGCCAGCGTGCCCGCACTGATGGTAATCCTGCCATTGAAAGTGTTGGTGGACGAAGTCAAAGTCCAAGTTCCGTTGCCGCTCATCATCAATCCGCCAACCCCGGTGACCGGCTTGTCAATCTCACCGTTGCCGACGCCCGTCAAAGTCATCAGCCCGGCAATCGGCAGAAATACCGCGTTCGCATCCGTGCCAATCGTCCACGTTTTTCCGGACACAGAGCTGTCCAGTGTTCCGCCCAACGCCCCAATATTTAACGAGTGTCCACCATAGACTCCATTGGTGCCGACGCTCCGCAGCGTCCCGCCGTTGACCGTAATCCGTGACGACCCATAGTCCAACTGCCCGAACGACAGACCCGCACCGTATCCCCAGTTATCAAACTCCAGAACCGCCCCGTTGGTCACGCTAACAACTGGGCTCGCGGTGTAGGCAGATGAGTAAATAGCACCAGGCACAACCAGGCGCAGTTTGCCACCGCCGACGGTGGTGTTGCCGCCGTAGGTGTTTAAGTTGGTCAGCGTTAAAGTTCCAGCCCCTGCCATGGTCAGGCTGTTGGCACCGCCGATCACGCCGCCGAGGGTCAATGTGCTTCCGCTCAACACACCCACTGTTCCAGCGGCACTCAAACTGACGCTGTTGGTCAACGTGCTGCTCACACTGTTGGACAAGACGCCGCCGTTCATGGTCAGTGAACCGGTGCCCAGCGCGGTATTGTTATCAACCTCCAGGATGCCCGCGCTGTTCGTTGTCCCGCCGCCGTAGGTGTTGGCGCCGGAGAGCGCCAGCGTGCCGCTGCCGGACTGCACCAGAACGCCGCTGCCGCTGATGATTCCAGAAAGCGACTGCACCGCCGAGCTGTTGTATTTAAGCAGGCTGTTGTTCGTGATTACCGCCGAATAGGCGCCGCTGCCCAACAGCCCGGCACCGCCAATCGCCAATGTGCCAGCGCCAATGGTAATCGCGCCGCTGAAGGTGTTGGTGGGCGAAGTCAAAGTCCATGCACCGGTGCCAGTCATGTTCACTCCCCCTGTGCCGGTAATTTGCTTGTCTATCTGCCCATTGCCAGCCCCCGCAAGCGTCGTCAGACCACTGATGTTAATTGGTAAGAAACCAGCTTGATACGCGATGGTCCAAAGCTGACCTGAAACTGAAGAGTCCAATGTCCCGCCCGCAGTTCCGATATTGCATCCACGATACCCATAAGCCCCTGTAGCACCGACGCTCCGCAGCGTCCCGCCGTTGACCACAATCCTCGATGAACCAAAGTCCAATTGTCCGAAGGAATAAGTCGAACCATACGCATAATTGTCAAACTCAAGAGCCGCCCCGTTGGTGAGAGTAACAATGGCGGTGTTGTTGTAGGCTGCGGAGTAGACACTTCCCGGAGCCACAAGCCGAAGTTTGCCGCCACCCACAGTGGTGTTGCCACTGTAGGTGTTTAAGTTGGTCAGAGTCAATGTGCCACCGCCAACCTGCGTCAGAGCACCGACACCGCTGATGACAGCATTATTGGTGATGTCGTTGGCGAGGCCAAAGGTTGTATTGGCAGCCAGCGTGATTGGCGTGTAAAGATTCAACGGATAACCTGAATTATTCGTTAAGAGCGGTCCGGTTGCGCCATTGTTTGTGAACATAATCGCATTGCCATAGAGCCCAATAGTGTTCGCCAAGGCGCTAACCTGATTGACCCAGAAAGTTCCGCTCAAGTCATTGGTGGCCAGCATGGTGCCTGAAGCCGGCTGCAAAACAATGACCGCGCTTGACGCCCCGCCCGCTGGAGGCGGCGAGCCAGTCCAACTGCCGCTCGCAGACCAGTTGCCAGTGGCTGAATTGGTATAGTAGGTTTGAGCAGAAAGCCGGCCCGAGGTAAAGGCGGCCAGACAGCAGACAACTGCTATTAGAACGAGTTTGTCATTTGGAATGTGTTTGAAGTGCATATTTTAGGTTTTGATTTTTTGATTTCGGCTGAATATATTTAATCTTAACCCAGCATTATTTTGAGTCCATACCCCTAATCAGGTGAGTCATTTTATAGATTGGAAAAGAAATTGGTATTACAGACAAACAGACTGCCAACACATATTCCGCTTGTGCGAATATTTTCATTTTATGGATATTTCAGGCGAAAAAACACCGCCTGGTTGGTTTGTCCAATTGGGAAAACCATCTGGTTAGTGACGCTGGATCCAGCAACAGACACCCAATTGGTGCTGATGCCGACATATGCCGAATTTGTCTGCACCTGGAGCGTCCAACCTATGTGATCTGTAGGCCAGGAAAGATTTAGCACGCCACCGGAATACACCGCCGTGAGGTTGGTGGAGTTGGTGGCCGGTTGGGCAATGTTAAACAATGATATATTTGTGATAACATACCATCCATTGGATGTCCGCCCTTTGTTGCCAATCAAGAAGTTTGGCTGCGTCTGATTTGTGCTAGTAAACAGCCCAACAGCCAGCTGGTAGTTTCCAGCCGGAACCCCCCCATAATTCATGCTGCTGGCCACCGTGATTGGCCCAGACGCCCAATTTAGCTGCGGATTTACCCCCGATAGCCATGATTTGCCAACAACATTGTTGCCGCCATCCAACAGCGCCACGGCCACAGAACATGGGACATAGAGACAAGTAACTCCCCTGTTGATCCAGTTCATCGTGATCGGATTGGGAGTGATGGAGGAAAACCACTGGGGTATTGTGACATTGGTCAAAACAAAATGGTAGCCCATCTGGTTTTGCAGGCCGGCCATGCTATTCGAGAAGTTATTGATAAAGTCGGAACTCCAAGAAATCTCGCTGTATGAGGCTTTTGCCCTTAAGATATCAGCGGAAACCACAGAATTGGTCCAGAGACCTGCTGCTACCAAATTGTCGTAACTATCGGTATATTCAATCACGGCCGGACCAGAACCGGACGCAAAGGTAATGTCGCTGCCGTCATTCCAATTAGGAATGCCATCGCGTCGCATTCCGGCACCTTGTTGCACCGCCCAGGAATAAGCAGCATTGTAGCTTGAAGCTCCCCATGGAATAATTAACTGCGTGTTTGGAAAAGCTTTCAAATATGGTTGGAGGTAATTTGTTTCCAATTCACCAACTGATATGTAAGGAATTATCTGCCCACTATTGGCGGTGCTGATGTTTCCAAGGTGGCCTTCGCCCCATTCGCCATAGTTTCTTATGTCGATATACGCAATGTTGGTGTTGCCGTTATATCTTTGGCCTAAAGCGTAGATAAAGGCGTCCATCTTCGCAAAGAAAATGGGATTAGTAGACCAATATGGAACATTGTAGTTTGTGACCGCCCAACCGTTTGGCCCTACCTGGTAGTATCCTGCTCCGGCATCAAAGACCCATTGCGGTGTGGCGTTGGCCGAGACATAGTTTTCCACGTCGCAGTTTACGATCCCAAAAGCAAACTTTATACCGTGAGCCTGCGCGCTGCTTATGGCATTATCAATCAACGACCAGTTAAAGGTGTTTTCACTGGGCTCAATGGCAGACCAATCAGGCCTGCTATACATCACATTTACCATGCCCTGCTGGCTTGCTGGCAGAGTTGTTGGAAACGAGGTGCCGTAAGACACCCACCCTTTGCCCGGGTTTCTCCAAATGATGGTATTGGTATCTTCGAGAACATTTATGCCAACAGTTCCATAAACCAGAGCTGAGAGATAAGTTTCCACGAGGCTGTTGGTATAACTGACCGACCACCAATTGATGGTCTGTGACGGATTTGCC
>Ga0302278_10005345_pt1 | contig 12773 bp, 11 predicted proteins | sample III_Bog_N3_2_FD_194543 | JGI IMG/M metagenome (GOLD analysis project Ga0302278, IMG submission 194543) | Peat permafrost microbial communities from Stordalen Mire near Abisko, Sweden - III_Bog_N3_2 | ecosystem: Environmental > Terrestrial > Soil > Wetlands > Peat | place: Sweden: Abisko... | reverse complement strand
AAAGCCGATGCCAAACGGTCTTCAAGGATGAGGGACTATCGGGAGCCATGACCAAGCGCCCTGCCCTTCTTCGATGCCTGAAGAAACTGGAACACGGCGACAAGCTCATCGTGTGGAAGCTGGACCGGCCGCGCCATGTGGCGGATGATCGGGGTTTTGGCTGAGCTCGAGCGGTGACTTATCTCCGAACGCACCCGCGCGGGAGTGAAAGCCGCGCAGCGCCGGGGCGTAAAGGTTGGTCGGAAGGTGAACCTGACACCCGCGCAGATCACCCACGTCCGAATACTAATCGACAAAGGCGAATCCCGCCAGTACGTGGCCGAGCTCCCGAACTTGGGGCGCTCGACCCTTTACCGTGCGCTTAACACCTGAAAAAGCTCCGGCAGAACCAAGTCGTTATCGCTGTCGTTTCGCCACAGACGGCGATGCCCGGCTGTCGCCTCTCCGATCAATGAGGGTTTCCTCTTGAAGGTCGCGGTCAGAATTCAGAGAATAAATCACCGTAAGCGGTAAATCACATGCGGCCTTGGCTTCTATCACGAGTTCGGAACGCACAAATTTGGCGGAAGTCCGCACCTGCCTCGCAGACTCGCCATACCATGGAGCGTCTGGCTGAGTCTTTCCGTCGAGCGTAAGCGCATGCGTTTCAGAAACCATCGGGGTGTCAGGATAACCGGTCTTCCTGACAATCGTGATGCTTTCACAACCACGCTGCCGGATCGAAATGTGAACCTGTCCGTCCTCTCCCTGAAGTACGTATGCGCCCGAAAGATTCGGGCATTGAGCGCCTGCGTTTGGGACCGGCGCGACCGCTAACTGGCCAAACACTGTTAGCGCAGTGCGAAGGAGCCAACGTAAGACGGACTACAGAACGAAATGATGCATTCTCGGCCCGGCACGAAGTAGCTCCTCCTCGGCATTATACTGGCGGATGCGTAGAATCCACAGGCCACCGCCCTCCCGGTACCCTGCACATACACCCAGCGACGCGGATCGGCGGGTCAAAGCCGACCGAATCCACCCATTTCCCACCCCTCCCAAGACCCGTTCCCACTTTTTTCACCTCTTTCTTACGCCTGTTTTCAATAACTTGCACGAAATCGCCTCTCAATTCTGTTGACACGCCCTGTACTCTTTAGCCGGAAAGTCGGTAACACGCCGAAATTCCGGAAAGGTACCGATTCATGAACACAGCCGCTCACGACGCAGTTAACATTCCGAAAGCCCACTCAGGTGGCCCGAAGACGGAACAAGGAAAATCGAAATCTTCCCGTAACGCAATCCGCACCGGTCTCTACGCCGCCCGCGATTTCGTCCGCCCCGGCGAGGAAGAAGAATACGCCCAATCCCTCATCAAACTCATGGATGAGCTGACCCCCGACGGCACCCTCGAAGAAACTTTCGCCACCGAAATCATGGGAGCCACATGGCGACTCCGTCGTTGCCGCCTCGTCGAAGAAGCCTTCGGCATGGTGGACGACCTCGATTTCGACCCCATGATGGACGAACGCACCGAAAAGCAGCAGAAATCGGTAGACCGCGCCCGGGCGCAGTCTCACCTGATCCTCCGACGCAGTATCGGCGAACTGGCAAAGCTCCAGAAGGCAAGATTCCTCTGTGAGCAAAGCCAGGAAAACGCACAACCCGCTCCGGGCCCGGTACCCGCGTCCACCGGCACTCCCGCCGGGTTCGACGCCCTTATGGCCCTCGCCGACAAACAACTCGCGCAGCGCTATCGCGAATCGGGACTGAGTTCGTTTTGTAACCCGGCCCCTGCAGCTCCGTCGGGGGACAGTTCGTTTTGTAAAACGACCGTGGCGCAGGTTTCCGACCTGCCTTCTTCGGGCAAAGCCGACAGTTCGTTTTGTAAAACCACCCCGTCAGCCCCTGCAACCACCGCTCCGAAGCATTCGTCGCCCGGTCTTATCCCAACTGAACCTTGTTCGCAGAAGAAAACCAGTGGTCAGACGCCCCGAAACGCCCCCTGCCCCTGCGGTTCCGGCGTAAAACACAAACGGTGCTGTGGCGGCGCAGCAGCTCCTCCGGTCTTATCCCCGCGAGGCGCCCGCAACGGAATGCATCCAACGGTCAAACCCGTGTTAAAAAAGGCCGCCTAACCCACTCCGCAGCCGCCCGGTCGGCTCGAAAACCGAACGCACTTCACGCGGGACGCCCGAAGTATGTGGTTATCCTTCGAAAGAACCCGCTTGCACACGTTGACCGGCAACTTTCGGCTGCGCCACAGCTTCCATTCGCGCTACCTCACCGCCGCGCGCGACATCATCGTCTGTCTTCCGCCCGATTACGACGCCGACGCCCCCGTCGCTGTCCCGTGCTTTATCTGGTCAGGCAATGCGCACTGTGAGTTTTTCCTGCTATATTACGCCTCATGATCAACGCCGTTCACACCGTCATCAACGCGCGGGATTCGGAAGCAGCCCGTGCTTTCTTTCGCGACACTCTGAACCTTCCTTTTGCCGATGCGGGGCATGGGTGGTTGATTTTCGCACTTCCTCCGGGCGAACTGGGCATTCATCCGACCGAATCCGAAGCGGAGGAAGGGCGGCACCAGCTGTACCTGATGTGCGACGACATTGAGGCTACCGTTGAGGAACTCAAAGCCAAGGGCGTGGAGTTCACGCGCGGCGTCAGGAATGAAGGCTGGGGACTGCTGACGGCGATGCGAATCCCGGGCGGCGGCGAGTTGTTTCTCTATCAGCCGAGACACGCGTCGCCGCTGAATCCGAAGTAGCCGGATTTAGTTCCGTTAACGTGAAGCTTTCTCCATTTCGCACGACTTTTATCCGTCAAAACTGTTTGGCCGTATGTAGTAAGACGGTCGTAACGAAAAAGGAGATAAAAGCCATGAAACATTTCATTCTTAAATCGGCAATTGCGGCGGGTATGTTCGCGATTTCGCTGCCCGCGCAGACGGTTGCCCCGGCGCCCGCGCCCAAAGCGAAGATCGCGCAGCGCAAAGAGAACCAGCAGGATCGCATCGCGCAGGGTGTGAAGTCGGGGCAGTTGACTGCGGGCGAGACGGCGAAGCTGGAAACGAAGGAAACGAAGCTGAACAGGGAAATGCGCACGGATCGGGCGGCGCACGGCGGGAAACTGACGGCAGCCGAGAAGAAGCAGGTCAACCATCAGCAGAATAAGCTGAGCAATGACATCTATAAGGACAAGCACAACGCCGCGGTGCAGAAGTAATGCACTTCCAGACCGAAACCCCGTCTCATCCGCGAAGGAGGTTTACCCCGTGCGAAGATTCCTCGCTGCCTGAAGGCATTGTCAATGGCCGGCGCCAGTCCAGTCCGTTCCCCGTGGTCGGGGATTGACGTGACCGTCCGGGTATCGCTACACGGCGATACAGATTTTCCCGAAGTGGGCTCCGGTCTCCATGTAGCGCAGAGCGTCGGGGGCTTCTTCGAATCCGAAGATGCGATCGATCACCGGGTGCATTTCCGCAAGCGAAATGGCCCGGTTCATTTCCCCGAACATCTCGCGGGAGCCGACGTAAATGCCGTGCACCCGGATCGATTTCAGCAGAATCGGCCGGGGATCCATTTCGCCCTGCCCGCTGAGGACTCCGATGAGCGCGATGTGGCCGCCGCGGCGGACGGATTTGACGGAGAGCGGCAGAGTGCCGGCGCCGCCCACTTCGACCACGTGGTCCACGCCTGCGCCGCCGTTCAGCGCGGTGACGGCTTTATCCCAGTCCGGGTTCGTTTTGTAATTTACGGTTGCGTGCGCGCCCATCTCGCGCAGGCGGGCGATTTTCGCGTCGCTGCCTGAGGTCGCGATTACCCGCGCGCCCGCCATTCGGGCGAACTGCAGCGCGAAAAGCGATACGCCGCCGGTGCCGAGCGTCAGGACCGTCTCGCCGGCGACGAGGCCGCCCGACCGGAACAACGCGTTCCACGCCGTCACCGCCGCGCAGGGCAAAGCGGCGGCTTCTTCAAATGAGAGATGCGCCGGCGCGTGAACGAGTCCTTCGGCGTTCAGGCAGACCTGTTCAGCGAGCATGCCGTCGATTGCGCCGCCCATGGCGGAAGCGGATTTCTCGTCGGTGGGCGGGCCTTCGATCCAGCGCTGCATAAAGATGCCGCAGACGCGGTCGCCCGGTTTGACGCGTATTACGCCCGCGCCGACGGCCATTACTTCGCCCGCTCCGTCCGAAAGCGGAGTAAGCGGGGTCTTCACGGCGCGCCCATAACCGCCCTTTGAGACCACCAGATCGCGGTAGTTCACGGAGCACGCGCGGACGCGCACGACTGCCTGCCCGGGGCCCGGGACCGGGTCCGGAAGTTCAGTCAAACGAAGGTTTTCAAGACCGAACGTCTCGACAAAACGCCATGTTCTCAATGGATTACTCCTGTTATAATTGAGAGTCTACCCGCACGTCATATGCCTCTTAAAACCATCACCCCTAATCAGCGCGGAGACAAGAAGATTTATCTCCTGAAGCCCCGTGGATTCTGCGCCGGCGTTGTACGGGCCATCGATGTCGTTAAAATCGCGCTGAATTTATACGGGCGTCCGGTTTATGTGCGCAAAGAAATAGTACACAATAAGCACGTCGTGGAGGAACTGCGCGAACTGGGCGCGGTGTTCGTCGAGGAACTTGCCGAGGTGCCGGATGGCGGGCGGGCGATTTTCAGTGCGCACGGCGTCTCCCCGGAAGTGCGCCGCCAGGGTAAGAAACGCGGCCTGTCGATTATCGACGCCACCTGTCCCTTGGTCACCAAGGTTCACCTCGAAGCCGTGAAGTTTGCGCGTGAAGGTTACACGATTGTCCTGATCGGTCATAAGAACCACGACGAGGTGGTGGGAACGCTGGGCGAAGCTCCGTCGAAAATGGTTCTGGTGGAGTCGGTTGAGGATGTGGATGCGCTGGACATTCCGGACCCGACCCACGTGGCCTATCTGACGCAGACGACGCTCAGCCTTGATGAAACCAAAGACATCATGGCGCGTCTTCAGGAGAGATTCCCCTTGATCCGCGGACCCAAATCGCAGGACATCTGCTATGCAACCGAAAACCGCCAGATGGCGGTAAAGGGCGTGGCGCAGTTTTGCGACCTGCTGCTGGTTGTGGGCTCGGCCAACAGTTCGAATTCGAAGCGGCTGGTGGAAGTGGGAAGCAATTACGGCGTGCAGTCGTTCCTGGTGAACGACTGGAGCGATGTGGATCGCTCCTGGCTTGAAGGTATTCGCAGTGTGGGTGTGACGGCGGGAGCATCCGCGCCGGAGCATCTGGTCGAGCAGATCGTCGCCGCCCTCCAGGATGAGGGCTACGGGCAGCTGGAAGAAGTGGAAATGATTGAGGAAGACGTGCGGTTCTCGCTGCCGCCGGAACTAAACAACACCGCAGGTCTTTACGGCATCAGCCGATGACTCCAACGCTCCATGTCAGCAGCGAACTTCTTACCTCCGCCCAGCGGAAACTAGCGCGGGCCGCGGAACACCTTCTTTCACTCCAGGAAAGCGACGGGCACTGGTGCGCGCTGCTCACCGCCGATACGACGCTCGAATCGGACTACATATTGCTTCAGCTCTGGCTGCATCCGCCGGTTGCGGGAGTGTGGAATCCGCCGGACCGCGGCAGGATCGACCGCGCGGTGGACCGGATTCTTTCACGGCAGTTGCCCGATGGCGGGTTCAATATTTACGTCAAAGGCCCGAGCGAAATCAGCGCCAGCGTCAAGGCATATTTTGCGCTGAAACTGTCGGGGCTGGGGTACGACGATTCGCGGCTGGCGCGGCTGCGCGAACGCATTCTGGAACTGGGCGGAATCCAGGCGGCGAACAGCTATACCAAAGTCAATCTGAGCCTGTTCGATCTGTATCCGCGGGACGGCACGCCGAGCATTCCCCCGGAAATCCTGTTGCTGCCGGGCAAACTGCTGTATCAGATGTCGTCGTGGACGCGTGCCATCGTGGTTTCGCTGGCGATTGTGCACGCGCACGATCCGAAGCGGCCGGTTCCCGAGGGCTTTAATCTTCAGGAGTTGTTCATTGAAGGGAAGAGCACGGGGTCGGAATCGGACGATTCCTGGCTGAGCTGGCGCAAGACGTTTGTGCAGTCGGACCGCATTCTGAAGCTGTGGGAGAAATACGGCTTCGCGCGGATCCGGCGGGATGCGATCCGCAAGTGCGAGCACTGGATGCTGGAACGGATGAAGTACGCCGACGGTCTGGGTGCGATTTATCCGCCAATGCAGTATTCGATCATGGCGCTGGATGTCCTGGGCTACGCAGCGGATCATCCGGCTCGCGTTGAGGCGATCCGGCAGTTCGACCGGTTGATGATGGACGACGGCGAGACCATGTTTTTTCAGCCGTGTTTTTCGCCGGTGTGGGATACGGCGATCGGCGGGTTTGCGCTGGGCGAGGCGGGATACGGGGATTCGCAGGCACTCACGCGCGCGGCGGATTGGCTGCTTGAGCGTGAGATTCGTCGCCCCGGAGACTGGTCGGTGAAGCGGCCGTACACGGAGCCTTCTGGTTGGGCGTTCGAGTTTCAGAACGACTGGTATCCGGATATCGACGACACCGCCATGGTGATGCTGGCGTTTCCGCACATGAAAGCTTCGAATCCGCGGGCGCAGTCGGCTACGCGGCAGCGGGCGCTCGACTGGCTGTTCGCGATGCAGTCGAAGGATGGCGGCTGGGCGGCGTTCGATGTCGATAATAACTGGGAAATTCTGACGCATGTGCCGTTTGCGGATCATAACGCGATGCTCGATCCGACGTGCGCGGACATTACGGGGCGAACTCTGGAAGCTCTGGGCGCCCACGGTTTCGACCGGCATTTCCCGGCGTGCCGGAGGGCCGTCGACTATCTGACGCGGACGCAGCTGGCGGATGGTAGCTGGTATGGGCGCTGGGGCGTGGCTTACATCTACGGGACGTGCTTTGCGCTGCGCGGGCTGCGCGCCATGGGCGAGGACGATCACGAGCCGCATATTCAGCGCGCGAACGAATGGCTGCGGTCGATTCAGAATTCGGACGGCGGATGGGGGGAAAGCTGCGCCAGTTACGATAACGATATCTATACGGCGGCGGAGAGCACTCCCTCGCAAACCGCCTGGGCTTTGATGGGGCTGATGGCGGGCGGGGATACGTGGAGTTCGAGCGTGCTGAACGGGATTGAATACCTGCTGCGGACCCAGAAGGCGGATGGTACCTGGGATGAGGAATTAGCCACGGGAACCGGGTTTCCGAAGGTTTTTTATCTGAATTATCATTATTACCGGCTTTATTTTCCGTTGCTTGCGCTGGCCACTTTTGTGAAGGCGCACGAGGGATAGGGTGGTATCCGCCGAATACCGCGTATTTTGGGATCGCCGTTGTGGGGTCAGGGCTTCGGCCTTGCCGTCGGGCTTCCGCCCGGCGCGGAGCGTGCGGTGCGGCCCGTCAACAGCCATTACCGCTTCCTTACGGGCGCGGCCCGGAAAGCGGGCGCGCTTCGGAAAGACGGTGCTCCTCGGGAAAGAAACCGGGCAGGCGCCAGCGCCTGCCCCACGGGTATGAAGCCAGCTTTGGTTACGGGGGCGTCCGGGTTTGTCGGCTGGCATGTGGCGCGCTCGCTGATTGAGCGGGGATGGCGCGTGCGGGCGCTGGTCCGCGAAAACAGCCGTGTTCCGGAACTGGACGTCGAACGGGTCACAGGCGATCTGCGCGATCCCGAATCGCTGCGACGCGCGGTTGCGGGTTGTGGCGTGGTCTTCCATGTGGCGGCGGACTATCGCCTTTGGTCGAAGAATCCCGCCGAACTGTACGATTCGAACGTCGGCGGCACGCGCAATATGCTCTCAGCCGCGCAGTCCGAAGGCGTCGAGCGGTTCGTTTACACCAGCACGGTGGGTTGCATTGGCGTACCGGAGTCGGAGGTCGGGGATGAGACGCGGCCGGTGTCGCTGGACGAAATGGCCGGGGCGTATAAAAGGTCGAAATTTCAGGCCGAACAGGTGGCACTGGAGTTTGCCGGCGGCGGGATGCCGGTCGTGATCGTCAATCCGACGGCTCCGATGGGCGACCACGATTTCAAACCGACGCCGACAGGGCAGATCGTCGTCGATTTTCTGAACGGGGCGATGCCCGCTTACATCGACACCGGACTGAACGTGGTGAACGTACGCGATGTGGCGCTGGGGCATCTGCTGGCGTGCGAGCGGGGCGGGGCGGGGGAACGCTATATTCTCGGGTCGGAGAACCTGACGCTCGGTCAGATTTTGAAAGAACTTGCGGCGATCACGGGACGCAGGGCTCCCACAGTGGAGTTGCCTTATTTCGTGGCATACACGGCCGGAGTAGTTACGACGGCGTGGGCGCATCTGACCGGCATTGCGCCGCGCGCTCCGCTGGAAGCCGTACGCATGGCGAAGAAAAAGATGTGGGTTTCGCATGCGAAGGCGGCGCGCGAACTGGGTTTCAGCCCCGGTACGGCCAGGCTGGCGCTGGAAGACGCCGTTGCGTGGTTCGAACGTTCCCGGAGTGTGAAGGCCGCGTGATTCTGTTCGTTGCAGCCGAACCCCGAGAGTGCGAACCCTGGGTTGGGCACTGGAATGCGGTGCACCCGGTGAAACTACAAGTACATTGGGCACGGGCAGGCTCGTGGAAAGGCACGGAAGTGATGGCAATCGCGAATGGGGCCGGTCCCGAACGCGCCCGTGCCGCAGTTCAGGCAGCGCCCCGGCCAACGGCCGTTTGCAATATCGGATTCTGTGGCGCGCTTGACGATTCGCTCGGGATCGGAGACATTTTTATCGCCACCGAAGTGCGAAACGGCACCCGGACTTACCCTGCGGCAGATCCGGGCGGCAATGCTGCGAAGACGAGCGGTCTACTGGTGTCGCAGCCTGTTATCGCTCAGACAGCTGCGGAAAAGCGCACTCTTCGGAATTCCGGAGCTTTTGCCGTAGAAATGGAAGCCGCCGGAGCCGCGCGGGCATCAGAAGAGTTAAACGTGCCTTTTTACTGCATCCGAGCCGTAAGCGATCTGGCGCACGAAAACTTCGCGAACGATTTCAACCGCTGCCTTATGCCGGACGGGCGGTTCAGCGTGGCGCGCCTTTTGACGGGCGCGTGCGCCAGCCCGGTACGCCGCTTCGGCGAACTCATCCGCCTGTCGAAAAGGACCCGCGCCGCCTCGTACAATCTGGGAGAATTTCTTGCCGACTGCACTTTCTGAAACGGACGTACCTTCGAACATGCGCGCCGCGGTGTATCGCGGCAAGAGCGTGGTTTCCGTGGACGAAGTGGGCACGCCGGAGATCGGGGCCGGGGAGGTCCTGATCCGCGTGGAAGCCTGCGGCGTGTGCCATACGGACCTGAAGAAGATCGAATACGACCTGCTTACTCCGCCGCGGATTTACGGGCATGAGACGGCGGGCGTGATTGCCATGGTCGGCCGGGACGTGACGAAGTATCAGGTTGGCGATCGCGTGATCGTGTTTCACCATATCCCCTGCGGCACCTGCTTCTATTGCAAACGGAACCTGTATGCGCAGTGTCCCGTTTATAAAAGGGTGGGGGTTACGGCGGGGTTCGAGCCGGCGGGCGGCGGCTTCGCGCAGTACGTGCGGGTGATGGACTGGATCGTTGCGAAGGGAATCGAGAAGATTCCCGACGGCGTTCCGTTCGAGGTCGCGGCATTTGTCGAGCCGGTCAATACGTGCCTGAAAGCGGTTAATCAGTGCGATCCGCGGCCGGACGATGTGGTTCTGGTGCAGGGCCAGGGCCCTATCGGCCTGATCTTCACGATGTTGCTGAAGCTCCGGGGCTGCACCATTGTTACGACGGATACGATCCCTACGCGGCTGGATCTTTCGCGCCAGGCGGGCGCGCCGTTCGCGCTCGATCCGCGAACGGACGACGTGTCGGCAAAATTGAAGGAACTGACGGAGGGACGTGGCGCCGACATGGTGTTCGTCGCGACGAACGTCAAGGGACTGGTGGAGGAGGCGGTTCGCTCCACTCGGCCGGGCGCGAAGATCATGCTGTTCGCGCAGACCTCGGATAAAGAGAGGATCGAGCTGTCGGGCGCGAGCATCTGCGTGGGGGAACGCAGCCTGCTGGGATCGTACAGCGCGTCGGTCGATATCCAGGCCGAAGGGGCGAATCTGGTATTTAGCGGCCAGTTGCCCGTGCATTTGTTGATCTCTCACAGGGTCCCTCTTGATAAGATCGAATTTGCATTTCGTCTGGCGACGCACCCCAGCGAGTTCCCGGGTGAGAATCCGCTGAAAATCATCGTGCGTCCACAGGAGATTTCGGCTTGGCATTAGGAATTACAGGCGCGAACGGCACCATGCTGGCTGCCGTGCTGTACGGCAAGGAGCACGTTCAGCTGGAACGCGTTCCGGTGCCGCACCCGGGGCCTGACGACCTGCTGGTACGCGTGCGCGCGGCGCTGACGTGCGGCACGGATATCAAAGTATTTCTGCGCGGCTATCACGCGCGCATGATCATGCCGCCAGCGCTGTTCGGGCATGAGCTGGCGGGCGATATTGTGGCCGTTGGAGACAAGGTTCAGGGATTTGAAATCGGGCAGCGTATTGTGGCGGCGAACTCCGCGCCCTGTCTGCAGTGCTTTTATTGCCGCCGCGGACGGGTCAATCTCTGCGAAGATTTGCTTTTCAATAACGGCGCGTATGCGGAATTTATAAAGATCCCCGCAAGAATTGTTCGATTAAATACGTACATAATTCCGCCGCACCTCGATTACCGCGACGCCGCTTTGGCGGAGCCGCTGGCATGCGTTGTGAAGGGCGTGGAAGACTCGGAACTTCGCGCCGGCGATACAGTGGTCGTGATTGGCGCGGGGCCGATCGGATCGATGTTCATTCGCCTTGCCAAGTTGCGCGGGGCGCGCGTGATTGCAGTGGGTCGCCGCCGTTCCAAGCTGGAGCGGGCGATTCGTCTGGGAGCGGACCGGATCGTAGCAACGGAAGAAACGTCGAATCCGGTCGCCGCCGTTCGGGAAATGGCGGGCGGGCGCGGCGCAGATATTGTGATCGAAGCGGTCGGGAAACCGGAGACCTGGAACTGGTCCGTTGAGATGCTGCGGCGAGGCGGTACGGTAAACTTTTTTGGCGGCCCGCCCAGCGGGACGCGCGTCGAACTGGACACGAATCTGCTGCACTATTCCGAAATCACCTGCAAGGCGAGTTTCCACCATACTCCCTCGACAATGCGCGAGGCGCTCGACATTATTGCGAGCGGCGGGATTCTGGCGCGCGACTTCGTGGATGCGGAAGAGCCGCTGCAGAACCTCTCGTCGGTGTTGTTCCGCCTTGCCGAAGGCAGCAGCACGCTGAAGACGGCGATTATCCCGTGAGCCGGTCCCGAAGCGCGGGGTTGCTGCCGAAAGACTTTGTAGCGTCTCCCGAAGCGCTGTCGCAGGTCTGGGCGCATGCGGAGTCCGAACGATATACGCACTGGCTCGCAACGCATCATTACGAAAACTTCCATGTGGTGAGTTTCCTGCTGCCGAAACACCTGCATCAGGATTTCTATAACGTTTATTCCTATTGCCGCTGGGCCGACGACCTGGGCGATGAGATTGGCGACACGCAGGAAAGCCTGCGGCTGCTGGCCTGGTGGTCGCGGGAACTGGACCGCATGTACGCGGGCGAGGCGCAGCACCCGGTATTTGTGGCGCTGAGTGGCACGGTGAAGAAATTCGGAATTCCGAAGCAGCCGTTTGCCGATTTGGTGCGCGCATTTATTCAGGATCAGACGGTAACGCGCTACGCGGATTGGGCCGGCGTGCTGGATTATTGCGTTTATTCGGCAAATCCGGTGGGCCGGCTGGTGCTTTATCTCTGCGGATATTCAGACCCCGAACGCCAGCGTCTTTCCGACGCGACGTGTACCGGGTTGCAATTGGCGAATTTCTGGCAGGACGTAACGGTGGATCAGGGGAAAGACCGCGTATATCTGCCGCTCGATTTGCTGGCCCGCCACAATTACACCGTCGAAGAAATGTTCGCGCGGCAGTTCGACGACAGGTTCCGCGACGTGATGCGCGAGGCGGTGGGCAAGGCGCGCGGGTTCTTCATCACGGGTTTGCCGCTGGCGCGCATGGTGAATAAGCGCCTGTCGGTGGATCTGGAGTTGTTCAGCGCGGGCGGCATGTATGTGCTGGACAAGATCGGGAAGCAGAATTACGACGTGCTGTCGCGGCGTCCTTCGATCTCGAAGATGGAACGAGCGGGCCTGCTGATCGGCACACTGGCAAGGGTTGCATTCGCGCGGGCGGCATGACATCGCTCGAAGAGTCTTACGCGCACTGCCGCGCCGTGGCTAAGAGCCGGGCGAAAAATTTTTATTATTCATTCGTACTTCTGGAGGCGGACCAGAAGAACGCCATGTGCGCCGTCTACGCGTTCATGCGTTACTGCGACGATCTGAGCGACGAGCCGGGTGCGACGCGCAGCGCGATGGACCGGTGGCGGATCGCGCTCGACGAGGCGCTGGCCGGGCGTCCGGATTCGAATCTCGCGTGGCCCGCGTTTCTGGATTCCGTGCAGCGCTATAAGATCCCGCACCGGTATTTTTACGAAATGATCGAGGGTGTGGCTTCCGACCTTGAGCCACGTACGATTCAGACGTTCGAAGAACTTTACGGGTATTGTTACCGGGTGGCTTCGGTGGTCGGATTAACGACGATCCACATATTCGGATTCACTTCGTCCGAGGCGCTGCCTTTAGCGGAAAAGTGCGGAATTGCATTTCAGCTGACCAACATTCTGCGCGATGTACGT
>Ga0302278_10005339_pt1 | contig 12779 bp, 10 predicted proteins | sample III_Bog_N3_2_FD_194543 | JGI IMG/M metagenome (GOLD analysis project Ga0302278, IMG submission 194543) | Peat permafrost microbial communities from Stordalen Mire near Abisko, Sweden - III_Bog_N3_2 | ecosystem: Environmental > Terrestrial > Soil > Wetlands > Peat | place: Sweden: Abisko... | reverse complement strand
AGCCCGCAAGAGTGCGTGCGCCACAGGGGTCAGCCACTGGGTTTGCCACAGTTATTTCGTGACAGTCACTAAGGGTCTGCCGGGAGGTGCGGAGATCGCGAAACGCTACGCACGGTTCGAAAACGACTTGCCAGGTATCTGTAGAATCTCAAGCGCCAGCCGAATAACTCACCTTCGCGGATCTCTCCGAGATGGTCGAAGTCTGGTTAAGGTCGGCGCGCTGAGCTGCTAACAATCTCCCCAGCCGTCAGGGGGGCGATGTTACTCCATCAAAGAACGTGACGCGTTTCGGGGCCAGCGCTTCCAGACCCTCGGCGATGAACAGGAACGACGCGCCCCACATCAGGCCCGGCAGCAACAGGAGCGCCCAATCCTGCCATCCTGGTGTGTTCGACGGGGCGGGTGTCGGAGCCATTCACCCATTCTCGCGTGGTCTGTTCTCAGGAAGACTGGCAATCTATCTGCCAGCGGACGGATCGCCGGTAGGCGGCGGTGCGTGGTCTTCGGCCGCCGGTGGCCCAAGCAGTTCGGTCAGGACGGGCCTGAGCGCATCCGCCCATACCTGATACCCCTTCAGATTGGGATGCAGCTTGTCCCGATCGTTCATCATGCCCTCGAAAAGCACACCGTCGGGGCCGGCGAGCTTGTCGTTGACGTTCAGATAGCGGATCTTACCGTCCACCGCCATCTTGGCGAGACCGGCGTTGATCCTGTCGATCTCCGGCATCACCGTAATGTTGTCGTTGCGCGGGAAGATCCCCGTCAGGACAATCACCGCGTTCGGCGCCTTCGACCGCATCACCCGCACAACGGCTGCAAGACCCCGCGTCACGTTCGCGGCGGCGATTTCCATGCCCTCGGGCGGGACTTTATTCCCCACATTGTTCGTGCCCGCCAGCAGCACGATGACCTTCGGATTCACGCCATCCAGTTCACCGTTCTCCAGCCTCCAGAGGATGTTCTCCACGCGGTCCGCGCCCCACCCGAAATCCGCCGCGTTCCACCCGAAGAAGTTCTTCTTCCAGTTCTCAAGCAGCTGCGGATAGTCCGTCGCGCCCCATCGGCGCGTGATGGAATCGCCTTCGAAATAGACATTGATGCGCCCCTGCTTCGCCTTGGCCAGAAGCTGCTCATGCGCGAGCTGCGAATTGATGTCCGTTCGGGGCGCGGGCTGGTCCGCAGGCGCCATCTGAGCGGTCAGCAGCGAGATCATCGCCACGCCCGCCAGCAAGATCTTCAATTGCGGCCCGCCGGACCCGCATGTTGCAGAAACCGATCCGCCCACGGGATAAAATACTTCCAGTTCGGCGCGTCGGTGTGTCCGCCGTCGTGCTGGCGCCACGCAAGCTGCCCGTCGAGCAGCCCCGTGTTCACCGGCGGCATCTTCGCCGTGTGATAATCCGCCGTCACGCCGAGATCCTTCGCGCCCAGCAGCCGGAACACCGGCTCGGCCGCAACCGCGGCCATAAAACTCCCCTGATGATCGAGCCACTTCGCATCGCCCTTTTCCGGCACTCCGTAGCTGACGAAAGTCAGCCGCGGCGCGCAGAGCGCGAGCAGTTCATGAGCGTCCACCGGAATGTCGCCCGGCGTCTTCGCCCCGAACGTCGCATCCGATGCGCCGTATTTCAGGAAGTTCCCGGCCATCCAGTGGTATTCGCCGGAACCGGTCAGATTCTCGACCGCCTCACCCCAGTTGCGCCGATGCAGCTTCGCCCCGCCTTCACCCGAAGAGCCGATCAGCACAACCGCGAAGCGGGTATCGAAGGCCATGGTGACCAGCGCAGCTTTCCCGTAACGCGACACGCCTTCGATGCCGACCATTTTCGCGTTCACGGCCTTGTCTGCTCCGAGGTAATCGAGGCCGCGCGAAGCGCCCCATCCCCATGCACGGAGCGCGCCCCAGTCGTCGGGTTTACGCGGCGCGCCTTTGTTGACCAGACCGATAATTCCTTTGGTCAGCCCGGCGCCGTTATCGGCCTGAATGCTGCCGGGGTTGATCGAGGCGAATCCCCACCCGTCGGCGATGAGTTGCTCGGTTGCGGGCGGGTCGGCGTTGACAGGAGGACCAGGCGGCGGACCGCCGCGTCCTGGCGCTCCGGCGCGTCCGGGGAACACCGGCGCGGGAAATGCGATTTCGGGTATGGTTCGTCCGCCGAACATCATCATGACAGGCACCGGTCCCTTCGCATCGGCGGGAACAACCAGTGTCATCTGAATATCGACCTTGATTTCGGGGTCGGACGCATTCTCTACATGCCCGAGAAGTTGCTTCCCGATTACGGGATGGCCGCCAACGCTCGCTTCGGCGGTCTTCGTAACTTCCCAGGTTACTTTCGGCACCCCTGCGGGGACTCGCCCCAGCACTTCGCGTTCGAAATCTTCAACGATCTCGGGCTGGCGCTGACGCCACCACATATCCGCCGACGTGACCTTCCTGCCGTTCTTCAGGGTCAGGACATCCGGAAGATCGGGAAACGGATTTGCCGTGCTTTCGTCGTAGTTGGCATGGTTGGGGGCGGCTTCATTGCCGCTCGGACCGGGCCGAAGGGCCTTGATGCCGAGCTGATCCATCATGTTCCGATGATCTTCGGCGGCGGTCCAGTTCCTGGTGTCAACCCCGCTCTGTGCAAAGAGACTGACAGCAAATGCCGCCGCAGCCAAGCGTAATGACGTCATATGAATAACAGATCATAGTTTGTTGGGACGCGCAACAAACCTGGAGCGCCATGTCTCAGTAAATGGTCTTCAGTTCGAGGATCACCGTTTCGAGCGGCTCATCGCTCAGGTTTTCGATCTTCTCCTGAGAGGGACCGCTCCAGTTGAAATCACCCAGCTTGCGCTGAACGGCTTCGCCCTTTCCCTCCGCCGGGGTGATGCGGGCGTTGAGATCGGTCATGCAGACCACCAGGTGGCTGAGCGTGTACTCGTGTGTGGGGACGCTTTGATGCGGGCCGATTTTCAGCCGCAGAGCACGTACCTGGGTGTTCTCGAAGATCAAAGAGAAGTTCGCGGGAGCTACTTTTAGCGGATCAAGAGCGGTACCCACGACTTTAGCGGGATAGCCCGCCTTCTTGATCGCGATGATCACGCCGGAGGCGCTGCTGGGCCGTGGATCCACACGAGGCGTCGGCAGAGGACCGGAGTAGTGAAATCCGATCGCAGGACTCCAGTTGACGGTATCGGGATCCCACGCCAGATCTTCGGTGCTGCCATCGAGATAGGTGAGGCGCTCTCCACCGGTACGGAAGTAAATGAGGACGCGGTTCAGCTTGTGGTTATGCCAGTTGTGACCCGGCTCGGCGCACCGTGCGCGGTCCTGCGGGGGCAACGTTCCGCAGAGTTTGGGAAGGTCGGTTGCGGGATCGCCCGCGCCGGGCCACGGCTGCGGCGGATTCACCACCAGCTGGTCGTTTTCGAATAGCACCGTAAACCCACGGACTCCGGGCACTGGCTTGCCGGGTCCGGCGAACCACTGCCCGTTCAGAGTCAGGGGAAGGCTGAGTGCGAACACGCACAGGGTGTGCAATCCAGGGAAGCGCATTCGCACATTCTATGCCCTGAAACGTACCGTAACCCTGGCCAAACGGACAGGCCAGCCTGGGTTTACGGGCTGGGCGTGCTTTGAACGTTAGTTACCACCGCAGTGCCAATCACGCCCGCTGTAACCGCACCCGCTGGCGGCAGCCGCTCCGGCACCCGCCGCGGCACCCGCGCCGACACCGGCTGCGGCGCCCGCCACGCCGACGGCCGCTCCGGTAGCTCCGGCGCCCACTCCCGCCGCAAGACCTACCGCAGCCGTGGAATCACCCAGTTTCAAGGCCAGAGCCAAACAACTCAGGCCTCTGGTGTCGAAGGTCGCTTTTATGACTTTGACCACCTGCGCCGCGCCTCCGGCAGGGGTTGCCGTCGAATCGATAAGGCCCGTAACGTGCGTCCGCTTGCCGATGGCTTTGCGCAAATCGAAACCGCGAAGCTCCGTAATATGGCTGCCGCTGTCGTCGGACTGGACCGCCGCGCCGTTCTTCTGCAACACGCACCCGATGGCGTCGTAAGTGTTTGTGGCTGCCGCGCCCTGGGGCAGGAACGAATACGGGACGCCGGGAATCACCTTCGCGACCAGAAGGCCATCGCCGTTCAGAACGCTGACCGGAGCGTTCACGGCAGTTACGTAGACGCGCTTGTCGTTCGGATCGACCTTGACGCGCGCAATCGAATTCTTTTCCGATAGCCGAACCTTCAGCGTGCGGACGTCGATTTCGTATCCCGACGCGCTCTCAAATTCACTCATGCCGGTTTCGAGTGCCGCGTGGTTTGCGAAAATCTGAGCGCGGGACCCAGCCGCGAAATCCATCCGGGTGCCATTATTGAGGTGCAGCCGGGAGTAACGATTGGCCATGAGTTTTGTCCCTTCGAACAAGGTAGCGCTACCAGTTACTTTAGAGTCGTCGAGTGTGATGCCGCCGCTGGCCGACGCCAGTCCAATGATCGGGGGGCTGGCCATTAGTGTGGACAAAGCACCCGCTGTAAAAAAGAGAGGAATTAAGTAGGATATTTTAGTCAAGTTGTCTCGTAAGAACTTAGTTCTTCTTTACGACGAAGCACTTTTGACTCCGGAAAGCGCACCTTCCGCCAGTAGTTGCAATACCGGTGACCTGTTCAGTACCGCAGGTAGCATTACAATCGAACAAACGAATATGGACAACGTGATAGCCGAATACCAGAAGTGGAAGCAGCAGGGGCAAACGCTGCGAACTCATGCGAAACAGGCCATGGAAGCGCGTTTTCGCGATTTGCTTACAGAGGCGGCGCAGGTCGCGCAGGAATACCAGCACGATTTCGGCGTAGCGCTGAAACCGCCGCCGTCGATTACAGCTTTCCGTTATAAGACGGCGGCCGGCAAGCCTCAGGCTAAGACAAAGAAAGCCGAGCCGGCGTTAGCTGAGCCACAGAAGACGGTGAATCCAAAGATTGCCCCGCTCGAAAAGCGGCTGGCGCAGGCACGGGAGAAACTCGAAGTGGCGAAGACGGCCGGTAAGCCGACGCGCAATCTCGAAGATAAGATCTACGAAATCGAAGACGCGATTCGGCTCGCCAATCAGGCCGGCTGAATTACCGGGCGGCGCGCTGTGCGTTCACAGCCGCGCCGATCACCGCGATTTCGGTGCTGGTCGGCACGACTTCGAAGACACTGCCCTGCAGCGGCGTCATCGTGACCATCTCGTGCAGGTACTGGCTGAGCAGGCTCACCTTGATAAACCTTGCGTTCGGGCCGGATACGAAAAACTTTCCCGGACCTTCCAGGTGAACGCTGGTGGCCGACGCGGCGGCGAGCGCGCGGTGCCAGAGCAATTCGAATTCGCAGCAGCGGGCGTCGCCCTCAGCGGCGTTGGCAAAGATCTCCTCGGGTTCCAGATCGAGAAAGCGCAGGCGCATCGCCCGGTGCCCCATGATTCCTTCCAAGTGGCCCTTGCCGCCGCAGCCGCAGAAAGCTTCCCTGGGATCGAGTGTCACGACGGTGTGTCCGCCTTCCCAAACGCCTTCGGCATGGGGATAGCGGCCGAAGCCGACGCCATGACCGAGAGTCCACACGCGAATCAGATGTTCCAGTTGCCCGCGCGTGGCAGCCATCCCCGCCGCTGTGACATCGGCGTCGTTGAAGACGGAAACCCGCAGGTCCATGCCCCGGCCCGCAAGAGCGTTCGTCAGCATCTCGCCGAGCTTGGCGCCTTTGGCCTGCTTCAGATTGGGCGATTCTTCGATTATGCCCGCGCGGATGATGCCCGGAAAGCCGACACCCACCGCGGTGGGCGAGGCGTCATGCTCGAGGCACAGGTCCAGAATGGTCTGGGCGATGGTCTCCGCGATCGCCTCCATGGGCATGCTGTGGACTCCGTCGGGCGGTGCGGAATCGTCTCCATCGTCGCGCGAGGGCGGATAGAGACGCAGTTTCCCCAATAACTGGTGGCCCTGCACAAGGCCGACGGCAATTTCGCCGGTTGCCACTACGCCGATCGTCTGATCGTTCATCGTTATGACCTTATCAAAAGCGACTGAGCTTGTTTAGTCCGTTGAATGCAGCGGCCTTGTAGCATTCCGCGAGCGTGGGATAGTTAAACACCGTATCGACGAAATACTCCATGGTGCCGCCGAGAATCAGCACGGCCTGGCCGATGTGAAGCAATTCACTGGCCCCTTCCCCGATGATGTGAACGCCCAGCAGCAGGCGCGTTTCCCGATGGAAGATGAGTTTCAGGCGGCCCGTGGTATCGCCGCGGATCTGGCCGCGCGCGATTTCGCGATAGTAAGCGACGCCCACTTCGTAGGGCACATCCTCGTCGGTCAGTTGCTCTTCCGTCTTCCCGATAAACGAGATTTCGGGAATGGTGTAGATGCCGTAAGGATAGTAATTGGGATTCGAATGCAGCGGGATGCCGCAGACATTGCCCGCGGCAATCCGCCCCTGTTCCATCGAAACGGAAGCGAGGCTGGGGAATCCAATCACGTCGCCCACCGCGAAGATGTTCGGCTGTTTGGTGCGGAAATCCTTATCGACGGGAATACGCCCGCGCGAATCGGCCTCAATGCCGGCAGCCTGGAGGTTCAGCTCATCCACGTTGCCGGAGCGCCCGACCGCATAGAGCAGGGCGTCACCCGAGATTTTCTTCTTGCTCTGGAGATTCGCCACCACGCCGGTGCCGGATTCCTCGACGCTTTCGACCTCTTCGTTGAGCCGCATCGTGACGCGGCTGTCGCGCAGGTGATAGGAGAGCGCTTCGACCATTTCCGAATCCGCAAACTCGAGCAGACGGGGCCGCTTCTCGATGAGGATGACGCGCACTCCAAGCGTGGCGAACATGCACGTATACTCGACGCCTATGACGCCGCCGCCCACCACGATCAGGGTTCGCGGTATTTCCGGGATCGAAAGGATCTGATCGCTGTTGATGATGGTGCGCCCGTTGATGGGCACGAGTTTCGAGACCGCGGGTTTGGTGCCGGTGCCGATGATGATGTTGGCGGCATCGATTTCGCTTCTGCCGCGCGAGTTCGTGACCTGAATCCGAGTGGGGCTGAGGAAGCTGGCCTCGCCCATTATCATTTCGATGTTGTTGCGGGAAAGCTGCGCCTGCGTGACATCGACTTCGGTTTTGATGACGTGCTGGACCCGGAACGAAAGGTCCGCCATCGAGATCTTTTCTTTAACCCGGTAATTGATCCCGTAGATGTTCTGGTACAGATATCCCGAAAGGTGCAGAACGGCTTCGCGCATCGTCTTACTGGGAATGGTCCCAGTGTTGATGCACGCTCCGCCAATCACCTCGCGCTTTTCAATAAGGGCGACGCGTTTCCCCGCTTTGGCTGCCTGAATGGCTGCGCGCTGGCCGGCCGGTCCTGAGCCGATGACGATAAGGTCATACTCTTGCATGATGTGCGAACTATGCCATTCTCCTATATTGATATATCGGGTCGATGACAGAAAAGGTTTATACCCGCAATAAACGAAGCTTAGTGCAGGCCCACCATTCCTTTCACCGAGTCGAGAAGCTTTCCTGAATCGTAGCCGACGCCGTTGCGGAAAACGATACGGACGTTTTCGATGTCCGAGATCCGGGCGGAAGGATCGCCTTCGATGACCGCGAGGTCGGCCTGTTTGCCGGGGGCGATTGATCCGATGCGTTTCTCGAAGCCGAGAAACTGAGCGCCGTTGAGGGTTGCAATGCGGATGGCTTCCGCGGGTGAAAATCCCGCGGCGACCAGCAGTTCGATGTTGCGCTGGTCGGCGAATCCGGCGAGGGCGCTGCCGTTGCCGGTAGGGTCGGCACCGGCCATCAACAGGCCGCCCGCTTTGACGAAGGCGCGCTCAAACTGCTGCTCTTTTTCGATCCGCAGCGCGCTCAGCTTTTTGGAGGCTTCCGGCAGGCGTTCCCGCGCGGCACGATATTCGGCCGCGTTTTGAGGAGAAAGCGCGTCCAGGAAGCGCTGCTGCAGCGGCGGAGCGATTTCGAAAACGGCGAGGGTCGAGGTGACCGCGACATGATGCTGCACGAGGTCGCGAATGATCTGCTGCACCGTGTCGTTCCCGACATTGACGCGTTGCAGGGCTGCGGCGGTGACCGGCGGGCACTCGTCGGGCTTCTTGCCGGGAACGATTTCCCCATCGACCACCAGGCCGTGTTCCAGGTTGTCAATGCCGAGTTCCGCCGCTTCGCGAAAGCCGACGGAACAGAGATGGCCGGTGACTTTCAGGCCGCGCGCATGGGCGGCCACGATCGCAGCGCTCAGTTCCGCGCGCGTGATGTGCATGTAGGCCTTGAACGACGTTGCGCCCAGCCCGGCCCAGTATTCGACAAACGCCTTCGCGTCCTCCGGTCCGCGCAGTTCCAGCATCTGCGGGGTGAAGCTGCCGGGGCCTTCCAGATAGCCAGCCGTGATGTGCATGTCGGGACCCGTGTAGCGGCCCGAATCGATCCATTTTTTGACCATCAGATCGGTCTGAACTTCGAGGCCTCCGCCGGTTCGGGCTGTCGTGACGCCGCTCGCGAGATAAAGCCTGGGGAAGCTCAGAGCGTGTTCAATATAAATGGGCGCGCCGCCGCCCGATGGGTAGAAGAGATGCTCGTGCATGCCGACGAGGCCCGGGATCACCGTGTAATTCGGCAGATCCTGAAAGCTGAAGTCGTGTGGAACGGTGAGCTTATCCGCATCGCCTATGGCCTCAATCAGACCATTGCGAAGGAGGATCGTCTGATTTGCGCGGGCCGGCGCGCCGGTACCGTCAATCACGCGCACATGCACCAGTGCGACGGGGCCATTGACGCGGACGAAAGATTGCGCGGACGCCAGGCTCGCAAGCGCGGCCACCGCGACGACGAGGCGCATGGGTTTATTGGACCACAGTCATTTACTGGACCGGCAATTCGGTTGAATTGCTTCCCTGGCCGTTTTGCGAGACTTCGAGCTTCAGGTTCCCGGTGGCAGTGGCGGGTATCTGGAAATTCATCTGATAGAGGCCCACCAGACTCGGCGTGAGTCCGGCGAAGAGGACGGGAACGGGAGCGCCGCCGATGGTCAGCGCAGGCACGTCGGTGGGACGCGCCAACGGATTTGATGGTGATCCGGCTCCTGTGACGACCGGATTATCCGTGCCGCCCATACCGGCAAGATAAACGACCGCATATTCGAGCGGAATGGCGGGCGAGGCGCGCGTAATCAGAGAGCCATCCTGATGCTGCGCGACGACCGTGCCGTCGCCGTATACCGCGAGTCCGGGAGCGGCGGGCACCAGTTGGATGGTCTGCGGCGCGGTGAGTGCACCGTTGGCGGAGACAATTACTTCGAACTCTCCTGAGGCATTCAGTTCAAAGGGAATCTGGGAGTTGATCTGTCCGGGGCCGACGTAATACAGCGGCGCGGCGATACCTCCGATGACAACCGAAGTGTTGTTCATCGAGACCGGGAGGGGGATTGCGGTGGGCTGCCCGGCCTGCGAAGCGAGGTTCGATCCGTAAATCTGGACGATGGTGCCGGGCGCAAGCGGCGCACCGATCTGCGGACTGAAGACGTGCAGCACGGAGTTGGGCGCAAGAGCGGGCGCGGAATTCGGCAGCACTGCGCCCGAGATTTCGGCCGTCGTAAGCGGGAAGCCCGGAGCCGAAGCGCGGGCCGTGACGTTCACCTGCGATCCGGATTTCCGGGGTGTCCAGGTGGCAGAGTAAGTTCCGGATGCGGCGTCGGTCAGCGACAGGGACAGAGGCGGATCGCCGTTTGAGAAGGTGGCCACGACCTGTCCGTTGGCGACAGTATTGCCGCAATCGTCGGCCAGTCGAATCGCAAGGGGCGTGAGCCATGACGCCGAAGCTGAGAAGTTATTGACGAGAGCCGTTTGGGTGGGCGCAAGGACTGACGGCACGCAGGTTGTGCCCGTAGGCGGACGATGGACGATGAGCGTTACGTTAACGGCTCGCACGCCCGCGCCTGAAGACGCATAGCTGACTGCACCCTGGTAGATTCCGACGGGCAACCCCGCGGAGTTCACGGCCACCACCGTGGTGTCGGGCGCGGATGCCGAACTCAGCCCTACGTTGGGAGAGATTACGAGCCATGATCCGCCGTTCACAGTGGTCGCGGCGGCCGAGTAGACAGCGGCCGTTTTCGAGTCTGAGAAGAGCTGGATCGCTTGTGGCGGAGGCGAACTCCCGGCGGTGGTCACGAAAACCAGGCCAGCCGGCGATGGTTGAGGCTTGACGGCGCTTCCGGCGGCGGCAACCGTCAGCAGAACCTGGAAATCGCGGGGAGAATTAACGACTCCCGCGCCGGAGAGGCGGATGGTCGCGAACCAGGTCTGCGTGGCCAGCGCGACAGCGGAGGAATTGATCGCATAGTTGATGAGGACCGGATGTCCCGGGGCGACCGTACCGCTGGTGGGTGCGATGTTGAGCCAGTTAACTCCTGGCAGCAAGGTGGCAGTCCAATTGACTGAGCTGAGTCCCGAGACGGCAAGCTGGAACGAACCGTTTGGATTTCCAGGTGCCGTGCCGGCGAGCATATGAAACTGCGCGACCGTGGGGGTCAGGCTGAATTCTCCGGGTGAGATTCGTAGAGTAACCGGGATGGATGCGCTGCCTGCTGCGCTGACGACCGTGACGGTGGTGGTGTAGTAACCGGAGGCCATGTTTACCGGTGTGACCGTTACGGTAACCAGGGCAGGGAGGCCGGCTGTTACCGAGGTGGGGACGCCGCTGACGGAGCACCAGGATGCCGCGCAGGAAACGGAGATAATTCCCAGCACGCCGCTGCCGTTGTTCAGAAGTGTGAGCAATTGGGCGGGCGGGTCCGGCACGTCGGGAGTGCTGGAATAGGCGAGCAGGGTATTGGGGACTTTGAGCCGGGGCGGCTGCGCCGTGACGGTTACATCGACGGCGATGTTCTGCGTCTTGCCGAGGCAGGCGGCGGATGTGCAGGTAACGACAACGTTCGCGGGATAATCGCCGGGTGCGAATGTCAGGGCGGCCGAACTCAGACCGATCAGCAGTGTATCCGGGGTAGCTCCGTCGGAAGAGACGGCGAGCCAGGCTAGCTGAGGGCTCGCTACGGCGGTGTAATTGAGCGGCAGCGAGGCGACGCTGGACTGTACCAGGATGCGAGTGGCGGTCGGCACGGCCGCTGCGTTGGCAGGGAGAGATAGCGAAACGGAGGCGAGGCTGAGCGTGAGGTCGTTGGTGGCGGGCCGGATGACGATGGCAAGAGTGGTGGCGGCGGTGACACCGGCTGCATCGGTCACGGTGAGCGGCGCGCTGAAGGTGCCGGCGACCGTCGGGGTGCCTCCGATCACACCATTCGAAAGTGTGATTCCCGCAGGAAGAGAGGTGGCCGGGATCGAGAAAGTGTAGGGCGCGATGCCGCCCGTGGCTGCGAGAATCTGCTGGGGGTAATCGAGGCCGGCCACTCCGGCGGGAAGCGGCGACTTAGTGGCGATTACGAGCGGCGCCGGCTGGACCAGTAACGAAACCGAAGTGGATTCGACGGCGTTGGCGCTGTCCTGAACCCTGACGGCGAACTGGTAGGGGCCGGCGGTTAGCGGGGTGCCGGAGAGAAGGCCGGTGGCGGCGTTCAGGGAGAGTCCGGTGGGCAGAACGCCGGCGATTACGGTCCAGCTATAGGGGAGCGTTCCGCCGGATGCTGTGAAGGTCTGCGAATAGGCGATGTCCACAGGTGCCGCGCGCGGCGCGGCGGAAGTGATGGTGAGTCTGGTCGCAGCGTGGGCGGCTAAGCAGGTTGCCGCAAGTGCCGCGAGAGTGGGTATGAAATTTCGCAATTCGCCCGTGACCTGGCTCTCTGTATACAGTGGGCGGCCGCACGAAAGTTCTCTTACGAAATCTACGGGGGTACTTAACAGCAATGGACACCCGAGGGCTGATGTATCGAACTTGGTAGAGAACCGGAATGAACCAGGAAGCTGGCGCGGCAGGTGGCTGCGGCCGACCCGGGGCTGAGCGTCATCAACCCCCACGCAGCAGGTATTGACGGAAAGGCGATTGAGGGGGCCGTTCTTAAGGGTGAGCGGGATCCCGACAAACGGGCGGAGCTGTCCGACCCGCGCATCAAAACGGGTGAGGAAGAAACAGCCAGAAGCCTGGAAGGCAACCGGAGGGAAGACGTTCTGTTTGAACTGAAGCAGGCTGTTGACAGGCTGCCACAACCAGATGCAGGAGTGCGACCGGAAACCGGAAGCTCACCTGGCCACTCCGCCGAGCCGGACTCCGGAACAGCCGGAAGTCGCACACCCCGCTGCGCAATCGTGATGCACATTACGCGATAAACTGGCTGCTCAGCACATCCGCAATCTCAGCCCGAACGCGCCCCGCATCCCAATCCAGCATCGACCCCATTTCCGCCGCCACCGGCTCCAGCCATTCCGCGGTCATCCAGCGCTCGTGCCCCCAGTACGTGCTGATATAAACCACATCGCTGAGCCGCCGCGCGAACTCCCGTTCCACCGCCAGCCGGACACGCGCCGCCGGTTCTTTCGGTGGCATCACGACATCCAGGCGCGTCTGCGCCGTCCGGCACGGCAGATCGCGGCCGGGGCGCATTTCCTGCATCAGCATGTCGACCAGTTCTTCGCTCATCGAGCGATACGTCGTGTATTTCCCGCCCGCGATATGCAGCGTCCCGCCCTCGCTCTCCCAGATCCGATGCTCCCGGCTGGTCGACGTGGCCGACCGCCCGCTTTCCGCAATCAGCGGACGCAGCGAACTGTAACTCGTAATCGCTTC
>Ga0302278_10005338_pt1 | contig 12780 bp, 13 predicted proteins | sample III_Bog_N3_2_FD_194543 | JGI IMG/M metagenome (GOLD analysis project Ga0302278, IMG submission 194543) | Peat permafrost microbial communities from Stordalen Mire near Abisko, Sweden - III_Bog_N3_2 | ecosystem: Environmental > Terrestrial > Soil > Wetlands > Peat | place: Sweden: Abisko... | reverse complement strand
ATGCGGGTAGCCCTCGCGTTGCCGGCTACCGCCAGGAGAAATGTTGCCATCTGGGGGGTGAATGCGCGGCGCTCGGCTTCTCTGGTGGCAAAGGAGAAGACCCAGTAGGCCAACGCACACAGATAACCAGCGTCTTCCATTTCGTCCAGCCAATGATACTGTGCACCGACGAACTGGTGGGTATGAAGGACGCTGACGGCCAGAGCGACGATGGAGTAGAAGCCCAGGCCGGTAGCCACCTGAAGTTCGCGGTTGCGCCAACCAATAGAGAGCAATTGGCTTAAGCCGGCCATTACCAGGAAGACGACGACGCGCAGGATGGCGAATGTCTGCTGCAGGCGGAAGAAAACGAGTCCAGCGGGCGCCAGCTTCGTGGCAGGGAGGGTAAGGCCCGCAACAGGCCAGAGGAGCAAACCGACGAGTGCGATGAACAGTGCGATGCCTATCCAGGCGTTTTTGGGCAGTGAGGCGCGGATTGGGCGCAGTACCGACCAAGCCAGTTCGACCAGGACGGCGAAGAGCATTGCCGAGTCGATGACCATCTGGACTTCATAGAATTTGAAATAAGTTACGGCGGAAAGCGATAGGAACTGAAGGCGGAAAAAGATGACGTCGCTGAGGAAACTCCAACAAATGAATAGGAAAAACGCAGGAAAGGTGCGAAACGCACGACTCCTGACGAGGAGCACGATGAGAACTGCTTCAGCCAGGAAGCAGCTTACCCAAATGGCATAATCCGGGGTCAACCGGACCTCCTTCAGAACCGGAAAACGCTAACATTCAGTTCTCAAGTCTAGCAGGATGATCGGATGGCCTTTCAATCCCCAACAGACAAACACTAGACTTTGGTAACGTACATGCTCGAGGGAGGCTGGGTAGGCGGCAGCGGTACAGGGATTCCAGGGCCTGCGAAAGCGGCGGTCAATGAGGGCGGCTGTGTAGGCGGCAGCGGAACAGGAATGCCAGGACCTGCGAAGACGGCGGTCAATGAGGGCGGCTGTGTAGGCGGCAGCGGAACAGGAATGCCAGGACCTGCGAAGGCGGAGATCAATGAGGGCGGCTGTGTAGGTGGCAGCGGAACAGGAATGCCGGGGCCTGAGGCAACAGCAACGCTGGTAGAAACCGTCAAAATGGCGGCAAGGATAGCAAATTGCAACTTAAAGCTCTTCGAGGTCATGTAAGGAGGTCTCCTTTGGGTACAACTTTGTACGAAAAGAGTAACCCAAAAGAGGCATTTTGGATACAACAAAAGTTACCAATGTGTCAAATTTCAACAATGCTCGCACTCGAAGTGTGAATTTCGAGGTAACCCAATGGCTGGAAACAGGCTTACATCGGGCCAGATTGGCCGTTTCTCCACGGGAAGCGGGGCAAACCGGCAATTTGTGACTTCCAGGCGGTATCTTATTCAGGAGCGCCATCGCACCCCAAGAGGACAAAGCCTTGATTCCCGAACTGCGCACCCAATTCAACGAAGGCTTCAGTCCGGAGAAGTATGCGGAACTTTTGGAGTTGGTGGAGCATCGCTGTGGCGCGCCGGTCGAATACCGGATCGCGGAGACGCCGGTCTTTCTGCCGCCGACGCTGCTCAAGGAGATGGCGGCGGCGGGCGCCACGCTGACCATGAGCCTGCTTGCGAATCCGGCGTGCCTGACCGCGGCGCGGGAGGCAATTCCTGAGGGGTATTGTGTAGCTGGCGAGACGCCGCACCCTCACTTTCTGACAGCAGATTTCGCGCTGGTGGAAGATGCGGCGGGCGGTCTGGTTCCCAGGTTGGTGGAGATCCAGGCGTTTCCCTCGGTATATGGCTACCAGAGTGTGCTGTGCTCGGGGTATCGCGACGCGTTCGGGCTGGGAGACGGGCTGGATGTCTTTCTCAGCGGATTGAACGAAGACAGCTACTGGGAACTGCTGGGACGAACCATTCTGGGCGGGCACGACAAAGAAAATGTGGTGCTTACCGAATTGGACCCGATCAACCAGAAGACGCTGCCCGACTTTCTGGTAACGGCGCGTCGGCTCGGGATCGCGGTGTTGGACATTCGAGAGTTGGAAGCCCAAGGAAACAAACTGCATTACCGCAACTCCGAGGGACGGCTGGTTCCAATTGATCGCATCTATAACCGGGCCATTGCCGATGAACTTATGGCGCGCGAAGTCCGGTTGCCCTTTGACCTGACGCACGACTGGGACACGGAGTGGGCGGGGCATCCGAACTGGTACTTCCTTATTTCGAAGTTTTCAATTCCCTGGTTGTCGCGGCCGGCGGGGAGCCACCCGGTGGTGCCTCCGGCGGTTTTTGTGAGCGACTTTCTGGACGGGAACGGAAGAGCGGAGTTGGCGGCAGCGGGCGTTGCCGTGCCGGCCCAGGCTGGACCGGAAACGACCTATAGCGAGTTGCTGCTCAAGCCTCTGTTCTCGTTCGCGGGGAAGGGAATCCAGTTCGATCCGACGCAGGCGCAACTGGAGGCGATTCCGGCGGAGCGGCGGGGCGAATTTCTGTTGCAGCAGCGCATGCGGTTTGTGCCGACGATCGCGACGCCGTGTGGGCTTACCCAGGCAGAGATTCGCATTTTGTACCTGTGGCCGGATGACGGCATGCTGACGCCGGCTCTCTCGTTGGTGCGGCTTGGGAGGGGAAAGATGATGGGCGTGGACCACAACAGGAATCAGGAGTGGGTGGGCGCATCGGCCGCATTTTTCCCGTCCGGGGCGGAGAAATGAAGCGCGACCGTGCACCGGAGTTACCATCTCGAAAACTTTAGTGCTATGTATGGAACGGGAAAAGTTCGTTAGAGTGACTTACGATAGATTTTGGACTAAGGTTGCAGCCGATGAATGCTTCGAATTCGGGATTACCGCTTGAGGCCGCGCTTCCTACCACCGCCGATCCCCGGCGGGAAGTGCGCTGCGCGGTGCGGTTCCCGCTGATGCTGCCGGTGGTACTCGTGTCGAGCCAGGGGGAGTTTGGGGCCCTGACGCGAAACGTGTCCGCCAGCGGCGTTTTGCTGGAGTTGGATCGACCATTGGCGGTGGGGCTGGAAATCAGTTTTTCGTTGCGGATGCCAGGTAGAGTAATGGGTACCCCCCGCGATGTTTTGGTTTATTGCCTGGGCCGTGTGGTACGCTGCTCCTTGAGCCAAAATCAGTACCAAGCCGGCGCAACAATTGACGAGTACCAATTCGCTGAGCAGTGAGGACTTGATTGGCTTGGCCACATCCAACTATGGAATTCCTGGAAGACTCCTCCGATGGCGAAATTCTTGACGCGCCGGTCAAGCCGGGAGCGGTTCGCATTATTCTTGCGGATTCCCAGGCCATTTACCGTGTAGGCATTCGCAAAGTTTTTGCTCTCGAAGACGATTTGCGCGTGGTGGCCCAGGCGGACTCGATCGAGAATCTGCGTGCGGCAGTTGAGCGCTATCCCACGGACGTGGTTTTGCTGGAAGGAAGCCTTCTGTCCGGTACTGCAAACGTTATCCCGGAACTGCTTCGGTCCGCCCCGGATGTGAAGCTGATCGTGCAGGCTGTCTCGACCGATGAAAACCAGACCGTGGAGCTTTACCGGCGCGGCGTGCGGGGGATTATTTCGAGGTCCATATCCCCCGATCTGCTGGTTCGGTGCGTGCGGAGAATCGCGGCGGGCGAGACCTGGATCGATAATCAATCGGTTACCTGGGTAATCGAGGCGTATCGTGCACAGGCTGCCGCCCTTGTGAGCCCGCGGACACAGCCTCGCCTTTCGCCCAAAGAGATGGCCATCATTACCTGCATTACCCAGGGCAAGCGCAACAAAGAGATCGCTTTTCAACTGGGTACCACCGAGCAGGTCATCAAGAATTATCTACGCAAAATATATGACAAGCTGGGCGTCAGCGACCGGCTCGAGCTGGCGCTGTATTGTCTGCATAACAAGATTATTCAGTCGGATGCGGACGAAGAATCGGTGGCTCAGAAGGTTGTTGGCCGGTAGTTTTCCCTTTGAAAAGACCTACAGACGACGGCTTCTCGCGGTTAAGGTAAGGCAATCGCATTTGCGGGCGTGGACGCCTGCGCAACAGCCGGTCTGGAGACGGCGCTACCCTGCTTGGGGTTTTGACTCATTGTCGCCGGTGCAGCTGACGGGTGCACGCGGGTCTTCTTCGGGCCTGCGGGCAAGCACGAGCAGACGGATCAATTCCGCCAGTTGCTGATTGTTCAGGTGTCCCAGCAGTTCACGCGGAACCTTGAGGATGACGGGATCCATCTCAGTCAAAAGGGCGAGACCACCCGTAGAGATGTGCGTCCAGACGGCGCGGCGGTCGTGTTTGTCGCGCTGCTGTCGGATGAGTTTGAGCGTCTTCAAGCGCGCCAGCAGGCGGGTTATGTCGGGTTCGGCGGTTATCATTCGGTCGCCGATGGCGGAACACGTGAGCCCGTGAGGCTGAGCGGCGCGAAGAATGCGCAGCACATTGTATTGCGTGGATGTCACACCCCATTTGCGGGTTTTCAAATGGAAGGCGCGATGCAGGCAGTCGGAGGTGCGCATCAGGTTGAGAAGCGCCTCCTCCTCCACGCTGGCGAAGGGAGCTTCCTGCACGATTTCAAGTCTCAGGCCGGTCATCGACAGTTCTCCCTTCGGGGCGGCGTTCTCTGAGCGGGATGAAGGCGAGCCGCGTTGCCCTCACCCCAACAGCGGCCTGTTTGGGACCGGTTACTGCTTTACTACGTCGAGATCCAGGGTAATCTGGACGTCGTCGCCGACGATGGACACGGGGAAGCCGGCTCCAATGCCAAAGGCCGTGCGGCTGATGATGGTGGTGGCCGCAAAGCCGGAATGCGGCTTTTTGTCCATGCCCTGCACCGGGCCAGCGGGACCTTCCACTTCAAGCACGACGGGCTTGGTTACGCCGTGGAGGGTGAGATTGCCGGCTACCTTCAGGTTGTTGCCGTTCTTGGCCACGCTGGTGGAGGTGAAGGTGGCAGTGGGGAACTTGGCTACGTCGAAGAAGGCATCGGACTTAAGGTGGTTGTCACGGGGCGATTGGCCGGTTTCAACGGTGGAGACGTCGATGGTGGCCGAGACGACGGACTTGGTGACGTCCGCCTCGTTGTAGACGATGGTGGCTGCGACCTTGCCAAAGCTGCCATGCACTTTGGAGATGGTCAGATGGGTGATGCTGAAGTTGACGTCGCTGTGGTTCTGGTCGGAAACCCAGGTGGAGGTCTGCGCAAGGGCCAGGGGAGCTGCGAGCGCCAAAATGCCAGTAATCAATGGCAAACGTTTCATGTATGTGTTTCCTTTCGATGCCGGGGCCGGTGGGCCGGGTGGGATTGGGAAGGAGAGGGGCACTCTCGCCGGGTGTGCACGGGCGGCGGCAGAAGCCGGGATCGCTCCGCGTAAACTCTTCTTTGCATATTTAGGATGGCGCAGGGAAGGTATTCGTTGCAACAAATATTTTCAATCTGTTGAAGGGCACGGAAGCAAGCGCGTGCCCTTCAAGGGTTGCGCTTGGGCTTAGCTGGCCGGAGGCGCATCCTGCTTGACGATTTCCACTTCAATGGTCAACTTGACCTCGTCGCCGACCAGGGCAGGCGGGACATTGGTTCCGATGCCGAAGGCCGTGCGGCTGATGGTGGTGGTGGCCGTAAAGCCGGAGTGAGGCTTATGGTCCATTCCGTTCTCGACCGGCGTGCTGGGACCTTCCACATCAAGCACGATGGGCTTGGTAACTCCGTGGAGGGTGAAATTGCCGGAGACAGTCAGCTTGTTGCCATTTTTCACCACGCTGGTGCTGGTGAATGTGGCCGTGGGGAACTTGGTGACATCAAAGAAATTGCCGGACTTGAGGTCGCCGTCGCGCGGCGACACGCCGGTGTCCACGGTATTGACGTCGATGGTGGCCGTAATGGTGGATTTGGTCACATCAGCCGCGTTGTAAACGAGGGTGGCGACAACATTGCCGAAGCGGCCGTGCACGTTGGAGACTCCGCCATGCCTGATGGTGAAGTCGATTTCGCTGTGGGCTGGATCGGAAGTCCAGGTGGAGTATTGCGCAAGCGCCATGGGAGCCGCAAGCGCCAGAATGCCGGTGATCAGTGCCAAACGCTTCATACGTGTTTTTCCTTTCGATACCTTGCCGGTAGGCCGGTTTGGGGGTTGGGAAAGAGGGGCTCCATCTTGCCAGAGGTGCGCGAGCGGCGAGAGAAGCCGGAATCGGTCCGCGCGAAATCTTCTTTGCATACTAGGATGGCGCATGCGCGGTATTCGTTGTAACGAATGTTTTTTGAATTCATGGCTGGACGTTAGCGGACGCCGACAGCGCGGAGAAAATCGGCCAGGGTTTTGCCGGGTTCATCAGCGAACGAGGCGCCGGTGCGCTCGCAGGCGCGGATGCGATCGAGGCGGAAGTTTCGAAAATCCACGCGGAGCTCGCACCACGCGGCGAGCGTCCAAACCGATCCCCAGAAGTGAAGGGCGAGGGGGCGGACGTTCCGTTTGGTCTGTTTGCGGCTGTCATCGGCATATGTGAGATGGAGAATGGCGTGGTCGTGGATGGCCGCGTTCAGCGCTTCCCGCATGGGGTCGACTTCGCGATGGGTGCTGATGGAAGGCACGTAGATTTGCGAGCGATCCACTTCTGCGCGGCGGTTTTTGGGCAGGGCCAGGATGACCTTGTCGAGGGCCGTGACCGAGGCGTCGCGAAGCCGGTGGCCGGCGAAGGCCTGCGCCATGCGAAGACCGACGACAACCGCTTCGACTTCATCGGGAGTGAACATGAGTGCCGTTAATTCATAGGACCGGTCAAGACGGTAGCCAACGCCGGCCTCGGCCTGGATAGGGATTGAGGACAGGGAAAGGTCGCGGACATCGCGGTAGATGGTGCGTTCGGATACGGAGAGCAGATCGGCGAGCTCGGCGGCGGTGGTGAGCCGCCGGGCACGCAGGTGTTGCACGATCTGGAAGAGCCGGTCGGCGCGGCGCATGGAAAAACGATAGCAGCCGCGACACGTTTCGGCGTGACCCAATTATGCGTAGGCGTGGAGGCCGACGCGGTTGCCTTCGGTGTCGAGGATCTGGGCGTAGGCCCCCATGCCTGGCCCAAGCTCGGTACGGGGAAGGGCAATTGAGCCGCCAGCCGGAACGATGCGAGCGAGTACGGCATCGATCGACGGGTCGGCGCTGAGGTAGACGATGGCGCCGTCGGTGGAGGGCTTGAGACCGGGGCCGGTCATCAAACATCCACCTGTGGCGTTATCGCGATCGAAGGGAAACACGGCATACGAAGCGGGGCCCATATCGCCGCGGTTGAGGGTGACTGCGAGGATCTCCTCGTAGAACGCGCTTGCTCGATTGAGATCGAGAGCAGGAATTTCGAACCAGTTAAGGGGTTTGTTCATGGTGCAAGGATGGCAGGGTGCTGCTGACAGCGTTCTGTCAGGAGTGTTTGGTCTGATATTCTCCCGGCTATGTCTGTCCTCGGACCTTTTCGACAACTTACCAGCGCGCAGCGGCACACGTTTGTGGCTGCCTTTCTGGGCTGGACGCTCGACTCGCTTGATTTCTTTCTGTTGATTTTCTGCGTAAATGCGATCGCGCTGGAGTTTCACAGCAAGCCTTCGGCGGTCTTGGGCGCGGTGTTTATGACGCAGGCTTTTCGTCCGGTGGGAGCGCTGCTGTTCGGGATGCTGGCGGACCGCTACGGACGGCGGCCGGTGCTGATGTTCAACATTCTCAGCTTCTCAGTGATTGAACTGGCATGCGCCTTTGCGCCATCGCTGAACATGCTGCTGGTGATGCGGGCGCTGTTTGGGATTGCCATGGGCGGCGAGTGGGGCGTGGGCGCGGCGCTGGCTTTTGAGACGCTTCCAAAGAAGGGACGCGGAACGTTTTCAGGGATATTGCAGGAGGGGTACGCGGCGGGATCGATTCTGGCTTCGGGGGCATTTGCGCTGCTGTTTCAGGGCGTGCACTGGGGTTGGCTGGTGATTCCGGGGATTGGATGGCGGGGGTTGTTCATGGTGGGCGCGGCGCCGGCGCTGCTGGTCTTTTACGTGCAGGCGCGCGTGAAGGAGTCGCCGGTGTGGGTTGCGGAGGCGAAGAAGCGGAAGGAGCGTATGGCTGGGGTGCGCATGCCGGCGGAGATTGGGACGCTCGCGCAAATCAAGAAATTCTTACCCACGTTTTTGTTTCTGATTCTGCTGATGACCGCGTTCATGAGCTTTTCGCATGGAACACAGGATGTGTATCCGACATTTCTCACTGTATATGCGAAGCTGAAGCCGGAGACGGTGGGGCTGATCGGCGTGCTCTATGGATTTGGTTCGATCGGCGGCGGGATTTGTTTTGGAGCGCTTTCGGAAAAATGGGGACGCAAGCGAGCGATTGTGACGGCGGCGCTGCTGTCGATTCCGGTGATTCCGTTGTACGCGTATGGGCACTCCGCGTGGACGCTGGGCGCGGGCGCGGTGCTGATGCAGTTCATGGTGCAGGGCGCGTGGGGGGTGGTGCCTGCGTATTTGACGGAGCTTTCTCCTGCGCCGGTGCGAGCGACTGCGCCGGGATTTGCGTACCAGCTCGGTGGGCTGGTGACTTCATGGAACGGCAAGGCGCAGGCGCTGGCGGCGGAACGATGGGGGAATTATCCGGCGGTGCTCGCGATTACTGTGGTGGTGGTGGCGCTGTCGCTGGCGGCGCTGGCGTTCATGGGGCACGAGGCAAAGGGACGGGAGATGGGAGTTGCGTGATTGGATGCAGTTAAAGTGTCCGAATTCGGCCAGTTGGGCGCGCAACCGGACATAGGAAGAGCGACGGGAATGATTGGATATACCTCCATAACATAAGAGTTATAAGGCAGTTATGCCGGTCACAGCGTTTGGCCATTGAGATGCAGTATCTTTATTGCAATAGCCACGATAGGCGGTAAGTCTGAAGGAGTCGTTATGACTGCAAGTCTCCGTGACGCCCGGTTTGCATTCCGGCAACTTCGCAAGAGTCCCTGGTTCACCATGGCAGCGGTATCGATGCTGGCGCTGGGCATCTGCGCAAACGGCACCGTCTTCAGTTGGATCAATGCTACGCTGCTTCATCCGATTCCCGGCGCGCGGAATACTGGGGAGCTTGTCACAGTGATGCGCGGGACGTGGAATCCGTCGCCGTCACCGCCGCTTTCGTATCCTGACTATCGCGATCTGCGCGAGCGTAACCACAGCCTCAGCGGCATGCTGGCCTACCACGCCGACTGGGTGACGCTGACGGGCGGCGACATGCCGCAGCGCATCTACGGGGCCAATGCTTCGGCGAACTACTTTGACGTGCTGGGAATCAAGCCTTACTTGGGTCGCTTTTTTCGGCCCGATGAAGAGGCGAGCGAGGGCGGATCCCCTTACCTGGTTCTCGGCTACACGCTCTGGCAGACGCGCTATGGCGCGGACCCGGAAATCGTAGGCAAGTCTGTCGAGATCAACCAGCATGCACTCACCGTCATCGGCGTTGCGCCCAAGGGATTTATCGGCTGCATGCCCGGCATTCGCACCGATGTGTGGGTGCCACTTTCGCCGATACGTCAAAGCGCAGTCAATTGGCAGATTGTGGGACGCGACCGTCCGTGGCTCAACGTAATGGGCCGGCTACGCCCCGGCGTCAGCCGCGCGCTCGCGACACAGGACCTGGAATTGTTGATGCGGCAGTTGGTTGCCCAGTATCCCGACGACCACCCCGGCGTGAACACGATTTTTCTTGATCCGCTGTGGCGCTCTCCGTTCGGAGCCAACGTTTACCTGGCTTCATCGCTGCCGATTCTACTTGCCATTGCGGGTGTGGTGCTGCTGCTGACGTGCGCTAATATCGCCACGCTGATGCTGGTGCGTTTTGTTGCAAGACGGCGCGAGATTGCCATCCGGCAGTCGCTGGGAGCCAACAGGATTCAACTCACGCGGCAGATGATTTTTGAGGGGATGATGCTCTCGCTCGCCGGCGGCGGCGTTGCCGTTCTGTTGACGGCATGGTCTTCGAAAACGATGGCGCGGTTCATCCCGCCGAATGCGAGCCCGATTGCGATCAACGGGCATCTCGACTGGAATGTAGTGGCCGCCATCATGGTGCTTGCGATTCTGGCCAGCGTGCTTTGCGGCGCTATGCCGGCGTGGAGATCGTCACGGGTTTCTCCTGCCGAGGCGCTCAAGGAAGAAGCGGGGAGCGTATCGTCCAGCGCGAGCAACCAATTGATGCTCAGCGGGCTGGTGGTGGCGCAGATTGCCTTGTCGCTGACGCTGATGATTACCGCCGGCTTGTTCATGCGGACGCTTAGGAATACCAGCGCAGCCGATCCAGGCTTCGATCGCAGCCATGTGCTGCTCGCTTCGGTCGACCTTGAATCCGCGGGTTATTCCTGGGCGGGGGCCAAAACATTCGAGCGCAATCTGCTTTTGAAGCTGCAGGCGCTGCCTGGTGTCGAATCCGCAGCCGTGTCTGATTGGGTACCGCTCAGCTTTACCCGTGGATCGGTGGACGCGTTGCCCGAGGGGTATGTGCCCAAGCCGCATGAGTCAATGGAAGTGAGAAACGCGTCTGTCAGCGCTGACTATTTTCAGACGATGAAGATTCCCATGCTGCAAGGAAGACACTTCACGCAGCAGGATGAGGAAGGTGCGCCCCGAGTGGCGATTGTGGATGAGACCATGGCCAACCACTTTTGGCCTGGGCAATATCCATTGGGCAAGCGGATGCGCATGTACAACAGTTGGTTTACTGTCGTCGGGGTAGCGAAGAATACGACCCATCAAAACATGAACGAGGCGCCGGAGCCGCTTGTTTATCTCTCCTACTTTCAGTTTTCCGGGCCGCAGGTGATCTTTCATCTTCGCACCAGAGGGAATCCGGAACTGCTGGCGTCGCCTGTGGAGCAGGCGGTTCACGAAATGGACTCGAGGCTTCCGGTATTCGATGTGCGTACGCTGGAGCAGAGCACGCAAATTGCAAATATGTTTGCCATGATCGAGGCCACCTTCGCCAGCGCGTTTGGTTTTCTTGCGCTGATTCTGGCGGCGTCGGGGATCTATGGCGTCATGGCCTACAGAACGCAGTTGCGGACGCACGAAATCGGGATTCGCGTTGCGCTGGGCGCTTCACGGCCGGACGTGCTGGGGTTGGTTCTGAAGCAGGGATTGCGGCTGACGGCCATCGGCGTGCTTCTTGGGCTCGGCCTGTCGCTGCTGCTGACTCGGTTCCTGCGCGGGCTGCTCTTCGGTGTCTCAGCGATGGACCCGTTGACCGTTTTGGCGGTGACTGCGCTGTTGTTCTTGATTGCCGTCGTGGCCAGCTATCTTCCGGGTCTCAAAGCGATGCGCACCGATCCGGTGGCTGCGATCAGAGCGCATTAGACTCTGGTTGTGTTGGCAACGGCGACATGTGGTGTTGCGATGTTCGATTGGATTTTCTGAAGGGAAGGTAGAGCAACAGGAAGACACAGCAGGCGACGACTTCCGCGGCTGCGATGTAGCAGGGCCAGGGGCCGAGCAGGTCGAGCAGCGAAGCGTTGGGAGGCTTGGCGCGCAGGTACATGTAGTCGGTCTTATAGAAATAATCAATTGTTCCGACGCATGCGGCGTAGATGTTTACAGCGAGCATGGCGCGGGCAACTGAGCCTGGGCGCGGCCGCGCCTGTTTGGACCACACGAGATAGAGAACGCCAACGACAATGAGCCCGTGGTCGACGAAAAACTGGATAGTGGAGAAGGATGGGAACGGTTCCCAGAGGTTTGGCGTAAGCAGGGCCATGGTCGCGCCGGCCAATGCGCCGTAGTAAGCCAGGTCGAAGATCGTCTTGTTGAGAGTGAAAAGGGCGATGATGATCAGGCATAGCGACGCATCGCAGAGTTCCAGGGGAAGATGATCGGGAAAGGTGAGCTGGCCGTGCGCGATCAGGAATCCGTAATAGACCGCTGCGTCGAGAACAATGACGCAGGCCAGGCCGATGCGCAGGCCGCGTGAGCCGTGAGCGAGCTTGCGCTGAACGGCAGCGAGAATGGCAGCAAGCGAAGGTACGGCGGCGAGGATGCAGAGATGAGCTGGGCCTAGAAGCTGAAAATTGGGAAGCTGGAAGTTGGATTGCATGCTGGGTCTCTGGATGTTGGTACAGAATACCCCGCGGCAATGAGCGTTGTTCTTACCTTTTTTTGCGAGGCCGGCGAGAGGCTGCGGTTCCGTTCATTTCAGAATGGACAGATAAGCGCGCCAGGGGCCGACGGATTCGATATAAGTGCTGGACATGGCCTTCACGATCTGCGAGATGTGGCCGAGATCGTGGACAACCCAGGTGGCGAGCAGGTTGCTAAGGGTGACCGGACCGAGATCGGGATGCAGGCCGGGGAGATCGAGTTCGAGTTCTCCCAGATTCAGAGCGCCAAGCAATTGAAGGCTCTCGCGGCGCGCAGCAGCGAAATCATCGAGCAGGGCCGCGATGGACTTGCCGGCAATCGACGATTGAAATGCGAAGCGGTCAAAGGGTTCGAAGGGCTGCATTTCGCGATGGTCCGTGTCGCGATTTTCCAGGATCATGTGCACGCGCGGCATCCAATCGGTTTTGTCGGCGAGGATCAGGTGGCCGACGACGTCGATGGGGCTGAAGGACTCGGGTGTCTTTCTGGCGTTCAGCCAAAATGAGGACTTATCTCGCAGCAGCGCGCTCAGGACGCCGGGCGTGGTGGATAGCACTTCGAGTGCCTGACTCATTTCAATCGGCATGGTGCTGCCTCCGGGGTATTTCAATTTGGGCGGATGAGCTCGACGCGATCACGGGT
>Ga0302278_10005321_pt1 | contig 12814 bp, 15 predicted proteins | sample III_Bog_N3_2_FD_194543 | JGI IMG/M metagenome (GOLD analysis project Ga0302278, IMG submission 194543) | Peat permafrost microbial communities from Stordalen Mire near Abisko, Sweden - III_Bog_N3_2 | ecosystem: Environmental > Terrestrial > Soil > Wetlands > Peat | place: Sweden: Abisko... | reverse complement strand
GCGTTCAATTCCGATTTCGCGGCGTCGCTTTCGTGCCATTGCAAATGGGATTCGGCGAGGTTGAGATGATTTTCGGGGTAGGCGGGCGCAAGCTTGACGGCCAGTTCCAGATAAGTCCGCGCCTTGCGCTTGCTGCCGATGCTCGCGGGCCAGCCGGGGGCGTCTCGGTAAAGCAGGCCGAGATTCCGTTCGGGTCCTGCGAAATCGAACTGAGCGTCCAATTCCGCCGCCGTTTTGAACTCACGCTCCATTTCCCTGACTAGCTTGAGTGCACCGAGCAATTCCGTGCGCGCGAGCTGCCCGAGATCCATGGCGAGGTAATAATGTCCGGCGGCGATTTTTGGCTCTCGGGCCGTGGTCTGGCGGCAGGCGGCGATGCCCTGATTTGCAATGTCGGCGCGTTCGGAGTCGGCAGTGGCGAAATCGGCAAAGTCATAACACGTCCGCGCAAACTGCCAGGCGTTGGTGGAATTATTTGCGTCAGCTTGATATTGTTTTTTGGCGCGTTGGAACTCCGTTTCTGCGCGCGCGGCGAAGATTTTCTTCTGGTCTTCACCGGCGGAGAGCAGGAGGCTGGTCAACAAAAACAGGCCAGCCACCGCCAATTTAGGATTGGTGGGTCGGCCGGGGTGGGAATTAAAAGTTGCCATCGTGCCGGGCTAATTTATACTAGCCACGGTGAAATTGAATTGGAATTTCATGTTTTTTGCGTTTCTGACGGCTCTGGCGATGTCCAGCACCGGTTGCAGCGGCATTAACACAGGCACATCCGTTTCGCCCATGGATTTTTTGGTGCCGGGAATGGGACATTTGCTGAGGGCTGACCCGTTGCCGACGAATGCGCCGGGTTCATTTCCTGAAATTTCAACAGAGGTTGCTTTAATCAAATAAACTATGCGTTTCCCATTCGCGCTGACGAAGAAAATCGCCAGCCACATCATTAAACATAAAGTCCGCAAGACGCCGAAGTTCGCGATGGTCCTGCAGCTTGAACCGTTGCACACCTGCAACCTGACCTGCACCGGCTGCGGGCGCATCCGCGAATACTCCACGTCGCTCAAGGACATGGTGCCGTTGGAGCAATGCCTGCAAGCGGCCGTGGAATGCGATGCGCCGATGGTTTCCATCTGCGGCGGCGAACCGCTGATTTATCCGAAGATCGAGGAACTTATCGCCGGTCTGCTCGAACAGGGCCGCGTGCTCTACATCTGCACGAACGGCATGTTCATGCGCAAAAAAATGCGCGATTATCTGGCGGCGGTTTATTCTCCGGCGCTGGAGACGAAGCTGAAAAAACTGCTGGACGGCAAACTGATCACCGAAAAGGAAGCTGAAGTCATCCGCAAATCCGACGACGCGGCGAAGAAGAAAGTTGTGATTAGTCCAACCAAATGGATGTATTGGAACGTCCATGTGGACGGCTTGGAATTCACGCACGATTTGATCGTCGAGCGCGAAGGTGTGTTTAAGGAATGTGTGGAGGCGATCAAGATGGCCAAGATCATCGGCTACCAGGTCGCGACGAACACCACGGTCTATCGCGAAACCGACGTGGCAGAGATCGAAGACATGTTCAAGTATTTGAGTTCGCTCGAAGTGGACGGTCACACGATTTCGCCCGGCTATGATTACGATGCCGCGAAGAAAGACATGGTTTCGCGCCTCGGCAAGGATCCCAAGCAGTTTTTCCTCACGCGCGACATGACACGCGCGAAATTTGCGAAGATCCAGGACTGGGGCAAGGCGTTCACCATTTTCGGCACGCCGGTTTATCAGGAATTTCTCGCGGGCAAACGCGAGCTGACCTGCACCGCGTGGGCGATCCCGACCTACAACGTCAAGGGCTGGAAGGCGCCGTGCTACCTGATGACCGACGGCCATTATCCCGGCTATCAGGAAATGCTCACGAAAGTGCAATGGGAGAAATACGGCGTCGTCAACGGCATCGCCCGCGACCCGCGCTGCGAGCATTGCATGGTGCATTGCGGTTACGACCCCAGTGGCGCGCTCGGCACGAATTATCAATCCGGCGACAACTGGAAAAATTTCAAATACAACTTCGGCGCGAAACCGAAGCCGTATCCCGCGTCGCCGGAACTGGCGAAGCGCGCGTTCAACGGCGCGACCATCGGCAAGGGCCATCTGGCCGAGGCGAAGGCCGCGATCAACTCCCCTGCCGCCGGCGCGCGCGGCGCATTTGCAAATGAAGTGCATCACGATCACGCGTCGCACGTCGGCAGCTCCTGCGGCACGACTGACACATCCGAACGCGATGAGTTACTTGCGAAAATAAAAGATGCGAAGAAAGCCGAATAATTTTCGGCTCAGAATCAATTTAAGAACCAAATGAGCAAAACACTGTTCCTTTCACCTCCGTCGTTTGACGGTTTCGACGGCGGCGCGGGCGCGCGTTATCAGGCGCGGCGCGAAGTCACCAGCTACTGGTATCCGACCTGGCTCGCGCAACCGGCCGCTCTCGTGCCGGACAGCAAACTGCTCGACTGCCCGCCGCATGACATTGACGTGGCCAAGTGTCTCGCCATCGCGAAGGATTTCAATCATGTCATCATCAACACGTCCACGCCGTCGCTGAAAAACGATTGCAAGGTCGCAGAGGCCATCAAGGCGCAGAAGCCGGATACCAAGATCGGCTTTGTCGGCGCGCACACGATGGTGTTGCCGACGGAAACGTTGAAGGCGTCGTCCGCGATTGACTGGGTGGGCCGCAAGGAATTCGATTTCACCTGCAAGGAAGTCGCCGAGGATCGCGACCTTTCGACGATTGCCGGCTTGTCTTACAAGGACAAGGACGGAAAAATCAAACACAATCCCGAGCGCGAAATGATCCAAGACATGGACACGCTGCCGTGGGTGGCGGACGTCTATAAGCGCGATTTGCAGATCGAGAAGTATTTCATCGGCTACCTGCTGCATCCGTATATTTCGATGTATACCGGCCGCGGCTGCCCGGCGCAGTGCAGTTTCTGCCTCTGGCCGCAGACGATCGGCGGACACAAGTATCGCGTCCGCTCGCCGCAGAACGTCGCGGATGAAATGGCCTACATGAAGAAGATTTTCCCGCAGGTGCGCGAATTTTTCTTCGACGACGACACGTTCACCGCGAATCTGCCTCGCGCCCGCGAAATCGCCAAGAAGCTCGCGCCGCTCGGTGTGCATTGGAGCTGCAACAGCCGCGCCAATCTGGACTACGACACGATCAAGCAATTCAAGGACAACGGCCTGCGCCTGTTCCTCGTCGGCTACGAGAGCGGCAACGACGACATCCTCACCCGCATCAAGAAGGGCGTGACCATGGACGAGATGCGCCGCTTCACCAAGGCGTGTCATCAGGCGGACGTGGTGATTCACGGCACGTTCATTCTGGGATTACCCGTCGAGACGCAGCAGTCCATCGAGAACACCATCAACTTCGCCAAGGAACTCGACGTGTTCAGCCTGCAGGTTTCGCTCGCCGCGCCGTATCCCGGCACGGAGCTTTACGAGATGGCCAAGCAAAACGGCTGGTTCGTGAAGAAGGACAAGACCGACCTCATCGAAGCCGATGGCCTGCAACAGAGCACGCTCGAATATCCCGGCTTGAACAAGGACAAGATCTTCGAGGAAGTGGACCGTTTTTACCGCACCTATTATCTACGCCCGAAGCCGATCCTGCGCATCATCAAGACGATGCTGGAGGACAAGGACATTCTCGTGCGCCGCTGCCGCGAAGGTTACGAATTCTTCCGCAGCCTGCGCGAACGCAAGGCCGACCTCGCCGCGTCGAGAGCTGCCGCATAAAATTCCGGTCCGAGCCTGTTGCCAAGTGCGCGTTCCTGAGGCACATTGCCTGTGGCAATGGGCGCACCCCAAAAATTTCTCAAGGGCAAGTTGCTGCTGGACAGCGGCGATCTGGGCGGCTCTTTTTTTCAGCACACCGTCATCCTCGTCTGCGAGCACAACGCCGACGGCGCGTTCGGCCTCGTCCTCAACCGCTCGCTCGGCAAGACCGTCGGCGAGATGATCACCGCCAACCTGCCCGACACGCTCAAGGAATCGCCGCTCTTCCTCGGCGGACCGGTGCAGCCCGCATCGCTGAGCTTTCTGCACACGGACAATTTCATCCCCGACGCCGGCGTGCTGCCCAACCTCGCGCTCGGCCATTCGCTCGACGAACTCGCGGACTTGGGCGAGTCCCTTTCGGCCGCCAGGAAAGTCCGGCTCTTTGCCGGTTACTCCGGCTGGTCGCCCGGCCAGCTTGAAAATGAAATGAAGCGCAAGGCGTGGCTCACGTTTCCCGCGTCGGTCGAACTCGTCTTTGAAACGCCGCCCGACCAGCTCTGGCAGAAAATCCTCAAAAGCAAAGGCGGCTGGAAGAACAAGCTCCTCTCGCAGATGCCGGATGATTTGTCGCTGAATTGATTTATGAAAAATGGATTTATTGCAGATGGCAGTCAGCGGTTTTTTCGTGGCAAGAAAACAGCGACACTTGATTCATTAGAACAGAAATACGCCAAAGAACTTGCAGCCGCGAGCCCGGCTCAAAAAGCGCAAATTCGGGAAAAAATGTCCCGGGATTTGCAACGACGACAAAACCACAAGCCGTCACCGGGAACTTTGTGGTAAAATCAATTCGCCTCGACACGCAGCAAGGACGCATCCGATTTCGCGAATAATTCCGTCCGCTCCAAAATAGCCGGAACCAGACAGAATTGTCCTGCGGATAAATTCACGGTTTCCGAATTGTTTTTAATTTCGATCTGGCCGCTTACCGCCGCGACGATCTGGAGTTTTCGGTCCTTCAATTTTGCGACTGCGCCCGTTTTTATTTCCAAATTTTCGACATTGAAAAGTTTGTCGTGGACGAGCGAACGCGATTTGATTTTCTCGTCGCCGGAAAGTTTTTCGGAAACCAGTTCCGGCTCGAAATCTTTGAAATCAATGCTAGCCAGCGATTGAGCAATGTGCAGTTCGCGCGGCTTGCCGTCCAAGCCGACGCGGTTCCAGTCAAAAACGCGATACGTCGTGTCCGAGTTTTGCTGGATTTCAAAAATCACCAGGCCGTCGCCGATGGCGTGGACGCGGCCGCTCGGCAGAAACATCGTGTCGCCCGCGCGCACGGGCACGCGATGAAAACAGTCAGCGACGCTGCCGTCGGAAATCTTTTTCTCAAACTCCGCGCGCGTCACGCCGCGTTTCAAACCGACAAACAGTTCCGCGCCAGGTGCGGCGTCGGCGATGAACCACATTTCGGTTTTCGGTTCGCCTTTGAGTTCGACGGCCTTGCTCGCGGGCGGATGGACTTGCAGCGAAAGTTTTTCCCGCGCGTCGAGAATTTTAATCAGAAGCGGAAAACAATTTCCGCTCGCCGGTTTTGCGTCGCCGAGCAATTCGCGCGCGTGATTTTCCATGAGCCAGCGCAAATTTTTTCCGGCGAGCGGGCCGTTGGCGACAATGCTTTCGTCGCCGGGCCGGTCGGAAATTTCCCACGATTCGCCGATGACTTTGCCGGCCGGAAGTTTTTTGCCGTAAAGTTTTTCGAGTTCGCGTCCGCCCCAGATGCGTTCCTTGAAAATCGGATGGAAAGTGAGCGGATAAAGCACGGGAGTTTTTTACGCGGCGGACGCCTGCGGAATCGCGTCGTTTTCGGCGGATTCGATTTTCTCGGTGAAATGTCCGTGCGAGCGGAATTTTTCGTAACGCAATTTCAGCCGCTCGGCGATGGGCAGCGCGAGAATTTCCTCGAGATGTTTGAGCAGGTGCGTTTTCAGGTTCGCCGCCGTCAACGCCGTGTCCGTGTGCGCGCCGCCGAGCGGTTCGGGCACGATTTCGTCCACGAGCTTGAATTCGAGCAGATCGTTCGCGGTGATCTTGAGCGCGGCGGCGGCTTTGGCGGCGTTGGCGCGGTCTTTCCACAAAATTGCCGCGCAACCTTCGGGGCTGATGACGGAATAATACGCGTTCTCCAAGATCAAAACGCGGTCCGCGACGCCGATGCCCAGCGCGCCGCCGGAACCGCCTTCGCCGATGACCGCCGCGATGATGGGAACTTCGAGCAACGTCATTTCGCGCAGATTAACGGCGATGGCCTCGGCGATGTGGCGTTCCTCGGCGGCGACGCCCGGATACGCGCCCGCTGTGTCAATGAGCGTGATGACGGGCAAAGAAAATTTATTCGCGAGCCGCATCAGGCGAAGCGCCTTGCGATAACCTTCGGGATGCGCGGAACCGAAATTGCGCAAAATATTTTCCTTCGTATCGCGGCCTTTTTGCGTGCCGATGACGACGACGCGTTGTTCGCCCAGTTTTGCAAATCCACCGACCATCGCGCGATCCTCGGCGAAAAGCCGGTCGCCATGGAGTTCCTGAAAATCCGTGAACGCGCTGCCGATATAATCCAGCGTATAAGGCCGGCGCGGATGCCGCGCGAGCTGCACACGTTGCCAGGCGGTGAGGTTCAGGAAAATCTGGCGGCGGGTTTCTTCCAGTTTTTTTTCGATGAGCTGGATTTCTTCGTCGAAGCTGATGCCGAGCGAATGTTTTTCCGGGTGCTGGCGGAGTTCGTCCAGCTTGGTTTGCAGTTCGATGATGGGCTTCTCGAAATCAAGCTGATGTTTCATGCGTTCGGAATTCTAACCGTTTTTCGTCCTGAATCAATGCGGATTTCGGCCGGTCATTCTGTTAAAAAGCGAAAGGCCGGACTTGCGTCCGGCCTTGCTTGGTGACGAGGTTTATACGCCTTCACCAAGGCGCTCAGAAGGGTGGCGGGCCAACTTGGGGTCGCTGTCCGAGCCGCGCCACGAGCAAAACCTCTCTGCCAACCCTAAACGAACAGCGAAATTCATTTCGTTCGTAACATGAGACCAGCCTCATTTCACTTTGTTCAAAAAATTTATCAAAAAGTTTTCAAAATCATATCAGGTGTTCACCCCATACGAAAATCCTGTTTTATTGGGAAATCGTGAGAAAATCCGCAATTAACCGTTTGGTTACAAATTCATGCCAGCGGAAAATCGGTGAAAATCTTCGTCTGCGCCCGCGATTGGATGACTTTTGCCAGCGGAGTTTTTTTCGACGGCGAAAGTGATTCGCGCAACGCCGATTCTTTGCCTGCGCCGGAAGCCAGCACCCAGACATTTTTCGCGGTGGCGATGGCGGCGTAGCTCAACGTGACACGATCCGGCGGCGGTTTGGGTGAATTGTTCACGGCACAGAAAATATCGGCAGGCATTTTCCCTTCCATTTTGCCCGGAAACAAAGACGCGACATGGCCGTCTTCGCCCATGCCGAGAAAAATCAAATCCAGAACCGGCTGGCCGGCGGAATTTTTCGGCGCGACGTGCGAAATGTCCATCGTCGCTTTATGCGCGGCGATTTGCGGCGAGTCTTCGCCGTGGATGCGATGGATTTGCGCGTCGTTGATGCGCAGCGGCGCGAACAGGAGTTCGTGCGCCGCGCGAAAATTGCTTTCCGCGTCGTCCGGCGGAACGCAGCGTTCGTCCGCCCAGAAAAAATGGACGAGGCCAAGCGAGATTTCGCGCGCCTTGGTCTGCGCGACGACGGACGTGAAAAATTTCAGCGCGATGCGTCCGCCGGAAAGCGCGACACAATGCGGTCTGGCCGCGTGATTGGCCGCCGCGATTTCGTCCAGCCACGCGCTGGCAACGTCTTGGGCCAGTTTGTCGGCGCTGGCGAAGGAAATGAGTTCAAAGTTTTGCATAAATTAAATCTGGGAGGGACGGCGTGTCGCCGTCCCAAATCAAAATACAAAATAAGGGGACGCCGACATGGCGTCCGTCCCGGAAATTTTACCACGGTAAAATATTCATCCGTCCTTGAAACGGCCAATCGTCAGGCTGTTTCACCAATCCTGCGCGCACGGGATTTTCGCGGACGTAATTCCATTTCTGCGTGTAATTTTCACTTCGACGCAAACGCGTATCCCAGAAATTCCGCAGCCATTCTCCGGCTTCAGGCAAATGGAGGCAGCTAAATTCGCGTTTCCAATATGAAACCCAGCGTTGCAAGGTGACGTTCAAATCTCGAGGAGCGCAAAATAAATGGATGTGGTCGGGCATCAACAAATAATCGCCCACGATCCAGGTGTCAGTTGAGAGCCAGATTTTTTTGAGCGCGTCATGGACATTTTGTTTTGCGAGCCAAGGTTGGCGGTCTTGGGTGCAAACAGTGAGAAAAACAATCGTCGGCTGGTCAGATGAAATCAAAACGCCGCGCGCCGGGTGTTTTCGTCCGGGTTCCTCAAACGGCGCGTAATCTGGCGGCATAAAATCAATTATGGGAGGGACGCCGTATCGGCGTCCCAAAAATTTTCCACGTTTTTTATATTGGGACGGCGACACGCCGTCCCTCCCAAATTAAATTTTTATTTTATCACCTGCGGCTCGTGCCATTCGTGGCCGCTTTGCGCGAGCAGATCGTCGGCGGCAATCGGGCCCCACGTGCCGGCGGCGTAAAATTCACGGTTGGTCAGCGGCTTGTTCTGCCAGCCGGTGCGGATTGAATCCACGATTTTCCAGGCGGTCTCGACTTCGTCGCGGCGGATGAAGAGCGTCGCGTCGCCGACGATGGCGTCGAGCAACAGGCGTTCGTAGGCTTCGGGGGTGTAGGCGCCGAACTCGGAATCGTAACTGAAATGCATCCGCACGGGCCGCACGCTGGTGCCGATGCCGGGAACCTTGCCGTTGAAGTGCAGGGAAATCCCTTCGTTCGGCTGCAGGCGCAACGTGAGCGCGTTGGCGTCCAGTTTGTTTCCGCATTGCGCGGCGAACAAAACATTCGGCGTGTGACTGAATTGAATCCGCACTTCGCTCGCGCTTTGCGGCAGATTTTTTCCGGTGCGCAAATAAAACGGCACGCCCGACCAGCGCCAATTATCAATCAGCAATTTCATCGCGACGAACGTCTCGACGTTGGAATCGGATTTTACTTTCGGTTCCTGCCGGTAGCCGGGTCGCGGTTCGCCGTTGACCGAACCAGCGAAGTATTGTCCGCGCACGACCTGTTTCGCGACATCGGCGGGCGTGAGGTGGCGGATGGATTTCAGCAATTTCACTTTTTCGTCGCGGACGGCTTCGGCTTCGAGCGACACGGGCGGTTCCATCGCGATGAGCGACAGCACTTGCAGCATGTGGTTCTGCACCATGTCGCGGATCGCGCCGGCTTCCTCGTAATAACCGCCGCGCTCGCCGACGCCGAGTTTTTCGCTGACGGTGAGCTGGACGAAGTCAACGGATTCGCGGTTCCACAGCCGCTCGAAAATGGAATTGGAAAAGCGGAACATCAAAATGTTCTGCACCGTTTCCTTGCCGAGATAATGGTCAATGCGGCAGACCTGCGACTCGTGCGCGTAGCGCGTCAGCTCGGTGTTGAGCGCCTGCGCGGACGCGAGGTCGTGGCCGAACGGTTTCTCGACGACGAGCCGCTGCCAGCCGTTGCCGCCGCCGTTTTCGCGATGCAACAATTTTGAATCGTGCAATTGCTGGATGACATCGGCGAACTGGCTCGGCTGCGTGGCGAGGTAGAACAAAAGATTTTTCCGCAACGGCGCGCTGCCGAACGAAGTCAGTTTCTGCTCCAACTTTTGATACGCCGCCGCGTCGGTCAGGTCGCCGATGCAATAAAAAATGTTTGCGGAAAAATCTTTCCAGACCTGTTCGTCCACGGGCTTGGTGCGCGAAAACTGGTCGAGCGCCGTGCGCAATTCCGCGCGCCACGATTCATCCGTCTTGTCGCGCCGCGCGAAGCCGATGATGCGGAAGGCGGGCGGCATCTGCTTGTCCTTGGCGAGATGATACAGCGCAGGAATCAGCTTGCGCGCCGTGAGGTCGCCGCTCGCGCCGAAGATGACGATGGTGCAGGGCTCCACCGGTTTGCGGGTCTCGCTGATGTTGCAAACCGTTGGCTCATCATGTTGTTCAGAATAACTCATGCATGAACAATGGCGCAGAGCCGGAAGAATTTCAATGCCGCAATCCGCATCCTCCTCATTTTCGCCAATTGGCAAGAATGAGGATGATGACGAGGATGATTTCAAAAAATCAAAACTTGAAAATTGCAATTTGAAACCTGAAACTCTGCGGGCGCGAGCATGAAAGCCAAAATCATTATCACCCCGAAGAAAGCCGTCGTTGACCCGCAAGGCATCACGGTTTTGAAGGCCCTCGAACACATGGGCCACACCGGCATCAAGGCCGTCCACGTTGGCAAATTCCTAGAAATCGAACTCGACGGCCCCGACAAGGAAGCTGCGCGCCAGGCGCTCGATTCCGCTTGTCACAAGTTTTTGAGCAATCCGCTGATTGAGGATTACAAATTGGAAATTGAATGAATTTGCGAGGCACGAGGTGTGAGGCTTTGGGCGTGAGGCCCGAATTCAGACGCCCCGCGCCTAAAGCCCTGCGCCTCGCGCCTAAATTATGAATTTCTCCGTCCTCCAATTTCCTGCCAGCAACTGCGACCAGGACGCCGTCCACGCCGTCCGCCTGCTCGGCCATTCCGCGCGGCTCGTCTGGCACAAGGACGCCGCGCTCGGCGACACCGACGTCGTCATCGTGCCCGGCGGTTTCAGCTACGGCGATTATCTGCGCTGCGGCGCGATCGCGCGGTTCAGCCCCGTGATGCAGGCCGTGAAACAATTCGCCGACAACGGCGGCCTCGTCCTCGGCATCTGCAACGGCTTTCAAGTCCTCACCGAAGCCGGCCTGCTGCCCGGCGCGCTCATCCGCAACCGCGATCTGCAATTTCACTGCGAAAATATTTTCCTCAAGACCGCCACGAACGATTCGCCGTTCACCAGCCAGATTCCGGCGGGAAAAATTCTCCGCGTGCCCATCGCCCACGGCGAAGGCTGCTATTTTGCCGACGAAGAAACGCTCGCGAAGCTCAAGGCCAACAACCAGGTCCTCTGGCAATACTGCGACGCCACCGGAAACCTGACCGACACCGCGAATCCGAACGGCGCGCTGCAAAACATCGCCGGCATCTGCAATGAAAAGCGCAACGTGGCCGGCCTGATGCCGCATCCCGAACGCGCCTGCGAACTGCTGCTCGGAAGCGACGACGGCAAATGGATTTTCGAAAGCATCTTCGCCGCGCTCAAAAGCAAAGCCGTCACGGCGGCAGCCTAGAGCATCAAGGGCATGAGCAAATGAACCCGTGCCGCGACGAAAGGCGGATTCGCCGTGATAAAAAGCCGGTCGGCCGGAGTAAAAAGCAATCTCGCTGAAAGAAAAAGCACACCCGCCGATAAACAAGGCGTTCCCGCCGGTAAAATCAGCGATCCTGCCGATAGAAAAAGCGTTCCCGTTGATTAAATAAGTGTTCCTGTCGGAGTAAAAAGCAGTCCCGCCTATGGAAAAAGCGCACCCGCCTATAAAAAAAGCATTCCCGCTTAAAGACAAGGCAATCCCGCCGACGGAAGAAGCGATCCGTTGTTGACATTGATTTCCTCATTTTTTAAGGTTTTACGCATGAATCCAGACGCAAACCCCCAGAAAACAACCGCCGTCAGGCCATTGCCCGACCTCAAACAGACGCTTCGTGCCGTCGCCCAGTTGTCGCGCTGGAAAATGCTCAAGGAATTGACCTGCGGCGAGGCGCGGACGATTGCCGAACTGACGGCGGTGGGCGGTTGCAGCTACGCCAGCGGCGTCAAACACCTGCAGGTTTTGCAGCGGGCGGGAATGTTGGAGCGGGGGCGCGGCGGCGTTTACCAGCTCGTGCGCCAATATCTGCCCGTGCCCGGCACGCCGGTGGTGGATTTCGGCCACTGCCTGCTGCGGCTCGATGCGGCGGAGCAAAAATGACGGCGGAGATTTGAACCGCCGCAGAAAATCTCGGACAGGGTTTGCACCCGGGGACGCAAAATTATATTCTCACCCCGGCAAAAACCAAATGACCATGCGCCGCACCATCACCATCGAATGCAATTGCGAACCGCTGTCCGGCAGCGATGACGGCAAATGGATTTTTGAAAGCATCTTCGCCGCGCTGAAGAACAAGACCGTCGCAGCGGTGGCATGAGCAATGCACATCATCACGCGCAAACGATTGAATGAATTTGCCGAGAAACATCCGACGGCGACGAGCGGGCTGGCGCATTGGTATCGCGCGCTGAAAATGAACAACCCGGAGAATTTTACTGAATTGCGCTGCCTATTTCCGCACGCGGATCAAGTCGGCGGGTTGACGGTTTTCAATATTGGCGGCAATAAAGTTCGGCTCATCGCCGCGCTTCACTATAATCGCCGCAAAGTTTATATTCGCGCCGTGCTGACCCACGCCGAATACGACGCGGGCAAATGGAAAGAGAGAAAATAATATGTCAACCGCACAAATTGAAAAAGCATTTCAAGTATGGCCGCAAGTCGAACCGACCCTGCGCGTGCCGCACAACGACCGCGAATACCGCAAGCTTGTGAAGCTGCTCGACCGGCTTGTGGATGAAGTGGGCGAGGATGAAAACCATCCGCTCGCCTCCATGATGGAAGTGATCGGCGTGCTCATCGAAAAATACGAGGACGAAAACGTGGCGGAACTGGCCTGACATGCAGCCAACCCAAACCAATTTGATGCCGCATCCCGAACGCGCCTGCGAACCGCTGCTCGGCAGCGACGGCGGCAAATGGATTTTCGAAAGCATCTTTGCCGCGTTAAAGAATAAAACCATCGCGGCCTGTGCCTGAAAGTCGCGGCTCAGGTGCATGGGAAGAAGAAATAAATAGCTAAATTGTGCAAAAGATTCAGCAAGCAATCATAAAACATCTGTGGTGGATTATCGCCATCGCGGGCTGTGGGA
>Ga0302278_10005314_pt1 | contig 12819 bp, 5 predicted proteins | sample III_Bog_N3_2_FD_194543 | JGI IMG/M metagenome (GOLD analysis project Ga0302278, IMG submission 194543) | Peat permafrost microbial communities from Stordalen Mire near Abisko, Sweden - III_Bog_N3_2 | ecosystem: Environmental > Terrestrial > Soil > Wetlands > Peat | place: Sweden: Abisko... | reverse complement strand
CGCCCGCTGAAATAACTCGCGCCGAAAAGGTTGTACATCACGCCGCGCACGCAGGTGCCCAGGGTCAGAAGCAATCCTTGATAGAGAAAGATGGACTGTTTCAAGGCGAGTGCGGCGGCGAATAAAGCGAAAACGACCACGGCCCAGGCGGTCGCTAGCCAGTCGTTGGGGAATTGGAAATACAGGAGGGCGACGACCGTCCCGGTGCCGATGTAAGCGAGCAGAACATCGAAATACAAACGGCGATCATCCTGTACCGATTTTTCCCCCGGCTGGAGTTGGGCATAGACAAAAAAGAAAATCACAGTGAGGGGGAGAACCGTGTAGAGACGCGGTCCGAGAAACTCGCCCGCAGTACCAGCGGTCAGGTTCGCGAAGAAGATACGGGCAAAAGCCGCAGCCAATGCGACGTACGACTGGAATCGAAACTGCCGAACGTGTCTTAATAAACCGTATTCGAAGAGAACTAATCCGAACGCAGCCCAGCCCACGGCGATGCTCAACGGCGTCAGTTCGTACCACATCAACAACGCAATCAGGGCTGAAGCGGACCAAGAATAAACGTGATGAAACTCCCGTGTACGCCAATCGGCGGGCATTCGAACGATCCGAGAGAGCGCATAGAGAACGACGGCAACAGTTGTGACTGACAATAGCCGCACGCTGACACCGTGCCACGTATCGGCCAGGTAAAGGTTGAGAGTCACGCTGCGCAGCAGGGCGAGCGCCGCCAGGATATGCGCTTGCCAGCCCAAATCTTCGAGTTCGAAGCGGCGATCGACCAGCGCCAGCACGAGCGCGAAGACGGCCCAGACCGCCGCCAGCCATCCTCCGGGAGCCTCGTACCACGCTAGAAGCGCCAACAATCCCGTTGCGGCAAAAGTGTGCAGGTAGGTGATGGGACGGCTGAATTGAGAGTCGGCCACCGTCGCCCCGCGTGACAGAAAATAGAGTCCCGCGGCGACCAGTGAGACCGTAAGCATCCGCAGCGAGAGACCGTGCCAATAGGACTGTTGGAGTTCGAAGTTGTAGCTGTAGGCGCGGGCGACCGCGAACGCAGCCACGACATTGGCCTGCCATGCGAGGTGTTTGAAGCGGATCCAACGCAGACAGAGCGCGAGCACGACGGCAAACGCGACAAACGAAACGGCGATCCAAGCGGCAGGCACGGCCTCGTTGAGTATCCAAAGCATCACTCCAGTGGCTACCCAGCTATAGGCGATGCGCCCGAACTGCATGTGACTTGGGTTGGGAAGGTGAATGCGCTTCGCGATCCAGTAAGCTCCGGCGACCACGGGCAAAGCTGCGAAGGCATGGGCTGGAAGGTTGTGCCAACGATGAATGTTTGAAGGGTCGGCGGTTATGGCTGCTGCGACGGCGAGAACAGTGAGTAAGTGAGAGTGCCATGCCAGCACGGGATATTGAATCCGTTGGGCAACCTCGATGAGTGCTACGGCAAAAGCGATTGCCGCCAGAGGCTGCCACAGTTCCGGGATCTCGTAGTAGCCGAGGGCCGTAATAAGTGCTGTGCCGGCCAGAGCGAAAAGCCCGCGCAAGATGCGCTGGTTCGCATCGTCGCGTAAAGCCGACAACTTCGCTGTCAGATAGAAGGCCGACGCAATAAGAGGAAGAGTAAGCAGCCGCATCAGAACGTGCGTGTATTGCGGCAGTTCGGTGTGCAAGTTGATCACAACGACGCGATAGAGAGTGAGCAACGCGAAGACGCAGTACTGTATCTGCAAATGTGTGGATTTAAACTTGGCTCCAAGAGCGGCAAGCGTAAGCATTATGGCGGCGAAGGCGAGGGCGGTCCAATCGTGAGCGCACAAGGCCCATGCCGCGGCCCCGGCGGAGAATGCTCCGATGTAGGAGTGGACGGAAAGCAACTCGGCATCCGGAAGAACGCTGAAGGCGCGGGGCCAGCGGCGTCCAACAAATAGCGCGTTGACGTAAAAGACAGCGGCACAAAGCGAAAACAGCACACCCGCGGAGAGTACGAGTTCTTCGCTAGTGTTCCGTATGGAAAGGAGTGCCGCGAAATCAAAAGCGGTAAGGCGCATACCAACCAAAATCCCGGTCAGCAAGCCCAATCGCCGGAAGACTTTTTCGTCGACTATCACGCCGGCAGCCAGAAATGCTTCGGCTCCGATCAGCCACAGGATCGCAACATTGTTGCCGGTGTAGTGCGATGGAACGGCGGCGCTCATCAGTGCCGATCCGAGAACGGTGAGGACGACAAACGCTTCGCGTCTGCGTCTGGTGATGGGAAGCTGTCCGAAGATGAACTCCATCCCACCAATGACAAAGAGCGCGAGGAAGGCGAGTTCCGGCCGCACGGATTGGAACTTCATTACTCCGAGCAGCAGCAGTGTGTTGAGCAAAGCTGCGGCGGTCGAGATGTGTTCCAGATACGGTGACTTTGTTTTTCGAATCACGTACGAAATCCGATAAATCAGCCAGTAAAACAGCAGAATTGCAGTGCTGGCCTGGTATTCGGGAAAAACATGGCCTTGTGCCCCGCCCGGCCCCAGCAGGCGATAGAGCCAATACGCATGGTTGAGATAGCTCGAGAGGATGCCGAACACTTCGAGCTCGAACCAATCCATTTTGATAACAATGCTGACCAGGCCGAGCGCGAGAATGACGCCCGAAGCAAGACTGTAGACATCGTCGTGGCTGAGAGAAACGGTGCCGTAGGCGAGGAGGAATGCGAGTCCGGTGACGAGTTGCGAGCGATAGCGCAAGGTGTGCGCGGCCATAGCCAGCGCGACCACGAGCATAAGAATCAGGTCGGTTGTTTCGGACCCGAGCACGCGCATCGCCGGCACGTGATTCATCGCGTAGGTGGTGAAGAAGAGAAGCGCCCATCCGCCACCGATCAGGGTGCGTCCCGGAATGCGGTAACGATCGCGTTTTTCGAGGAGGATTCCGCCGCCCAAAAAAGCCAGAGAGACTACGTACAGGAGAGCAACTTTGCCGGCAGGGCCAAGTTGTCCGAGTTCGTAAATGCCGAAGAGAGCGACACCGAGCACCAAAATAATGATGCCGAGTTTATTGAGCCAGTTTGTACCGAGCGTTTCTTCCAGGGCGAAGACCGACTTCATCCGCTGCTGGGTTGTCGCTCTTGTCGGCGAGGAGCGAAGCGATGCGAACTGCGGCGGTTGCACGACACGCGCTGAGGTTGGCGGAGGCGGTTGCGTAGGTGGATGCGGCGTTTCGGTTCGCGGAACAACGACAGTTGGAGGAGCTGGCGGATTCGGTGAAACGACGCGCTGCGTTGGTGAAGTTGACTGCGGCGGACTGATGGGCGTTGTCGAGGTGGCGACCGGCGAAACATTGAGCGGCGGCGGTGCCACCGGCTTTGCTTCCGACGGAATTGATGCCGGAGGCGGGGTCGTCACGATTGGCGTTGGAATTGAGGTGCGAACTGGCTCTGACGAGACCGGCGTCTTCTCGTACGGCGGCTCGGGTGGTGGAGCGGTGCCTGGCTGCTGCGGGCTTCTCGTGGGCGTGACTGTTTGCGGCTTAGGACAGTGATCGACTCCCCCGGCATGGACGGTGCCACACCAAGCACACAGCGCTGGCTCAAGTCGTTTGTCGACGAGAGGTCCGGACTGCGGACGCGGCGACGACGGCTTGACAGTTATTTCGGCAACCCGCGCTGTGGGAACGACGGCGCTTTCAACCTTAGCGATTGGAGCGGTCACGGGAGCCGACGGTGCACGATGGATCGTTGCCTCGTGCGCCGCGACATTCGGCTCGGCAACTCGAGATGCGGTCTCTATCTGATGCCTGAGTTGCAATAACTCGCGATGGAGCGCGTCATTGCGCTGCGACGTTGCCTCCGCCAGTTCGCGAAGTTGCTTGCCGAGTTTGTGCTGCCGCAATAAAAGAAAGATGGTGAAGAGCGGCGTAGCGACGACCAGTAATCCAAACAATACGAGTACGGGTACGAGTTCCAAATGGGACTCCTACGTACATACGCGATGCAGTAACTCGACATTGTAGAGCGCGGGGCGGCCAGAGTCTTGCACTTTATTGGGGTCCTGCAAGCTCGAAAGTAACTAGCTGGATAGAGATTGCGGCTGGCACGCACACCGGCTTCATGACAAGATGTGCAATTGTCCAGTAGTTATGGAAGGTTTTAAAGGCTTCTCTATGAGCGAAGGTTTTCCCGCGACCGCGCTTTCCGATCCTCCAAGCGAAGATACAGCGACTCGCGCGCAAGAACCTATCCCAGCAAACTGGCGGCAAGGATTCTGGTCGCTGGTGGTCACGCAATTTCAGGGAGCCTTCAACGAAAACGGACTCAAAAATCTAGTCGTTTTCATCATTCTCGGTTCCGTGTTGCAGAAGGCGGACCGCGACCGGCTGGTCTTGGTCGTCGGCACTCTGTTCTCGGTTCCCTTCATCCTTTTCTCAATGACGGGCGGATTTCTCGCGGATCGTTACAGCAAACGTACGGTCACTATCTGGACCAAGTTTTTCGAGATGGCAGTAATGGGATTGGCCATCGCGGGACTGGGCTGGCAGAACCTGAATCTGGAAATGGCCGCGGTGTTTCTTGCGAGTATGCAGGCCGCGCTTTTTGGACCGTCGAAATACGGATTGCTGCCAGAATTGTTGCCGGAGCCCAAACTTTCGTGGGGCAACGGGGTGCTCGAACTCGGAACGTTTTTGGCGGTGATCGCCGGTGGCGTTGCGGGCGCAGTTTTGGCGGACAAGCTTCCGGGACATCAAGGCTGGTCGGGTGTGATCTTCCTCTGTCTGTCGGCCGTGGGATTAATTTTCAGCCTCGGCATCACAAAAGTTTCTCCGGCCGATCCAGCCAAGAAATTTCGCGCGAACCCGATCGGAGATTTGTGGGCGCAGGGGCGGCTCATTCGAAAAGATCGCGTCCTTTGGCTCGCAGTGTTGGGCAACACATATTTCTGGTTCCTGGGCGCGCTGCTCACCGCCAACATCGTCTTCTACGGCAGCGATGTGCTTGGCATCAGCTCCACGCGAACCGGAATTCTACAGGCTGCAGTCGCAATCGGTATTGGCTTGGGAAGTCTCGCGGCGGGCTATCTGTCGGGTGGCAAGGTCGAGTACGGATTGATCCCGCTCGGCTCACTGGGCATGACGATTTTTGGCGTTCTGCTTTCGACGCACAATCTCTCGTTTGCCCATGTTCTCGTATTGCTCGCCGCGCTTGGTTTCTCGGCGGGATTTTTCGCGGTGCCGGTGAACGCGCTGATACAGCACCGTCCGGACGAGCGCGACAAGGGCGGCGTCATTGCGGCAGCGAATTTGCTTTCGTTCGTCGGCATCGGCGGGGCAGCGGGAGTCTACTACGTTCTCCAGCATTACTCGCATCTGAGTCCGCCGGCTATTTTTCTATCGGTATCGCTAATCACAGTAGGTGCGACCTTTTACGTGCTGTATCTGCTTCCGGACGCGCTGCTGCGGCTCTTGCTCTGGATCGCGACGCACACACTGTATCGAATTCACCTGGAGGGCCGCGAGAACGTTCCCGCAAAAGGCGGAGCGTTAATCGTTCCCAATCACGTCTCGATGGTTGACGCGGTGCTTCTTATCGCCTCGATTGATCGGCCGATCCGCTTCTTGATGTTCAAAGGATCATACGACCATTGGCTGGTGAAGCCGTTTGCGAAGATCATGGGTGTGATTCCAATCTCGTCGCAGCTTCGACCGCGCGAAATGATTCAATCGTTACGCGCCGCGACCCAGGCGCTGCAGGATGGCGAGATTGTATGCATCTTCCCCGAAGGCCAGATGACGCGCATCGGCCAGATGCTTCCCTTCCGGCGCGGCATGGAACGAATCGTGAAGGGCGTCGACGTGCCGATCATCCCGGTCAATCTGGGAGGCGTTTGGGGATCGGTCTTCAGCTTCGAGCGCGGGAGATATTTGTGGAAGCTGCCGCGCAAGATTCCTTATCCCGTAACGGTGACCTTCGGCAAAGCGATGCCAACGAGTAGCGGCGCGCAAGAAGTACGGCAGGCGGTGCAGGAACTTGGCGCCGAGGCGTATCGACTTCGGAAACGCTACATGCGGACGCTGCATCGTTCGTTCGTTCAGACCGCGCGGCGACATCCTTTTCGGTTTGCGATGGCGGATGGGCGCACTCCGAAGCTGACATTCGGCAGTGCACTCACACGAACGGCGTTTCTGGCGCGGCGACTGCGCCCCATCTGGCAGGACCAGAAGATGGTTGGTATTTTGTTGCCACCATCAGTTCCGGGCGCACTGGTCAATCTCGCCGCTTTGCTGATGGGCAAAGTTCCAGTCAATCTCAATTACACGGCATCGAACGAAATTCTTGCCTCCTGCGCTCAACAGTGCGGGCTGAAGACGGTCATTACTTCGCGGGCCTTTCTGGAGCGCGTTCATATTCAACCTCCGGGGCACGTCATCATTCTCGAAGATCTTGCCGAGAAGCCCAGGTTGATCGAGCGTTTGCGGGCTGCCCTGATCGCTTGGCTGCTGCCGGTCAGGCTGATTGAGAAATCGGTTGGCGCCGAACAGGCAGTTACTCTGGATGACACGGCCACTATTATTTTCTCGAGCGGCAGCACGGGTGATCCGAAGGGTGTGGTGCTAAGCCACTACAACGTCGCGTCGAATGTCGAACAGATGAACCAGGTCTTCATGCTGAACGCGGATGACAAGATTCTCGGCATTCTTCCGTTCTTCCATTCGTTCGGTTTCACCGGCACGCTTTGCTTGCCGACCGCAATCGGGATGGGAGTGGTCTTCCATCCGAGTCCCCTGGAGGCGCGCGAGATCGGTGCGTTGGTGAGCCGGTATTCCGTGACTTTCCTGCTGGCGACACCGACCTTTTTGCAGTCGTACACACGACGGTGCTCTCCGGAAGATTTTGGCAGTCTGCAGTATGTGATGGCGGGCGCCGAAAAGCTTCCTGAACGAATCTCCATCGCGTTCGAAGATCAATTTGGAGTGCGCCCGCTGGAAGGTTATGGCTGCACCGAGTGCTCTCCGGCAGTGACTGTAAACACCAAGGATTTCCGCGCGGCACAGTTCCGGCAAGTAGGCGCAAAACGGGCCAGCATTGGGCATCCTCTGCCAGGGATCAGTGTGCGAATTGTCGATCCAGTGACGATGAATCCAGTCCCGCAAGGCGAAACGGGACTATTGCTGGTGCGCGGTCCGAACGTGATGCAGGGATATTTGAATCGTCCTGAAAAAACTGCGGAGGTCTTGCGCGACGGTTGGTACAACACGGGAGATATCGCGGCGGTGGATGAAGACGGATTCATCCGCGTAACCGATCGCCTGACACGCTTCAGTAAAATCGGCGGCGAGATGGTTCCTCATATCAAGGTTGAAGAAACACTGCAAGAAATGGCCGGAGTCACCGAACAGGCATTCGCAGTAACCTCGGTACCCGATGAGCGCAAGGGCGAGAGACTGATCGTGCTGCACACTCTAGCGGATGACAAGTTGCAGGAATGTCTCGCGCAATTGGCGAGGTCAGACTTGCCCGCGCTCTGGAAACCGCGACCCGACCAGTTTATCCACGTGGATGCATTGCCCTATCTGGGAACGGGCAAGATGGACCTGCGTCGCTTAAAACAAATCGCAGTGGAAGCATCTTCATGAGTGCTACGGAAACCCCAACTCCCGTCGAGGTCGATTCCGCACGGTTCCGCGGTGGGCGCTCCTTCGCAATTCGCGTGGCGATCACCGTCGCGGCGCTTGGCATCTGGTTCTGGACTCAATCGCTCATCGGCTCGCGGGGTGTCCCTGCGACCGGAATCGGAGATACACTGCATTCGGCTACGGCGGCGGCGAACGAGTACCTGCACATCCACCCCAAGGCCGCCGATGCTTTGTTGATCGTGAGTTCCGGAATTATTGACCTGCTCGCGCTCTTTCTTCTTGCGAAATGGATTTTCGGAGCTTCGCCGCGCCCGTTTCTCGGCTTGGTAATCGTGCTGGGACTGCGGCAGATCACACAAGCGTTGGTTGCGCTTCCCGCGCCTCCGAATGCGATCTGGCATTACCCGGGATTCCCTTCGCTGCTGGTGACTTATGGAGTGGCGAACGACTACTTTTTCTCGGGGCACACTGCGATCGCCGTTCTAGCGGCCGCGGAAATCGCTCGGATGCAGCGCCCCTGGCTGACAACGGCTAGCATTCTGCTCGTCGTCTTTGAGATAGTAACCGTGTTGGTGTTGCGCGCCCATTACACGATGGACGTTTTCACTGGCATCGTTACGGCACTCTATGCCGCGTACCTTGCGAACTGCGTTGTGAACACGAAATTCTTTTCGCGGATCGGGCTGACGCAAGCTTCCCACTGAATCGGCGGGAGCTTTTCCAGGTTAGCGAAAAGAATAACGGTACGTTCAAAGCTCCGCCGGTTCGCCTCCCATCGCAATCACGGTTGTGTTGGGATAATAGTGGAGGAGAATCTTGCGGAAGTCGGCGCCCTCTTCCGCCATCGCTTTGGATCCCGCTTGGCAGAGCCCTATACCGTGACCTTGCCCAATTCCGCGCAGAACGGTGTTCTCGCCCTCTTTTTGCATCACGAAGACATTGCTGGGCACGGCATTCCAGCCCAGGCGACGATCAACGCGCAGACGCGAAGATTCGTTAGCGCTAATGAGAGGCTCTGCCTCCGAGATTCGACTTTGCCAGCGCGAAGGATGCTGCCGGCAGTATTTGCACTCGACCTCATAATAAGGATATTGAGCGGAAGACATGCCGACATCTTCCGGCGTCTGAGTGCGTCCACTACAACTGCGTGTATACATCGCAGCGATCGTCTCGTCCTGATAGGCAAGGACCAAGCCGCGTGTCGCCTTCGCTGCCTGCGCGGCGGGCGACTTTTCCGGGGGTGGTTCGCGCAGGAACTGACAGTGGGTAGTATCGCAAAAATCGAAATCGTGGTGTCTGCCCCGGCCGGCGACGAAGTACGAGCGCGTCGCTATCGCTTGCGCCTTCAACGCTTCAGAAGGAGTATCTCCGGCGCTCTCTGCCGCGACTACCGAAGCCACCGCAGTTTCGAGACCCATCGTGACAACCGCTGCGAGAGCTCCCGAGTGTGACCCGACGCTTAGCGTGCCGTGGTAGTGGCGCGTGATCTTTCCGGGGACGATGAGCAGAAAATCCGGCGATCCATTCTGGCGGCTGGTTACGGTTATTTCGGATGCGCGGTAGGTCCGTTTGCCCGCACTCAGAAGAACTTCAGTCCCACCTCGCTTGATCGCGGCCCGACTTCGATCAGACGTTTTTTCGAGGATGATGGTGTCGGATCCCGCATGGATAATTAGTGCAGAACCTTTCGATGGTTCTAATTGAAATTCCTGGGGATGGAAGAGGCCGAGCACTCCGATACGAACCTCTTGCGCAGCCGAAACAACGCTGATCAGAATGATGACCGTGAGCAGCGCAAGTTTCGTGTACGGTTGACACAGCATTACGCGAACCATCGTCTCTCGATCATGGGTCTTCCGATCTGTCATCGTGCCATTTGTCTTCGTTGCGATCTGTCATCGCTCGAGGCGGCTCAACATCTGCCCGGCAACTTGTGCGGCCTGCGCTCCGGGAACGCCATGCACGCGGACCAGCAGCAGAATTTGGGGAGCATCGACTGGAAGCATGACGAGCGCAAAACCGTCCCCCGGTGCATGATGCGCGTGCGTGCAACTGGCCGTGCCGGTTTTTACCAGAGCGTCGGGAAATGGTAGAGAGCGATCCACCGCAGCGCCAGTTCCCTGCTTTGCCGATTGCGACATCCCGGCAAGGATCGCGGGCACACCGGGCATTTCGCGATTGTGGACAAGTTCGAGATAGGCGTGCGTCATGTTGAGGGGCGAAATGAGCCACAGATTTCCAAGGCCGGCAAGCGCCGGACCACGGGCTTCGGGTGGAGGAGGATCGAAGCCAAATCGCAGCGCGGTCGGCACAACGTCAGCGGCAGTCATTTTTTCGGTCAAGTCTCGAAAATAGGAATTGCAGGAATAGGCGATTGCGGCCGAGAGATCGATTTCACCGTGGCCGCGCGGAAGCCAGCATCCGGTCGAGGTTCCGCGACAAATGTGCATCGGATAGCGAAAGGCGTGATGCTCGCCGTAAGCCAGCGCGGTGAAGGGCTTGACCAGCGAACCGAGCGGAATCGGCTTTTCGGGACTCTCCCAGCGCGAGGCGATTATTCTGCCGGTGGTCGCATCGATCAACAAGAAAGAAATGTCGGCGCTCGGAAAATCACGATTTAACAGCGGGACCGCCGACTGGGCAAAGAGCGAAGCCGTAGCGCGATTCGGACTCACCGCAGCCGCCGGACCCGCGCTGCCAGATGACGACATGCCCAGCAATCCAAGGCTCAGAAGCAGGATGAGATGTCTTACTGTGACCATTCGTAGGTCACCGTCTGCCTGACTCTGTCATTTTCCGGTCGAACCACGATGCGCTCAGCAGAAACGCCCGCGAAAGTTGTACTGAAACTCACCATATTTTCTGAAAAGAATTGCGGCTCGCGCTCCATACCAGGAACGTTCGACTGCGCTTTGCTTGGACGGTCGACCACGCTTGAAAAACGGGCGAAGTTTTCGCGTTCGCGAGCATGACGGAAACCGGCAACAAAGAGTGCGGGTGCCGTTTGCGATTCCCGGCCAAAGCTCGGCCGATCGGGGTTCACCCTGTCTAATTTCAGGCGATCGAGATTCGAGAGCAGGTCCGTCATCAATCTCGGATCATCGGAGACAAGAAGATATTTTTCTTGAATCGAAAACACGAGCGGCCATAAGCCATCGAGCTTCTGATATCCGGATTCCCGCTGCCACGCGAATCCGAGTTGGCTGGCGGTGAGACTGGGAGCGACAGAACCCGTGAGTGCCGATTGGACGCTCGCTTCGCTCCAATCAGACGCCGCTGCGAAGATGATCCCAGAATGAATTCTGACAAACACTCCTGCCCGGTCGCGCTCCGTGGATTGCACTTGCAGCGACGCAAGAATCTGGGTTGCTCCGATGAGCTCTTGCAGTGCAGTAAAATTCTGCGGCGCGGAGGCCGTCTGATTCTGCACATCGTCAATTCGCGTTTCCAAATCGGAGCTGCTACCCGTTTCGCCCGAAGTGAGTACCACCTGCGGCGCGACTTGCGAAGGCGGCTCCGGGCCGAAACGCGGGGCCAAGAGTTTCGTTTGGAGGAGTTCGAAACAGGCATCGGACGCTGGCAACGCCTTGGCTTCGTAGATGCTCGCATAATCGGGTACAAGGCGGACCAACTCGGCGGCAGCATCCATCCCGGCATTATCTGAAAGTGCCATCGACGAGGACGATGAAGACAGCGGAGCTTTTCGTATCAGGACGCGCTCTTCGCGATATTGCTTTTCGGTACGAAATAAGTCACTAACGGCCGCCGAATATTGTTTCAGATCGGTGATATTTTGTTGCACCCAATAAGTTCGAAAATAGGGGCTGGGGACAATCTTTTCAAGATTCAACACCATCCGCAGGTCACCGGGTGCATCGGTCGCCCTCACGGACTGCGACCACCATTGTTCGGTCTCGATGGTGTGGTCGGGACTGCCGGATATGAGTTGCAGGGCCCCCGCCAACAAGTCTTCGCGCGTCGCCAGAAACAGGTAATCTCCAGAGATGGCAAAAGCAACTTCTCGTTGCGACTCCGGATCGCGGCGCACGTAGAAATTCACGCCACCGACGCTGCGCGGTTCAAACTTGGCGCGCGTTTGCCAAAGTGTTGTCTGCATCGATTTCGCGCCAGGCAGATAAGTGATGTAGAGGAATTGCAGATTGCCAATGTCGTAAAGTGCGATCGCGCTGTGGCCGCCCGCGACCTGCGTAAGAAAATTCATGTCCGGAGGCAAACCGGCCGCAGCGGCAAATTGCTGTCCGGCGCCCTGAAGGCGAAGAAAAAGCCGCGAGCGAGAAAACACCTCGTAGTTGCTGCTCACGATCCACTGCTTCTTTTCGGGGGAAGAATTCCAGTCCGCCAGGAGATGTGAAAAATCCTTGGCTTCGAGATAAAGCAGCGGTCCGGCAGGGATCCATTTCGACAGCGCAGCAGGAGACGGCGGAGCGGTTTCGTGAACCGCCCAAACAATGCCCGCGCCAAAAAGCCCACTCAATAGTAGTAAGAAGATGGCGGTGCGTTTCATCGCTTCACCGCTCCTTTCGTAATTGCCGTTTTCGTCGGCGGGGTTGCGTGCGCGAAGACCCGCGGCCGTACGATCCTGTCCTGCTCCAATGCTTCGTGCAGGATGGGCTGGCGAGCGGCGTTCTGATGTTCGATCCGGAGTGTGGCCTTAAGCGTAGCGATCTTGTGTGCGAGTTGCCTGCGGTTTAGGTCGGATGTCTCAGTGCGGCGCCCGATTTCGAAATAGAAAACGGCGTCGGACAATCGAGCAAGCCGCTCCATCGTCTCTGCCACCAGTTGCGCCATCTGTGACTGTTGGGCGCGACTCAGTTTTAGTGATGGAGCGGCGGGACCGGCAGCATCCTCATCGCCCGCCTCTTCGTCCTGTGAAGCCGCGATTTGCTCATCTTCAGATTCGGGAGTATAACGTGCGACACGGCCCAGAAATTGCGCGCTCAGCAAAGGCTTCAGAATTCCGATCGCAAATTCGTCGGAACGCGCGCCGGACGTAGCCTGGAACAGTGGAATTCGCGCCTCATTGCGTCGCGGGAAATCGATGATGCAGTGGCTGAGCAGTTGCACTTTCGTTTGCGGGTCGACTACCGTCTGAGCCGCGGCGATCCTCGCTTCATAGTAGTAAAACTTATCCGCGTCCGCAGGCGGAATGTCTGCGCCAAATCTCGCCAGCAG
>Ga0302278_10005312_pt1 | contig 12829 bp, 8 predicted proteins | sample III_Bog_N3_2_FD_194543 | JGI IMG/M metagenome (GOLD analysis project Ga0302278, IMG submission 194543) | Peat permafrost microbial communities from Stordalen Mire near Abisko, Sweden - III_Bog_N3_2 | ecosystem: Environmental > Terrestrial > Soil > Wetlands > Peat | place: Sweden: Abisko... | reverse complement strand
CGCGGTTCGCCTCAAGGAGAGGTGTGCCGCCTCCCATGAAAGGATCTGCGACCATCCTATTCGGAAAGTCATTTGCCTCGAAGAAACACTCTGAAAGCGGCCGGTTGCTGAATTCGGACAGAACCAATCCTCTGAATAGGGTTCCGGGGCGACGGGCAAACCACTTATGCACGGCGATAATGGGTCTATAATTTTGCTGGATCTGCTTCTCCTTGAGCGCCATAGCGGCGATCAGGGGGACATCAAAATGTGTTTCAATCGACATACGGCCCGCCTCTGAGGTTCCGATGGGGATGGTTCAGGACAATGCGAACAGCCTCGCCGAGAATAATGAATTCAATCAGTACCAAGGCTAACACATTCGGCATCATGAACATGCAGACGAACAATGTCCTATCTGATTGAATTTACGGCGTTAATCGCCCCGTGATGCCATGCAGCCGACGATTTTGACCGTTCTCTCTTCTATCCCTTGAGGAGTTCGTATGTTGTGAAGATGGCCGGTTGGTTCAACGCCTCTTGTGATGAGGATTTGAAACCCGGGTCCAGACGGGACGTTCCCACGCCCGTTGGCCAGTAACGGAAAGTCGAAAAAACCCTTAGACACCTTGCCTCACCCCTTCCCTCGCGCCCCTGAACCCGCAATTGAGCGCTGGTGGTGCATGCAATGCATGCACTTTCCTCGCTTTGCAGAAGCTTTCACGAGCAAATTTGTATGCGAAAACGGCTTATTTGCGCACTTTTTGCATCAAAAACACCTTAAAACAGCCTTATTTGCACTATTTGTCACCGGCTAGCCGGAACACATTAGCACCTGCTAGGACGTCCGCTTCAACGGCGCAGCGTACGCATATTACGTCATGTCATGCGACGCCCCAGGCGCAAAGTTCCGGTCTTGAAAGGGCCGAAATCGCACTGGGCAAGCTTACTCGGCCGCGCCGGCGTGAACCACAAACACCTGCTGAGGCGAATCGACTTCCGCGGCAAATCCGTTCACCTTCAGCTTCAGCGATTCGATCGCCGCCTTGTGGTCGAGCGGCGCATCGAAGCTCAGCTCGTACTGGTTCTGGAGCCGCAGCGCCAGATCGTCCAGATATGGCTGAAAACTCACCGGATTGCCCATCGCAAACCCATAGCTTCTGCCGCCGGTGGCCTGGGTCACCTGTACCAGCAGGCCCTGGCCTCCATTGCCCGACATCTCGCTTGCGGAAGAGTCGGCCCCATTCCGCCCGTTCCAGTAAATCGAATAGACCACCAGCCCCGCGCGAACTGAGTCGTTAGCCGCGGCCTGCACATAACTGTCGCCTGGATCGAAACGCGGGTTGTAAGGGTCGATGCCGTCGGTCACCAAAACCACTTCGCGCCGTGCTTTGCGCTCGGACGAAGGCCAGTTCTTCGCCAAATCCGAGAGGCAGAAGTAGGGGCTCGAACTGGTCCCGGTTGGCAAATGCAGATTCTGAAGCACTTGCGCGTGATCTGAGGAAAGCGGGCCAGCCATCGCCGCACGTCCATTCTCCATGTATCCAATCCCCACCTGTGTGTTCGGCGGCAGGCTCTGGACGAAGTGCTTGATCTCGTCGAACTGGCGGCCCAGGTTATGCGCCGAACTGTCGATGAGCACAACCAGTTCCAGCCTGTCTTCGGCGCCGCGCAGCGGTGTCCAGCCGGTAATGTTGGAGTCCTTTCCATTCACCTTGACGCCCAAATCCTGCTGAGAAATGTTCGGGGCCACCTCGGTGTGATGCTTCGAGAGAATCGTTACCACTGCCTGTCCATGACCGTCCTGCGCAGACACATGCGCGGCCATCGGCGCCGCCAGGCATGCAACCAAGATCGCCGTTCCAGTGGATTTCACGTGAGTCAACCTCTATTCGGTTAGACGCGCCGCGCCATGAACTGGTCCCAAACAGGTCAGTCGCCTCCCAGAGCCTTTGCAAACGAGTAAAAGAAGTCCAGCGACTTCCAAAACGAATCCACCGGAAGCCTCTCGTCCCGCCCATGCGCGCGCTCATCGTCCCGTTCCAGCGCAATGGCCGAGTACCCGTAGCAAGGAATCCCAGCCTGTGCAAAATAGATCGAGTCGCTGGCCCCGTTTTCCATCACAGGAGTCACCGGCACGCCGGGCCATATAGCCTCCGTCAGCCGCGTCAACGGCCCAAAAACCTCCGCAATCGCCCCCGCCGGGACCATGGCCTTTCGCTCGGGTGCTGTATCGGACACTTCACCAGCGTCGGAGACATATTTCACGGTCAGCTTTGGGTCGGCAAAGATTTCAATCAACTGCTTCCTGATCTCCTCCGGCGAGTGGCCTGGAAAGATGCGGCAATTCACATTGGCCTGCGCGGTTTGCGGCAGGGCGTTGTTGGCGTGCCCGGCAGCCAGCCGCGTAGCCACGCACGTGGTGCGGAAGTTTGCGTTGAAGCTCGGCTCGGCCCCCAGCCGCGTGGCAGCCTCCATATCTGGCGGGGAGGCGAGAATCGCTCGAATATCCGCGGCCGTCTGCCCTGTCTCCTGACTTGCAAGATTGGTAAAGTACGTCCGCGTCACTTCATTCATCTCAAAAGGAAACACATGCGCAGCCAGCTTGTTCAACGCCGACGTCAGTTCATAAATCGCATTGTCGGGCCGGGGAAGCGAGCTATGGCCTCCGCGATCGATGGCGGTAATTTGAAAGTCGGAGTAAACCTTCTCGGTAGCCTCCACGTCCGCCACCACCGCGCGCCCATGGTCCAGTTCCACCCCGCCCGCATCGGGATTGATGACATAAGCCGCGTCCACCAGATCGCGGTGCTGCCGAACCAACCAGTCAGCTCCGTTGAATTTTCCGCCCTCCTCGTCCGCGGTCAGCGCCAGTATCAGATCGCGCTTCGGCTTCCACCCCTCGCGATGGAGCCGCAAGAACGTGACCACCAGCGCAGCATCGGAGTTCTTCATATCCTGCGTGCCACGCCCGTAGTAATACCCGTCCTTCACCACAAATTCAAATGGATCGGTGGACCAATCCGACCGCAGGGCCTCCACCACGTCCATGTGGCAGAGAAATAGCACCGGCTTTTCACTCGACGTCCCCGTGGCACGGAACCGCACCACCAGATTCTGCTTCCGCGCGTCCGGACCCAGCAGGTGAACATCCTCGGCTGGAAACCCGGCTTCAAGGAAGCGCTTCTGCATCGCAGTGGTCGCGGTCGTTACATTGCCAAGTGGGGTGTCCGTGGTGTTGATCTCGATGAGTTCCTTGAAGATACCCAAAGCCAGCGCGCGATCCGCCGCCGACGCCGCCCGTAGCCCGCTGGTCGCGGAGGAACTGGCAGGCGACTCGGCCTGGGCCGGTAAGCTGTGGATGAACCCCGAAAACCCAAGGCAAACTGGCAGGAGGAACGAGACGATAGGCGATTGCAAACCAAGAAAGCGCATGTGCGCATTGTAAGGTGGCTGAGGCTCCTCTTGGCGTGGAAAGTGGACATACAGCATTTGCGCGCCGACAGAAATCGATTTATCGTGGTGCCACGTCTAAATCGAGGTGCAAAATGCAGTTCAGGCTTCTTGCTGCCGCTTCTCTCACCGCCTTCACGTTCGCCGCCGCCGCTCAAATGCCCGATAAGCCCATCGCCCGCCCCAGAATCACGGGCATATCGCACATCGCGGTCTACACATCGAACCCAGCGGCCACCGAGCACTACTACCGCGAGATTCTGGGCGCAGCAAAGCTGGCCGACCCCGAAGACCCCAAGGGCGTCCGCTATGCCCTCAGCGCCACGCAATTCATTGAGGTCCTTCCGCTGCCGCCGGATTCGGGAATCAATAGGCTGGACCATACGGCCTGGAATACCAACGACGCGGAACTCCTACGCAGATATCTTGGTTCCAGATCGTGGAAGGTGCCATACAAGGTGGAAAAAGGCGCCGACGGCAGCCGCTGGTTTGCTGTAAAAGACCCTGAAGGCAACAAGGTCGAGTTCGTTCAGCCACCCGAATACCCCAAGGCGCCAGTCAATCCCAATGTCATCGGCCACCACATCATCCATGTCGGGTTCCTGGTCCACAGCCGCGCCGTCGAGGACACGTTCTACCGCGATCTTCTTGGTTTCCGCCCCTACTGGTTTGGCGGCATGGTCGAGGGCAAAGTCGACTGGGTCAGCCAGCAGGCCCCTGACAGCCACGACTGGCTCGAATATATGCTCACCAGCGGTCCATCCGGTTCCGGCATCCCCCCCACAATCTCGCAGCACAATCTCGGCGTCCTCGACCACTTTTCCATTGGCGAGGGTTCCGTATTCGAGGCGTACAAGGTGCTTCAGGATGATAACCGCCTGACCGGCGTGCATGACGATCAACCAAAGATCGGCAAAGACGGCAAGGGTCAGTTCAATCTTTACGATCCCGATGGCATCCGTGCGGAACTGATGAATTTCCACGCGACCGATAAGCCCTGCTGCTCTTCGTTTACTTCCGACGATCCAGCCCAGTAGACCAACTATCTGTTGCAGCTTTTGGTGGAGCGATCATGACGAAGTGGGAAGGATTCAGCGCAATTGTGTCGTTGGCCGCAAGCCTCGCTTGCTGCGCTCAAGCAGTTCCGGCCCCAGCGCCTGTGCAAGCTCCGGCTGCCGGTACAGCCAAGCCCACATTTGTCATGCCGCCGATATACGTGGACGCGCCGCTCGGTGAGATTGCCCGCATGACCGGCGATGGCGAAGGAGCTTACAAGACGCACCGATATCGCGATCTGTTTGGCGAGCAGGCACATCCAGCCGCGGAAAGCCGGGCCAAGATCGAGAAGGCTTTCCTGCAACTCTTTCACGGAGACGGGCAGGAAGAGCGGATCTACTTTGAAACGGGAAGCAATGAGAACGGCACGCTGGCCTACGTAACCGACTGGGCAAACAACGATGCCCGCACAGAAGGATTGAGTTATGGAATGATGATATCCGTCCAGTTAGACAAAAAGCGGGAGTTCGACGCGCTTTGGAACTGGGCTAAGACTTACATGCTTGTAACTGACCAGCTGAATCCTTCCGTGGGTTACTTTGCGTGGTCGATGGGCACGGACGGCTCGCCGCGTTCGACGGGGGCGGCGCCGGATGGGGAAGAGTACTTCACCATGGCGCTCTACTTTGCAGCGCATCGCTGGGGAAATGGGCAGGGTATCTATAACTACCAGGCTGAGGCGGACAAGATCCTGCGCGGCATGCGGCACCACCCTGTGCTGACCGGAACGGGACCATTCCGCATTCATCCCGAGGATGCCCCGTTTACCCAGCCCGACCATCCATGGCCGAGTCCCAACAACTACGACGCTGAGAGAGAGGCTGCGGCAAAGGGTATGCTATGGCCCCCCAACTTCCGGTTCAATCGTACACCGCGCCCCGAGTCGATCGGGCCAATGGTGGATGAAGAGCACTTCATGATCAAGTTTGTGCCAAACGTTGACGGGGGGACGACCGATGCGAGCTATCATTTGCCGGCGTTCTATGAGCTCTGGGCACGCTGGGGTCCGGTAGAAGATCGCGCGTTCTGGGCCATGGCGGCGGATGTTAGCCGGGACCTATTCTCCAAAGTTACAGGGCCGGAGACGGGACTTACTCCGGACCGGAGTCATTTTGACGGGACATCGGTCGTTGGCTGGGACGGGAAGCCGACGCCGTTCAGTTACGATTCGTGGCGCAGCGCCAGCAACTGGTCGGTCGATTACTCGTGGTGGAAGAAAGACGAGCAGGAAAGAGTGCTGAGCGACCGGATTCAGAGATTTCTTTACGGGCAGGGTATCGATAAGTTCGTAGATCGCTACACGCTGGATGGCAAGCCGCTCTCGGCCAGGCATTCGGTTGGCATGGTGGCGACAACCGCGGTGAGCAGCCTTGCGGCGACGAACGGGATTGTTGAAAAACAATTCGTGGATGAGCTTTGGAACACGCCGGTCCCATCCGGCGAACAGCGCTACTACGACGGATTGCTTTACCTGATGAGCATGATGCATGCAAGCGGCAACTTCAGGATTATCGAAGCGCGATAGGAAAGAAATCCCCTTGCAAGCTTCGAGAATGGCAGCAGGCTGGAGTTACAGCCAACGCCTACCAGCGAATCAGAGGCAACAAGCTGGAGTAGTCGTCGGTCCATAGGTGTACGTTCGGATCCTCGGCTGGTTGTCTCAAACGCGCGGCAACTTCAGGCTGTGTAAAGAATTCGGAACTCGAGGTGAGCAGAATCCATGTGGCCGTGAACTCGCCGGTTTGCTCGTTGGCGAAGCTCGATACTCGGCGAACATTCATGCCTGCGGCCCTGGCTTGCAGCGTAATCTCGGGCTCAAGATCCACATGTTGATTGGAAATGTGAAAAGCAAGAATGCCGTCCGGGGCGAGATGGCGCTTGTAGAGGGCAATGGCCTGCGTGGTAAGCAGATGAAGCGGAATGGCATCCCCTGAAAACGCATCGATAACCAGGACGTCGAATCCCATCGGAGGTTCGCCGGCAAGGGTAGCCCGTGCATCTCCTTCCACGCTATCCACCTGTGCGGCGGAGTCGCGCATGTACGTGAAAAAGTGTTGGGCGATAGGGTAAACGGCTGGATTGATCTCATAAAAGCGAATCTTATCGCCAGGATGGCCATAGGCCGCGATCGTGCCCACGCCTAGACCAACAACGCCTACGTTCCGAGCGCGTCCCTTGCAGCAAAAGCGCAAAGCGAGTCCCACGCCGGAGTCCTCAGCGTAATAAGTGGTGGGCGTTCTTTGTAACTCCGGAGAAAATATCTGGTTACCATGCTGAATGGATCCGTTCGAGAGAGTGCGCATGGCAATGCCGGGATAGGCGGAAAGCGTCTGTCGCACGCGAAGGCTGCCATAGAAGTTGCGAATTGCGAAGAGCGTATCCCGATGGTAGGCCACCCGCAGCATGATCACCAACACCAGCAGCAGGATACTCGCGGTAGTCCACAGCAGGCGCTGCGCCCAACCGCTGCGCCAGGTTACAGCGAGTGCGAGCAGAGCGGTAAGAAAGAACGTAATTGCCAGGTCGTAATTGAAGGAAAAAACAAGCGGCGATGCAATTCCGATGAGGAACGAGCCGAGAGCCCCACCGCCGGCAAAGAGGAGATAGAAAAGTGTAGATTCGGAGTTTCGTTCTGGGCGCAGCGTGTAGGCCTCGGTGTGAAGAAAGAGGCAGGAGAAAAGGACCTCCACAAGAAAGAAGATGAGGCCAATTCGCAGCGGAACCGACACGTCGACCTGCGACAGCATGTAACCCAGGCCGGCCAGCATCACAACAACAAAGCGCACAAGAATGCCCCGAGGCAGGAGCCCGGGAAACTGAAAGGCAAGAATTAAAGTGACGAGATAAACGCCGAGCGGAAGTATCCATAACATTGGAATAGCCGCTATGTTCTGTGTAAGATAACTTGTAACTGCACTGAGTTGCATGGCTGCGCCCATGGGTAACAATACCCAAAGACACTTGTGACTCAGCGGCGATGGTGTTAAAGCGGACTCGTCCTCTGCATTCTGCTGCGCTTGGGCATTTGCGGCCGAGCGGGTTCGCCAAGCCAGGATCGCCGAGACGAATGCGAACGCAGCGAAGCCAAAACACCACCCGAGTCTCTGTGCCCTCAACGTGAAGTGCGGTTCGATAAGGGTTGGGTAAATCGCCAATGCGAGCAGCGATCCAAGGTTTGAAAGGGCGAAGAGGCGATACGGAATGTCCCGGGTCTCAATGCGTGCAAGCCATACCTGCATCAAGGGGCTGGTTGCGCCGAGCATCAGAAAGGGCAGTCCGATCGAGATTCCGAGCGTGAGAAAGATCGAGGCAATGGGATGAGCTGAGCTTAGGCCGACGGTCCGGCTGGACCAGATGACTGCGGACACCGTGGCAAGCAGGAGCAGGGCGAAATGCGAAATCCAATGCGAACGATGCGCGAGCCAATGCGCATAAAGATAGGCGACCAGGAGACCAGTCTGGAAGAAGACGAGACAGGTGATCCAGACAGCTGCGGAACCGCCAAGCGTCGGCAACAGTTGCTTGGCCGCGATGGGCTCGGCTAAGAAAAGAAGGAACGCTGCCAGAAAAACAGCGGCAGCAAAGAGGGCTCGTAGATGGGGCATGGGCAACCTAATAGCATCCCTTCGCGAAAGGGCCAGCATTGATTCTGGTTCTCAATCAGGGCGGCCGGATAGCTCTGTTAGATACTGACCGCCGCAGGCAAAATATCCTCCACATCAACCCATTGTGTGGGGTAGTTGCCGGTGTAGCAGGCCGTGCAGTATCCGTTATGCTCCTGGCCGTCGCAACTCCTCAACAGCCCTTCCAGGGATAAGTAAGCCAGCGAGTCGGCCTCGATGAAGCGGCGGATTTCTTCAACGGACTTATTGGCTGCTATCAGGTCCCGCTTGCTTGGAGTATCCACTCCATAAAAACAAGGCGAAATTGTCGGTGGACAACTTATACGGAGATGAACTTCTTTTGCTCCCGCTCCGCGAACCATGCGCACAATCTTCCTGCTTGTAGTTCCTCGGATGATGGAGTCGTCGATCAGGATGACTCGCTTGCCTTCAAGCAGGTTGCGAACGGGATTGAGCTTGAGGCGGACGCCGAAGTCGCGAACACGCTGCTCTGGCTCAATGAAGGTTCGGCCCACATAATGATTGCGGATGAGGCCCATGCGAAACGGGATGCCAGCATGCTCAGCGTAACCCAACGCTGCCGTTACTCCGGAGTCTGGCACCGGGACGATCACGTCGGCTGGAACTGCGGATTCGCGAGCCAACTGGCGGCCCATCTGGTCGCGGCTCTCCTGCACCCAGCGGCCAAAGATTCGGCTGTCGGGACGGGCAAAGTAAACGTGCTCGAAGATGCAGCTCGATTGCGGAAAGCCGGTTGCATATTGGCGGCTGGTTACGCCGTCTTCCGTTACCATCACCAATTCACCGGGGAGCACGTCGCGCACAAACTCGGCGCGGAGCAGGTCGAAGGCGCAGGTTTCCGACGCAAAGACTACGGTATCGGGCCCGTCGGGGTTACGGATGCGGCCCATCGAGAGCGGGCGGAATCCGCGTGGATCGCGCGCGGCGAAGATGCGATCGCGGGTCATCATGACGATGGAGAAAGCACCCTCGACCTGCGCGAGCGAGTCAGCTATGGCGTCGACCAGCGAACTGGCGCGGGAGTGCGCGATAAGCTGGACGATAATCTCGGAATCGCTCGTCGTTTGAAAGTACGCGCCGGCACGCTCCAGACTCCTGCGCGCGTTACCCAGATTAACGAGGTTGCCATTGTGGGCAATGGCGATCAGGCCCTTGGTGGAGTCGACGCGGATGGGCTGGGCGTTGAGCAGGGCCGAATCGCCGGTGGTGGAGTACCGGGTGTGGCCGATGGCCATGGAGCCGGGAAGCTTTTGCAGCACATCGTCGGTAAAAATCTCTGACACCAAGCCCATGCCCTTGATGTTTGCAAGGTGCAGTCCGTCAGCAGTGGCAATGCCGGCGGATTCCTGGCCACGATGCTGGAGAGCGTAAAGGCCGAGATACGCCTGGCGGGCGGCGTCCGGATTGCCATGTATGGCGACTACGCCGCATTCTTCGCGGAGCTTGTCGGTGCTGCGCGCACGGCGGGACGCGGTCTCGCCGCTTGTACTCTGTGACTCTGCGAACAGTGTGTCCGAGGCGTCGATCTCACTTTCCAGTCCCTGGAAGAGGCAACGGATCATGCGGTCACCTCACCGCGCAGGGTTGCCTCAAGGGATTCAGCCCAGGGTCTGCGCAGGCTGGCGAGCGACGCGGAAATGAACGGCTCGCGGTCAACACTGATCTCGATGCGCTGACCGCCTGTGGTGCCGATGCGGGCGGCAAAGAAGCTGTATTCCGCCGCCAAGGCTTCGATTTTCGCCACTTGGCTGTGTTCGGCGGTCACCAGCATGGTCGAGGCTGGTTCGGCAAAGATGCCGAACAAAGGATGGGCCATCAGCGACTGATCCTGTTCGACACTTGCGCCTATGTTGTTTGTGAATGCTGCCTGGGCAACGGCAACAGCGATGCCCCCGTCTGAGATATCGCGGGCTGAGTGAAGCAGCTTGCGCGCGGCCAGCACAGCCAGAAGAGTGTGCAGATCGGCTTCCGCATCGAGATCGAGCGGCGGTGGCTGGCCCCAAAGACCGCCAAGGACCGCATGTGCATATTCAGAGGAACCGAAGGCTGCCAACTTGGCGGTTGCCGAGGCTTCAGGATCCTCCGCATCCTCCAACGCTACCGGATCGTGCGTCGCTTCAACCGGGTAATATCGCATGGGCTCGGGTTGGAAGGGCACTGTGAGGCTGGGATCAGGTTCCTTGCCCCTGGGGATGGGCCATAGCAGAACGATGGCATCGCTTTCCTGCTGAAAATCTGCCGGCACAGCATTCGTTACATCTTCAAGGATGCCGACAATTCCCAGTACAGGGGTAGGATAGATGCCTTCGCCGCGAGTTTCGTTATAGAGCGATACGTTACCGCCGGTGATGGGTGTGCCCAGTGCGATGCAGGCTTCGGCTATGCCGTCGATGGCCGCTGAAAGCTGGGCCATGATCTCCGGCTTCTCGGGGTTGCCGAAGTTCAGGCAGTTGGTGGCGGCAACGGGAGTTGCGCCGGTACAGGCCACCTTGCGGGCGGCTTCGGCCACGGCGTGCATTGCGCCCAGCTTGGGATCGAGGTAGGCCCAGCGACTGTTGCCGTCGAGGGCCATCGCAAGCCCGCGTTCTTTGATCCCTGATCCCTGATCCCCGATCCCTGTCCCCTTGATCCGCATCACCCCCGCCTCGCCGCCCGGGCCGATGACGGTGTTCGTCTGGACCATTGTGTCGTATTGCTCATGGACCCAGCGCTTGGAACAGACGTTGGAGCTGGCAAGCAGTTTCTTCAGGTCTTCGGTATAGTCACGATCCTTGGATAACTCGGCCAGAGCGTCTGCGGGAGGATCGAACGGCACGGGAGCTTTCCAGGTGCCGACCGGCCGATGGTAGAGCGGAGCGTCGTCGGTGAGGGATTTGTTTGGAATGTCGGCAACAAGTTCGCCGTGGTGGCGGATGCGCAGTCGCGGCTCCGCCTCCACGGTTCCCACGATGACGGCATCAAGGCCCCACTTGGAAAAGACGTCCAGAACCTCGCCTTCGCGCCCCAGGCTCGCCACCAGCAACATGCGTTCCTGGCTCTCGGAGAGCATGATTTCGTAAGCCGTCATGCCGGTCTCGCGCTGCGGAACCAGATCGAGCTCAACATCCAGGCCGACACCGCCGCGCGCCCCCATCTCGCAGGTGGAACAGGTCAGCCCGGCTGCGCCCATGTCCTGGATGCCAACAATTGCGCCGGTCTGCATGGCCTCAAGGCAGGCTTCGAGCAGCAACTTTTCCATGAAGGGGTCGCCCACCTGAACGTTAGGGCGTTTGGCCTCGGTGCCCTCGTGGAACTCTTCGCTGGCCATGGTTGCTCCGTGGATGCCGTCGCGGCCGGTTTTTGCGCCAACGTAGATCACCGGATTGCCCGTTCCGGAGGCCTTGCCGTAGAAAATTTCGTCGATGCGAACCAAGCCGAGAGCGAAAGCGTTCACCAGCGGATTGCCGCTGTAACAGGCTTCGAATTTTGTCTCGCCGCCAAGGTTAGGCACACCGAAGCAGTTGCCGTACCCGGCAATGCCGCTCACCACTCCTTCGACAATCGAGTGGTTCTTTTGAGCCAGCTTCCTGTCTTCCGCGCTTTGACCAGTCTCTTCGGCTATAGCGCCAAATCGAAGGGAATCCATCACGGCAAGCGGACGCGCGCCCATGGTGAAAATATCGCGCAATATCCCGCCGACGCCGGTAGCCGCGCCCTGAAAAGGCTCGATATAGCTGGGGTGGTTGTGAGATTCAATCTTGAAAGCGCAAGCCCAACCGTCGCCCACGTCGATAATGCCGGCATTCTCGCCCGGACCCTGTACAACGCGGTCACTCTTGGTTGGGAGCCGCTTAAGATGCACGCGGCTTGACTTGTAAGAGCAGTGTTCGCTCCACATTACGCTGTAGATGCCGAGTTCGGTGAGCGAAGGAACGCGCCCCAGAGCTGCGAGGATTCGGCTGTACTCATCTGCGGTGATGCTGTGCGTGGCGAGCAACTGCGGGGTTACCGCAACCGGCTCGGGAACAACCTGTCCAGAGGTAGCGAAATTCATCACGGTTGCCTTCATTGTCGCACGGCATTCACACTTCGCGGGCCGGAGGATGGTTGTGGAAAGCCAAGGTCGGTACTCCGTTGGGCACATCTTGCGCGCCGCAGCCAGCGAAATAGGTCTATAACCGCGCGATGGTGGAACGACTAGCCCATAGCGCGACATCGAAGAGCTGTGCGATACTTTGAGAGCGGATTCCCACCCGGAGCCGGGATGGCGGAACTGGCAGACGCAGCGGACTCAAAATCCGCCGATCGCAAGGTCGTGGGGGTTCGACCCCCCCTCCCGGCACCAATCAAGTTCACAAATAAGTCCAATAAAATGAGCAAAATGGACGCAATTCGAGGATTGTGTGGGGTCTCGTTAATTTCTGATATTGAGTAGTACATTGCTGTTCGGGTACAATTTCAGGTACAGTGCGGATACAAACAAGGTACAAACGCACTCTCTGGAGACCCGAATGGCTACTCTCGTAAAAACCCCATCAGGCAAGTGGAAGGCGATCATCCGCAGGGCCGGTTGGCCGATGACAGTCAAGACGTTTCGGACACAGCGAGACGCCGGAGACTGGGCTCGTCGTACCGAAGACGACATGGTCCGGGGGGCATTCATCCAGCGGGCAGCTGGCGACCGCATGACGGTCGCCGCTGCGATGAAGCGCTATCTT
>Ga0302278_10005306_pt1 | contig 12837 bp, 7 predicted proteins | sample III_Bog_N3_2_FD_194543 | JGI IMG/M metagenome (GOLD analysis project Ga0302278, IMG submission 194543) | Peat permafrost microbial communities from Stordalen Mire near Abisko, Sweden - III_Bog_N3_2 | ecosystem: Environmental > Terrestrial > Soil > Wetlands > Peat | place: Sweden: Abisko... | reverse complement strand
CTAAGCGGACACGAGAAAGGCGACAGAGATCCGATGACTACAGAATCGACAATGACACAATTCGAAGAGCATCGATCCGACGAGCATCGATCCGACGAGCATCGACACAAAGTGGTGACGCTTCCGGAAGTTTCGCCCAACTGGTTCGCGGCCTATACCCGTTCTCATCATGAAAAGATCGTGGACGCACAACTGGCCGAGCGCCAAGTTGAATCGTTCTGTCCCTTGTACGAAGCCCGACACCGCTGGAAAAATCGCTGCGCCATGGACCTGCGTTTACCACTGTTTCCGAACTACGTTTTCGTACACATCGATCGGGGGGAACGCGCCCGTGTCCTCGCGCTACCCGGAGTGCTGTCCCTGGTTCGCTTCGGACGCAATCTGGCAATTCTTCCGGCTTATGAAATCGAAGCCTTGCGTGCCAGTATCGGGCGACGGAAAGTCGAACCTCATCCTTATCTTGTGGTCGGAGAGCGGGTTCGCATCACGGCAGGCGCGCTGACCGGAATCGAGGGCGTGCTGCTCCGTAAGAAGAACAACTACCGGGTTGTCCTTGCGTTCGATGCACTAATGCGAAGTGTTGCCGTCGAGGTGGACGAGTACGACCTGGAACCGGTAGGACGATCCGCAGACCGATTCGAACTGCAATCGGTTGCGACTACTCTGTGCCGTCTACAACCGCAGCCATAACTCGCAAGGCACTCTCACCCATGCTTTCTTTTAAACTTTTTCGGCCGTATCTCTGGCATCTCCTGGTGACGTCTCTGTTTTTCTCGATGATTGAGAGCAGGAGTTGGGCATCCAGGCCTGACGATCCAAAACCATGTGGCGAACGAAATCTAGTCCATGACAGAGAGCGGTATGAACCCGCAGATTCGGCGGCTGAGTTGTTTTCAAGTCAAGTGGGAACCATTCCGGCCAGCCACCTCCAACCGAGCCACGCCTCGAGCCTTTTGTGCCTGACGCAATTCCCGAAGTCGCTGTTCTCCGACCAGAAAGCAATTTGGGCCAGCCCTTTTCACCTGCGCACGCGCGATGAGTCGTGGGTCCTGCCGATGGGCATCACTCTGCTCGGTTTATTCGCGAGTGACACCACTATCATGCGGCATATGGGCGACAGTGCCCTGCCCCATAGCAACAGTTTCAGCAATTACGCAGTCGCAGGCATGATCGGCGCCGCGGCCACCATGTACCTGCGTGGCGTAGCCACCCAAGACGAGCACAGTCGCGAGACGGGTGTCTCGGCGGCGGAAGCTGCGATCGACAGCGCGATCCTCGGCGAGGTCATGAAAGTGACGTTCGGGCGGTCCCGTCCGAATGCAACAAATGCCGGAAGCTTTAGAGCAGGAGGAGCCTCGTTTCCATCGGAGCACGCGCTGGCGGCATGGTCCCTTGCATCGGTCGTCGCTCAGGAGTATCCCGGAACCTTGACCAAGTTTGTGGCTTACGGAGGAGCGGCCGGAATCAGCATAGCTCGGGTCGCAGCCCGGCAGCACTTCCCTTCCGACGTGGTTGTCGGTAGTCTCCTCGGATACGCCGTCGGCCACTATGTCTACCGCGCACACCACGACCCGGCGTTAGCGGGAGCAAGCAACAGTTCCTACCAGAAGCTTCTGGCAGAGAAAGCGCCACCTCGTCGCCGAACTCCAGCGGAACTCGGATCGCCTTATGTTCCCATCGACTCTTGGGCCTATCCCGCCTTCGACCGTTTAGCGGCACTCGGATACGTCCCCAGCGCCTACGCCAATCTGCGACCTTGGACGCGCATGGAATGCGCCCGACTGGTCGTCGCCACGGACGAAGACCTTCTGATAGACGCTCCTCGTATCGATCTCCCGGTCCATTATGCGGACAATGATTTTCCGACCGCCCATGGGCCGGCGAACGACGCTCCAGCAAAGAATCAACGCATCGGAGGGGCGGGCGCTGGCAAGAAGAGCTCCACAGAAGCTGAACGAATTGCGATCGCCCTCAGAACCGAGTTTGCCGGCGAAATCCTTCTTATTGAAGATCGCGATAAGAGTGTCGATGAGAGTGCTTCGGACTCCGAGATCCGTGTTGAGGAGATCTACTCGCGTTATTTCGGCATTGCTGGAACGCCTCTCGATGACAGTTATCACTTTGGCCAAACCCTGATTAATGACTTTGGACGTCCTTACGGTCAAGGATCAAACACGATTGAGGGCGCAGCCGCCTCGGGGTCATCGGGGCCGGCGGCCTTCTACGTACGCGGCGAGTATCAACACGCGGCCGCGCTCCCCGTTTACAGTCTGGCGGTGCAGCAGATGCTTGGAGAGATCGACCTGACGACGCCGCAACTTCCGATTCATACCGCGACTCTCGATCAGTTCCGGCTGCTGGACGCTTATGCGGCATGGAACTTCAAGACGGTTCAAGTCTCGGCCGGCAGGCAAAGTCTATGGTGGGGACCGGGGCGCGGCGGCCCCCCAAACTTCAGTGACAACGCACAGCCGATGGATATGTTGCGTTTAACCAATCCGTCGCCATGGCTGCTGCCCGGTTTTCTGCATTGGCTGGGGCCCATGCGCTGGGATTTTTTCCTCGGACTGATGGCGGGCCACCACTTTCCACACGAGCCTGGGATCGACGGGCAGAAGCTCAGTTTCAAACCCACCCCGAATTTGGAATTCGGCTTCTCGCGCACCATCGTGTTCCGTCCCGTCACCCTGCATATGTTCTGGCGCGGATTCAGTAGCTTTGGCGACAACAAGACCACGATCCCTGGCAGTGCAGCGGACGTCGGCGACCGTCGCGGCGGCTTCGATTTCAGCTACCGCATTCCCAGACTGCGAAACTGGCTGGTTCTCTACAACGACGGCATGACCGACGACGACACTTCACCGCTCGGAGCTCCACAACGCGCTTTAATGAATCCCGGAGTCTATCTGCCGCAAATTCCCCGCGCCCCAAAACTCGATTTCCGAGTCGAACTGGTCTGGTCCGACCCTCCGGAACTTTCGAACCGCGGCGGGCGATACGTCTATTACAACGGCGCTTACCACGATTCCTATACCAACGGCGGCCAGATCATCGGGTCCTGGGTCGGCCGCGAAGGCCACGGTGTACAACTCTGGTGTACTTACTGGCTTTCGCCCCGTAGTCCTCTGCAACTGGGATATCGAAGAGCGCATGTCGACCGCGATTTCATTCCGCAGGGCGGAAACATCCAGGATTTCTTTGCGAGAGCAACTTTTCCCCTACGCAAAGAGATCGAGATCGCAGCCTTCCTGCAATACGAACGTTGGGACTTCCCTGTACTCGCGCCACTTGCGGGACCCGATACGGTCGCCTCCATCGAACTCAAGTATCACCCCGATTGGAAGAAGGTCTTGAACTTCCGATGACTACAAGAATGACCACGAAGATGACCCCAAAAATGACAACCGAAACAATGATTCAGGAGAAACTCTCGCGACCGGTGATCCGGGGAAAAACCACGCGGGCGCGCGCGACCCTCGACCGGCATGCCGGGAAAGTTCGCTTCATCGTTCCGTTCTTGTGGACCCTCCTCGCTCTTTCCGGCCTCGCTTGGAGCCAAACTACTCTACGCACCCCCTCCACCACCGATCCGACGAAGGCTGATGGGCAATGCAGTTTGGGGGAGTGTCCCGGATATGAAAGGAACTCGCTGGACCCCCGCGATTCCACGGCCGACCAGCAAGGCGATCGACCGGAGCCCGAACCATCGCAAGGAAAAGAACGAGACGAAAATCAAAACGGCATCGAGCACCGAAATGCGGACGCGGCGCGCTCGCGGCAGCCGGTTCTGCAGACGAAAGACGATGCGTTCGACCGCCCGCCCACGGAATTTCAGAAGTTTGTGGCCAGTTCTGCAGGGCGCGTGTTGCCGATTTACGGTCTGAATCTGTTTGACCACGCTCCCAGCACCTTCGCGCCTCTCGACCGCATTCCTGTCACTGGAGACTATGCCATCGGGCCGGGCGACGAAATCCTGCTTCGGGTTTGGGGTCAGATTGAGTTGAACGCCAAACTCGTAGTCGACCGGCAAGGCGAAATTTTCCTACCGAAAGTTGGCACACTGGCGGTGGCAGGCTTGCAGTATCAACAACTGGGCAATTATCTGCGCAGCGCGATTGGCCGAGTATTTCGCAATTTCGACCTCACGGTCAGCCTGGGGCAACTGCGATCCATTCAAGTGTTCGTCCTCGGACAGGCTCGCCGTCCCGGCAGCTACACTGTGAGTTCTTTGTGCACCTTGGTCAATGCTCTCTTCGCCTCCGGTGGACCGTCCGGCAGCGGCTCGATGCGCCGCATCCAGCTGAAACGCAGCGGCCAGGTAGTCACGGAATTCGACCTCTACGATTTGCTTTTAAAAGGGGATACCTCCCATGACACGCGACTCTTGCCCGGGGATGTCATTTACATACCCGCCGTCGGACCATTCATTGCGCTCGCGGGCAGCGTAAATGTTCCCGCAATTTTTGAACTTCGGGAGGGCACTACTCTCGCCCTCGCGATTCAACTGGCCGGGGGGCTATCGACGACGGCGGACGGTCAAAAAGCAATGGTCGAACGCATTGACGACCATGACGTCCGACGGATGGAAGAATTCCCTCTCGACGTGGCGGGACAATCGCGGAACTTACAGGATGGCGACGTGGTGAGGATTTTCTCGCTCTCGCCACGGATCGAAAATGCCGTGACCCTGCGGGGCAATGTGGCTCATCCCGGCCGCCGCGAATGGAAGCCGGGCATGCGCCTGCGAGATCTCCTTCCCGATCAGGACGCGCTCGTGACGCGAGACTATTGGCGCGTTGCCAATGACAAGGCAAATGCCGATGGGCGGGCGGCGGAGAGAGGCTCTACCGCCAGAAGTGGCGACGACGAAGAGTTCTTCCCCAACGGACAAGCCCGGGGTGAAGACAAAAACAAAAATGACGAGATGAGGGAAGCGGAATTCAACCGGCAAACCGCTCCGAACGATCCGGTTACGGGGCCGGGAGTCCATCGTCATTCCATCACACGGAACGCCCCGGAGATTAACTGGGATTACGCCGTCATTCAGCGCCTCAACCCGCAAGACCTGACGACGCGGCTTGTACCCTTCGATCTGGGCAAACTGGTGTTGCAAAGGGACGCGGAAAATAATCTGGCGCTCGAGCCGGGAGATGTCGTCACCATTTTTTCGCAGAGCGATCTCGCGGTCCCGCTTGAAAAACAGAGTAAATTCGTTCGCCTGGAAGGAGAATTCCACAGCGCGGGCGTATATCGGGCGGAGGCGGGCGAGACCGTTCGACACCTCGTCGAGCGCGTCGGAGGATTCACTCCCAACGCCTATCTTTATGGAGCCGAGTTCACGCGCGAATCAACCCGCGTCGAACAGCAGAAGGGACTCGATCAGTTGATCGAGAAACTGGAGGAGGACATTTCCCGCGGTGCCATGGCTCCGTCCGGAGTCAATCCTGACGAAGTGGCCGACCAAAACGCGAAACTCGAAGCTCAGCGTCAGTTGGTTGCGAAACTTCGCGGAATCAAATCCACAGGGCGGGTCGTGCTGGATCTCACTCCGACTTCCATGACCGTCGCCGACCTGCCCGAGATTGCGCTCGAAGATGGAGACCGTTTCGTGGTTCCCTACCGCCCGGCTACAGTAGAAATGCTGGGCGCGGTCTACAACAAGAATTCCTTTATTTACCGGCAGGACGCCCGCGTGGACGACTACCTGAAGCGCGCCGGAGGCCCGACGCGCGACGCGGATACGAGCCGGATGTTTGTCATCCGCGCCGACGGATCCGTGCTCAGCAAGCAGTCGGTCAGGGGACTGTGGAATGGAGGCTTCGCCGCGCTGCGCCTGATGCCGGGAGACGCCATCATTGTCCCCGAACGCCTCTCCCGTGGATCGTTTTTGAAGGGACTCCGCGATTGGAGCCAGGTCTTTTCGCAATTCGCCCTCGGGGCAGCCGCGATTCGGGTGATTCAATGACTCGAACCCGTGTTCCAGAATCGGACACAAACCCAGCTCAGTTTCTGCCCGAGGTCTCTTCGGAATTTACGCGCAAAGCCACCGGTGAATTCCGGGACAAATCAGGCGACGATAATATCCGATCTGCCAACTGGGACACCGTGGCAATCGCGGAGGAAAACGAGCCAGCCACTTTGCCGCTCTCGCAGCGATCGAGCCCGGTCCCAGTCGAGAACCAGTTCATTGAAGTTGAATTCACAGAGTCGCGGTTGCTGGATCTGTTGATCCTTTTGGGCCGGCATAAACGAATCATCCTGCAAAGCACAATCGCCGCCACCATTCTCGGCGCCATCCTCGCCGCGCTTTTGCCCAATCGCTACACCGCGACGGCCAGCATCCTGCCTCCCCAGCAGAGCCAATCCCTGGCTGCTTCCATGATCGGACAACTCGGCGCCCTTGGACCGATGGCTGGACTGGCGCAGAAGGATCTCGGTTTGAAGAATCCGGGCGATCTCTATATCGGCATGCTGCGCAGCCGCACTGCGGAAGATGCCCTGATCGGGCGTTTCGATCTGCTTCGCGTCTATGGCGACAAGAAAATGTCGGATGCGCGACACGACCTCGAAGACGCGAGCAGCATCGTGCTCGGCAAGGAGGGTTTCATGAGCATAGCGGTCGAGGACAGGGAGCGAAACCGCGCCGCGCAAATGGCCAACGCCTACGTGGACGAGTTGCGCCAGTTGACGCAGGACCTGGCCGTGACCGAAGCGGGACAGCGCCGTCTCTTCTTTGAGCGGCAACTGGAAATGGCGAAGAACAACCTCACCGCCGCGGAACAAGCGTTGAAGGAGACGGAACAGAAAACCGGCTTGATCCAGTTGGACGGCCAGGCCAAGGCCATGATCGAATCGGTGGTCAAACTGCGGGCGGCGATGGCGGCTAAAGAAGTCGAGTTGCATGCCATGCGCTTGTTTTCCACGGAAGAGAATCCGGACATCAGGCTGGGTGAACAGGGGCTTTCCGGCATGCGCCTCCAACTGGCGCTCATGGAAAAACAAAGCAGCGGCTCGGTCGATGGACCCCTCTCGGCCAGCAGCGTTCCGACCGGCAATGTTCCCGAGGCAGGACTGCAGTATGTCCGCAAACTACGTGACTTGAAATACGCCGAGACCATTTTCGAGTTGCTGGCCAAGCAGTATGAAGCCGCTCGATTGGACGAGGCAAAGACGGCTGCTGTGATTCAGGTCCTCGACCCCGCCATTGAGCCGGATCGCAAGTCCTCTCCGCAAAGGACCCTGATCATCGCCCTGGCTGCCCTGATCGCGCTCTTGGCTTCTTCCGGATACGTACTCCTGGCCGAAGCTCTTCGGAGACTGCGCCTCGATCCCAGCATCGAGGCGCGAATCATCCGACTGCAGTCTGCTGTCTTTTCGCGAGAGATTCGGCCCTCCGCTTAGTCGGGAAATCCGAATCGCCGAAACAATGATCGATATGATGAATCCGCTTCCCACAACCGATCTCGTCCGCGCCGCGCCGCCTCTCGAGTTTGCAGCCGCGCTTGAGATGCTCGCATCCCTCGCATACATCGCCGTCGCGACACTCGCTTTCCTCTCGGGCTGGCTGAGTTGCGAGGGAGCGGTGGTTCTCACAGCAGCGCTGCTGCTGTTGTTGCTTATCCTGGCCTATAAACGGTTCGACGGCGGACGGCATCCTTGTTTCTTTTTTCTTGGCACACTAACCCTCTTTCAGGGCGGCAGGCTCGTGGCTTTCTTGGCCGGAGGCGACTTTGAGTTACGCCAGATCACTTTGTTGACGTGGTATCAGTTTGCCGTATCCCGCGATGTGTTGGGCTTGGCGTTGCTCTCCATCGCGCTCTCCGCCCTCTGCATCTACGCGCCTTGTCGATGGAGCTATGGCGCCTTTTCTCCGCCGTGCAACCAGGCGCTCGGACGCTACTTGCCATACCTCTACGTTCTCCTCTGGTTAAGCGTGCCAGTACAGCTCTACAAGAATTTCCGCTACTACGAATATGCCAGGGAACATGGCGGATATCTGGTTCTCTTTCTCGATCATGGGGGTATGGCGGCGAGCATTCCGATAGCGGTCCGCGCCATCTCGCTGATCAGCCTTCCGGCTTTCGTCGGCATCTTCGTCTTGGAGGAGCGGAAGCTTCGCCTCCGCATCGCAACCGCCGTCTACTTTACGATTACAGCGCCGGTTTTGCTGACAGGCTCCCGCGGCGCCATTTTCAGCCTCCTGCTTTCCCTCTGCTATGTCGCCAAAGTGAAGTCCGGCAAGATCGCCCGCCCGCTCAAAATGGGTCTGGCCGGAGTCGGGCTGGTGATGATCGCCACACTGATTGGCTCACTCCGCAACAAAGGCAGCGAAAGCCTCCACTTCGCCGGTACCGCCCAGTTCATGGCCGACCAAGGCGCGTCGTTCAATGTTACCGAGGTGGCGATTGCCTATCGCGGGCGTTTCGCTCCCTATGTTACTTCCTATCTTGCCAGCGAATTGCAGTCCGCATTCGTCGCGCCTGACCAGGCGCACTACACACTAGGAAGGCATTTTAACGACGATATGGCGATGTTCCTGAACCCGACGGACTTTCTCCTGGGCCATGGCACGGGATCGACCTATCTGGCGGAAGCTTACTTGTTAGGCGGTCTTTGGGGGATCATGCTCGTCTCGGGATTGCTGGGCGCTCTCCTGCACGGTATGCATGCGCATTCCCGAAATCCTCTCCAGCTTTTCTTGATCGCCATGATCCTGCCCGACGTGCTTTGGATGGCCCGCGGCGGCCTTTTGGATTGGGTATCGGCTTCGGCACGAGTCGGAATCTCCATGCTCTTACTGTGGCTGGGATGGCATCTCTACCGGGCTATCGCCCGAATCGGCTGCGTTCTGTGGCGAACTGACTGCCTCATAGACCACCGCCCTCACTCACCTGGATTCTAGAAATAGACCGAACACCATTGGGAGGAAACGCATGATCTCACTCGTCGTTGCTACCATGAACCGCACGGTCGAGCTTGACCGGTTACTCGGCAGTCTCGACCATCAAAGTTACCGGGATTTTGAAGTCATCATCGTTGACCAGAATCCCGACGACCGATTGCTGCCCCTCTTGCACCTTCACGCTGGGCTTGTGATTCAGCATCTGCGGTCGGAACGCGGAATTTCCCGGGCTCGTAATGTCGGCCTTCGCATGGCAAAGGGAGACATCATCGCCATTCCCGACGATGACTGTTGGTATCCCCAGCATCTGCTGGCTTCTGTCAAGGGATGGTTCGAGTCCCATCCCTCAGTCGGGTTGCTCAGTACGGGGCTGAGAACTGCCGATAACCGGCCTTCCGTGCCCAACCTGCCGGCTACGCCGCTTCTGTGCACGAGAAGCGGGGTTTGGGGATGTGCTATATCCACGGTACTGTTCATGCGACGCTCGGTCGCGACCACGGTGGGCGGCTTTGATGAGGAACTCGGCGTGGGTGCCGCCTCCCCCTATCAGGCGGGGGAGGAAATCGACTATGTTCTGCGCGCCCTCGACCATGGGTTTCAAATGTGGCATGACCCCTCGTTGACCGTCCACCATCCATCAATTAGTTCTGTCGAGCATCTGACCAGAACAACCTATTCCTATGCCTTGGGTACCGGTCGAGTGCAACGCATCCACCACTATCCGCTGCACCGGTTGGGTTGGCACCTTATTAGAACCTTTGGCGGCGCCGCGGTCCGCCTATGTCACGGCGACCTGGTTCGGGCGCAAGTCTATGTCCTGCGCGGTGCGGGCCAGATCGCAGGCTACCTGTCCGACGGCAGTCGTACGAGCTTCGGTTCTTCGCTACTGAATTCCCAGCCTGCCGATAAATAATCCGTTTGATGCCAGATTCTTTGCCATGCTCTACAAAAGTCTCGCCCAGATTCTCCGCAACGGACGTGTGCCGGAGTATCCTCGGTCTGGCTTCGGGCGAAGTCGTGGGGCGGGTTTGCAGCGTGGTAACCGTGGTCTGGATCGGCCATCGCTACGGTGTCGTGATCCTCGGAGTCTATGCCCTCGCCCAAAGTCTGACGCAGTACGCGCAACCGCTGATCGACTTCGGACTTCGCCATGTAGGGGCACGGTTGGTGGCCTTATATCCGGGGGCAACCCGCATCATCATCCGTCGCGTACAGCGCAGGCGCATGTATATGGCATTGTTCCTGGCGCCGGTACTGCTCCTCTATTGTGCCTGTGCCAAGCTCTCCCCGGAGATGAAAATCTTTCTCTTCGCCTTCTCGGTAGGTGGCACGCTTTATGCGCTGGCACTGGACTGGGTGGCTTGGGGAAACGGACACTTGCGGACCGTGGGCCTCGCGAAGTCGGCCGTGCCTTTCAGCACTCTCCTGTTTATGGTTTTGGGCAGGCCGTCGGCACAGTGGGTTCTTTGGTGGATCGTCGCCGGCAACGCTTTCGGCTTTCTATTGCAAGCAGCGATCTCCCGGCAGAAGATTTCCTCGGCTGAACCCGTCCCGCCCGATGACCTGGAGACGATTCGCTCGGCGCTTGCCTGGCGCCGAACCCGCGTTATGGGGCTGGCCTGGCTCTGCAACCTGGCATTTAACAACATCGACGTTCTCATGCTCGGACTGATGTCGAATCCCCAACAAGTTGGCCTGTATGGCGCTGCCTATCGCATCCTGAACCAAGTGCTCGCCACCTACTATCTTTTGACGCAGGTTCTGTTTCCTCATTTTGCGCGCCACGACCGGGAACACCGAATCCGGATGCTAAGACCGCGCATTCTGCTGACTCTTCTATCGGTCGGGCTGGTCATCGCCTCATGCATTTCACTTTCCCGGCACTGGTTGCTGGACGTGATGTTTGGCAGTCCGTTTCTAGCCGCCGCTCCTTTACTAGTTCTGCTGGCCTGGTCGATTCCGCTCGACTTTCTGACCTCCTATCTCAGCAACGCCCTGATCGCCTGGGGGTTGGAACGAAAAACCTTGCTTTGTACCGGAATCGCAGCCGGCTCAAATATTGCGCTGAATCTCGCCTTCATTCCCCACTACGGCGCGCGCGGAGCTGCCCTCAATACGCTCCTCTCTTACGCGATCTTTTTAGTCGCTCTCGGCCTCGTCGGTCGACGCGAAATCAAGCCTGATGATGAGTACAAGGCTGCGACGGATCAAGTCCGAGTCGCTTGTCGCTGAACCTTCCTGCGGCAACCTCGCGAAGCCTGCAGGAGCGAGGAGCGATAACCACGGAACGGTCTAAAAAAGCCCGGTCCGCATTGCTTAGCGCATTGCTCAACCATTCCAAGGGAGCATCCATGAACTGCGATGTAAGCGTAATTATGCCGGCCTATAACTCGTCAGACACACTCGAACGGGCGTTGGACTCGATCTATGGCCAATCCCTGCCTCCTCGCGAAATCATTGTCGTGGACGATGGCAGCGACGATTGGGAAAAGTCGAGGAGAATTGCCGCTTCCTATCCCGAAGCCATCGCGCTTCGCTTTATTCATACGCACAAGAACCAAGGTGTCTCCTCCGCCCGGAATATGGGCATCTCCCTAGCCCAGTGCCGCTACCTAGCATTTCTCGATTCGGACGATGCGTGGTATCGGAACAAACTCGCGATCCAATATGGGCTAATGACGACCGGCAATCTTGATTTTTCGATGCACCAATATCGTGACGACATGAATTGCCTCCGCTGCGATGACGAGGACGTCGACAGTCATGACCGGTCGCTGTGCCTTTCTTCGCTTACCTCGTGGACTCCTCTGCTGCGGAACGACAACACCAGTTGCGTGATGGTATTGAAGCAGAAGATGGTGTCCTATGACACCTCGTTACGCCGAGGCGAGGACTTTACGTTGTATATGGAGTTGCTTTCCAGGCGTGGCTGTCGAGCCGCCTACATCAAGCGTGTCCTGGCAGGCGCGTTCAAGCGCACTCTGGGTGCGTCCGGTCTCAGCGGCGATGTAAAGGCGATGCACTGCGGGAGAATGGATGCTTTGAAGAAGCTGCTCGATCGGAACAAGATTGGCCTCGCCCAATATTCATTTGGAATTGGGACGGAGACTTTGAAATATCCCCTTCGTGTTCTCCGGATTTCATTGCGCCGCGCCGCAGCCTCTCGGGAAGGTTCCAGGTGACCGCTCCCAAGGTCCTGATCACTGGCGGCGCCGGATTTATCGGACTCGAAGTGGCCCGGCTGCTGGTCGAGCGCGGGTATCCGGTCGTGCTCTTCGACAACTTGAGCGCGCAGGTTCACGGGGCCATCCCCGATCTGGCCGCGCTCCGGTTGCTATCGAGCGCCCGGGTACAGGCCCTCCGGGGCGATGTTGCGAAACCGCGTGACTGGGAGGCGGCACTGGATGGGATCGGAGCGGTTATCCACTTGGCGGCCGAGACCGGCACAGCGCAGTCGATGTATGAGATCTTCCGCTACACGGAAACCAACGTCGGCGGCACAGCCGCGCTGCTCGACCACCTCGCCAACCGCAAGCACGCGGTCCAAAAGATCATTCTTGCGTCCTCCCGATCGGTCTATGGTGAAGGCGCATACTGCTGCCGGCAATGCGGCCCGGTGTGTCCGCGGGCGCGGTCGGAGGAGATGTTCCAGTTATCCGAGTGGCAGCCGCGGTGTCCCACGTGCCAGCGCGCTATCGTTGCCGCCGCCACGCCGGAGGCAGCAAGGACGGCGCCTGCGTCCGTCTACGCCGCAACCAAGTTGGCGCAGGAAGATCTGGTACGGGTAACGGCCACGGCGCTCGGAATCCCGGCGGTGATTTTTCGATTTCAGAACGTCTATGGAGAAGGACAGTCGCTCAAGAACCCTTACACAGGTATTCTTTCGATATTCTCCAACCAGTTGCGCGCGGGAAAGACCATCCAGCTTTACGAGG
>Ga0302278_10005305_pt1 | contig 12838 bp, 8 predicted proteins | sample III_Bog_N3_2_FD_194543 | JGI IMG/M metagenome (GOLD analysis project Ga0302278, IMG submission 194543) | Peat permafrost microbial communities from Stordalen Mire near Abisko, Sweden - III_Bog_N3_2 | ecosystem: Environmental > Terrestrial > Soil > Wetlands > Peat | place: Sweden: Abisko... | reverse complement strand
AATGGTGCACAGGGGAGGATTCGAACCTCCGTAGCGCATAACGCGGCAGATTTACAGTCTGCTGCCATTAACCACTCGGCCACCTGTGCATCTTTGCGAGCTGTGCGGGAGCGCAGCACTCGACACTTGCCTCAGACCCCTGCGCCGATCCTGATGCGAATCGTGCGGGAGGATGCCTTGAAGGAGTGGTGTGAGGTCTGCGAGCCAGAACGGGCCAGCAGTACAACCAAATCCGTCCAACTATTGCTGCTTTCCCTGATCCGGACTGGAGCTTGCCGGTAAGTGGAGCTGACGGTCGGATTTGAACCAACGACCCTCTGATTACAAATCAGATGCTCTACCAACTGAGCTACGCCAGCCCATACAGCCTGGCCCGGAATTCGAGCCTCAAGTGAAAGACAGCTTTGCGATGGATCCCCGCGAAAGCCCACCCTGCGTCGCCAGATGCCCGCGCAGATGTGCCCGCGCAAGAGTGCGCCGCAAGACTCAACTTTAGCATAGCCGCAGGGCCGGGGCAACGCTTTCAGGCAGGCGCAGTTATGGGCTCGCCGGCGCGCGGTAAACGTCCTCCGCGCGGCTTCGTCCTATATCATGGCTGCGCAATTCTTAACCGAGACCGGAGATGTCTTATGTCGCTGCGCCTGTGGCTCGTGTGGTTGCTGTGCATCCTCTCGCCGGGTATGCTGCGTGCGCAGGACGCGGTGGATGGCGGTGCTGTGGCTGGGCCGCTGGCTGCACCCAAGTTGAAGGCGATGACGAACGATTCGGTTGTCCGCATGGCGAAGGCGGGGCTAAGCGACGAGTTGATCGTGCAGACTATCGGCACGCAGCCGGGGGAGTATGCGCTGGATGCGGATTCGCTGGTTGCGCTGAAGCAGGCGGGCGTGTCGGAGCGCGTGATCACGGCCATGGTCAACAAGGGCCGCATTCAGATCACCGGAACGCCGGGGCCGATTGTGCTCTCGGACGTCAATGAGATCGGCGTGTACTACAAGGACCGCAGTGGCAAGTGGGAGCCGATCGATCCGGAGATCGTGCACATCAAGTCGGGTGGTTTCTTGAAGTCGACGGTTACTCACGGCATCGTCAAGGAGGACCGCAACGGCCACGTCAACGGGCGGGAATCGAAGCTGCTACTGCCGCGGCCGATCGAGTTCCTGGTCTACACGCCCGACGGCGTTGACATCGCGGAGTACGACCTGCTGCGCTTTCGGCTGAATTCGGACAATCGGGAGTTCCGCATACTGACTGGCGGAGTCTTCCACTCTACTGGCGGGGCGGACCGCGACGAAGTGCCGTTCAAGCCGGTAAAGACTGCGCCTCATACGTATCAGTTCACGCTGGGGATGGATACTCCTGGTGCGGAGTATGGGATTCTTCCTCCGGGAACTGGGAATGTGACTAACGGCGGCAAGATTTATACCTTTGCTATCTCGGAATAAGCTGCATAGGCTGCGGGTGCGATGGGTTCTGGGCCAAATTTCATGCGAATTGACTGAACTTGCTTAGGTTGGTGCGGGCCGTGGAGGATAGGCGGCGGAAGGCGCGATGAGGATGAGGATGCGGAGAGTGGGATGGGTGGTGATGGCTGCGGCGTTGCTGGCGGTTTCGGGAGCGATGGCAGGCGGGCAGGATGCAACGCAGCCGGAAATTGTGTTGCCGCCGATGGTGCACAGCGTGCGGGCAGCGCACCGGGTCACGAGCATGATCGAGGTGGAGCAGCCGAAGTTTCCAGCGGAGATCGCACGCACCACCCACAACGACAGCGACTGGCTGCAGCTGGCGCGGGTGGCCAGCCGAACCGCAACGGAGATCACCTCGGTCCGGGTTGGATGGGCCTACGCGCTGCCGGCAGGGCTGGAATTTCACAAAAGCGAACTGCTTGTCCCACCGGGCGGCGGCATATTGCAAGGCGGCGCGTACGAGCCCCACGACCTGCAGGTTGCGCCACGGGCGGACGCGCTCTACTTCGTGACGTTTGTAGAACAGGTGACACTGAAGAACGGGATGGTGCTGAATGCCGACCACGCGAAGATTTTGCTTTCCTATAAGAATTGCTGCACCGGGCCGAACGTGGGCAAGATTCCAGAGGAACCGCGGCAGCGAGCGCAGCCGGATATGCCGGGAGGAGGGCTGACGGCGAATTGGGAGCCAACGCCTAACCTGAAACCGATTAGCTTCGACGTGGTGTCATTCCGGCGGGTGAAATCGGATGAAACTTCGCCCCAGAGGCCGCGCATGCAGCGGGAGTTTCCGCCGGACGGCGATTTTATTACGTATCACTCTTCGACCATCGACAGCCTGCTGCAGTTTGCGTATGGAAACATCGCCATATCAGGCGAACCGGATTGGGTGAATAACGATCTCTACGACTTCACGGCCAAGGTAGCGCCGGAGGATGTGACCGCGTGGAAGCAGATGCAGCTGATCGACCAGCGGTACATGGTGCAGCGGCTGCTGGAAGACGTACTGAAGCTGAAGGCGCATGACGACACGTCGCAGTATCCCGTCTACGAGTTGCAGGTTGCCAAGGGTGGACCGAAGTTGATGGACTACCACGCGGGAGACACGGTGACCCCGGCGAACGGGCCGGCTCAGTCGGGGCACGTGCTGGGCTGGCTCAGTCGGTTCAACCTGGTGGGCCAGGACGCTACGATGAGCGACCTGGTGGCTTTGCTGAACCGGCCCGGAGCGACGGGGCGGGTGGTGATCGACAAGACGGGGCTGACCGGCACATACGACTTTTCGTTGCCGATTCCGCGCAGGTCGATGGCGGACGAGAGAAAGCTGGCTGCCGAGGACGCGGGCGTGCCGACGGTGTTTGAAGGGCTGAAGCAACTGGGACTGCAGTTAGTGCCGGCGAAGGGACCGATTCGGGGGATTGTGGTAGACCATATTGAGCGGCCGCCGGACAATTAGCAGACGCCGAACTCCAGACATCGCGGGCCGTTTGACCTGCGTGATCTGTAGAATTCCCGGCGTATGGGATGCTTCCTCCGGGGACTGGAAACGTGACTAATGGCGGCATGATTTACACCTTTGCCATCTCGGAATAAGGTGCAAGTGCGACGGATTCTCTGCCAATTTCATGCGAGTTGACTGAACTTGCTCAGGGCATTACGGGAGGCTCGCAACTCCTGATCAAAGTTGGCCGCGCCGGGAAGCGTTCAGCTGGGCCTAATGTTGCCGGCAGGTAGATCCTTCTGACTTTCTGTCTTGGGTTCGGTTGCACGACCGACTCCTTTACACCCCCGAGTGGAGCGCAGCATAATAGCTTCCAGTCCAGTAACGTCTCCGTGCGCTGCAGTCTCGCAACCCCATCTCTGCCTCTTTTCTCGATCGAGCCCTAATGACGATTCTCCGCACCGCCGTCGCTCTTGTTCTCGCTAGCTTCGCCTCGATTCTTCTCGCGCAGAGGCCGGTTCCTGTAATAAACCCAGTGCTGCCGGCCCCGAGCGAGCCTCTCGTCGCCGATGTGCATGCCGCGCCGTATCGCCCGTCGATCAACTACACGGTAAATACCGGTCATCGGCGCGTCGATATACGCAATGCGACTCTCGTGAACCTGATCGATTACGCCCACGGCATCGAGGATGACGATGGCCGGGAGGATGCTTCTATCGTCGGCGGTCCAAGCTGGCTCGACTTCGACCGCTTCGATGTTGCCGCGCTTGTTCCTTCCCTCCAACCCGCAATCCCAGACACCGGCCAGCCGAATTTTGGGATGTACGCCCCTGGTACGAACGGCACGGTTCGACCTGTTGTGGAGCGCATTCTCGAAGAGCGGTTTCACCTGAAGTTTCACAACGAGGACCGGCCGCTGCCCGGCTACGTTGTGACCGTGGCGAAGGACGGCGCGAAGCTGGCCGAGGCGAAGGACCCGACAGGACCAGGCGCCTGCCAGGCAGCCCGGGAGAAGGACAATCCGGGGCGGGTCACTACTACGTGCACGTCGGAGACAATCGGGCAGTTCCTCACCTTGATTGGAGGCACCTTCCGTCATCCGCTGCTGGACCACACGGGGCTGACGAAGCCATACGACTTCACTCTCAGGTTCTCGTCCGAGCAACTGTCGACCCGGCAGGACACCATTAATGCCTACATCGAGGAATTGAACAAACAGCTTGGGATTGTGATGACGCTAGGTGACGTGCCGCAGCCCGCCCTCGTCGTGGACCATGTGGACCGCACTCCGACTGCGAATTCTCCGGAGACGGCTAAGCTGTTGCCGGGGACGCCGGAGTTGGAGTCCGAAGTGGCCAGCATCCGGGTCGCAAGTGCGACCGATCCCAGAGCACAGATACATCCAACCGGTTCGCAGATCACGTTCAGCAACTTCACTTTGGAGGAGCTTGTGATTGAGGCGTGGCAGTTGCCGACGGGCGCCGCGATGTTGGGAAATGTTCCGCCTGGGCTGGATCGGGTGCGTTACACCATCCTGGCGAAACTGCCGCCGGAGGTGGATGGCCGCACGCTGGTGCAACACCAGGACCCGCTCGACAGCATGCTCAAGAAGCTATTGACGGATCGATTCCATATCCAATCCCACTGGGGCGAGCAGACGGCGGACGGATATGTGCTGCTTGCGGGCACTCCGAAGATGAAGAAGGCCGATCCGAGTTCGCGGACCTACTGCAAATACGGGCCGGCGGAGGGCGAGAAGGACGTGCGCAGGGTGGATTCGCCGTTCAATGGGATGTTTCACTGTCAGAACGTGACAATGGCGCAGTTCGCGGACCTGCTTTCGGCCGTGGCGAGAGGGGACATTAAGAACCGGATCGTGGACAAGACCGGCCTGACGGATTCGTACAATTTTTCGCTGTCTTATACGGGCGGTAGCAGGCTTCGGCTGCAGGAGGCTGCCGCGCTGGCGGCGGCGAAGCAGGCCGGAGAGGCGACAGCGGGGCCGGTTGAGGGGCTGGCGATCGACGATGCGGTGCGAAAGGAGCTTGGCGTGAGGCTGGAGAAACAGCCATTGCCCCTTCCCTTTCTGATCCTCGACCACATCGACGAGACGCCGACGGAGAATTGACCCTTCAGACTTCGGGAGACATGGGTTTTGGCAAGGTTTGATTGCCTCGGATTTCCGGGTACCCACCGGGAATGTGGCCAACGCCGGCAAGATTTATACCTTTGCCCTCTCGGAACAGGTGCGAATGCTATGGACAGTGCGCCAATTTGAAGCGAACTGACTGAACTTGCTCAAAACCGCCGGACATTTCAGGTACTCTGGATTGCTTCCGGGTGGCCGGTGACACACCAGCGATCTGCGGATTACTATGCACTGGTGGTGCTTCCCACCGACCTGTCCATGAGGAGGAAATGGCGGTGAAACAATCCCAACGCGGGCTTTCGTCCTGGCTGTTGTCAGTCGCGGTGTTGGTGGGCGGATCAGTCGGGGTAGGCGCGCAGGACGCTAGCGTTCCGCACATCGAAATTCCGCCACCCGTGCAGAGTGTTCGCGCCGCGCATCCCGTAATGGGGATGATCCAGGCGCAACAGGACGGGTTTCCGGCCGAGATCCGCACGATCACGCAGGGCGCAACCACCTGGATCGAGCAGGTGACGCTGATCAGTCGCACGCGCGCGGAGATTGTATCCGCCCGTGTGGGATGGGCGTATGCGATGCCCGCGGGACTGGAGTTCCACCAGAGCGACGTGCTCAAGCTACAGCCCGGGCTGCTGGCTGGTGGGACGTCGTTCCCGCTGCAGGGCCTGAATGTGCCCCCGCGCGCCGACGCGAGAGACCTGGTGGTGTTTGTGTCACAGGTGACCTTTCCGGACGACTCGGTCTACAACTACGATCAGGCGAAGGTGGCAGCGTTCTACACGGGCTGCTGCACTGGGGCAAATGCCGGCCGTGTGCCGCCAGTGCCGCAGGGGCGCCTGCAAAAGGGCATGCCTGGAGGCGAGATCGACACTGGGATGATCGTGACGACGGAGCTGAAACCGATCGCCTTCGACGTAGTGTCGTTCCGGCGAACGGACAAACCGGGTGCAGGACGGGAGTTTCCTCTCGACGGCGACTTTATCGCGTACCACGGATCGCCGATCGAGAGTCTGATCCTGTTCGCTCATATTGGCCCCAAGGGATACACGTCGATCGCCAGCGCGGGCGAACCGGATTGGGTCAGGACGGAGTTCTACGACTTTACCGCGAAGGTGGCGCCGGAAGATGTTTCCGAATGGAAGAAGATGACGCTGACCGACAAGCGCGCTATGGTCGGCTACTTGTTGGCCGATGTACTGAAGCTGAAGGTGCACCCGCAAGGGGAGCCACAACCTGTGTACGACCTCGTGGTCGCCAAAGGTGGCCCGAAGCTGATGGACTACCACGCCGGCGATACCGTGACCGTCCCCGGCCGGACGCCGATTGACGGCTATGTGATGGGGCGGCTGAACAGCCCGTTTTACCTGAACGGACAGGATGCGACCATGGCTGACCTGGTGAACAACCTCTCCATGCCGGGCCGCGCGGGCCGGGTGGTGATCGACAAGACCGGGCTTACCGGCACGTATGACTTTGTGCTGGCTGCCCCGCCGCTGTCTCTGCCGCCAGTCCTGCAGCAGGCGGTGGACGACGCGGGCGTACCCACTCTACAGGAGGGACTGAAGCAGTTGGGCCTGGCGCTGGTGCCGTCCAAAGGTCCGGTGGATGAGATTGTGATCGATCACATAGAGCGGCCAGATACGAATTAAGAATCGAGGAGCAGAATCCGCGCAACTCGACTGCGCCCAATCGTAAGCGGTTTGTCGCACACCGGAAATAATCCTGCGTTGGCGGCTTGTGGTTTGTAGTGCACGAGATGCGGGTTTCGGTAGGTTCGATCGCCTCGGACTTCAAGTCGACTTACTACTAATGCCAAGGCTCCCCATTGCGGCGGGGGCTGTGACAGCGTAAAAACAACACTGATGCGAAAACGTACGCGGTACTCGCTGCTGGTGGTGCTGGCTCTGGTAGGGGCGCTGGCTGTTGCGGTGTGGCTGCGCAAAACGGCACCGCCTGAGGCTGCGCGACTGCTGCCGGAGTCGGACGCAATTGTCTACGTGGACCTAAGGCCGCTGCGCCTCGCGACCCACTTTGAGCGCAATCCGGTTCCGCACGGCCCGGAATACCAGCTCTTCGTCGATTCGACCGGCATTGACCCGGAACGCGACCTGGATGGCGTAGCGTTTGCGTTGCACCGCATGGACGACCCTAACGGCCCTAACGGCCCGGTTGCCTATTCGGAGGTCTTTGAAGGCCGCTTCGACGGTGCGCGGCTGGCCCACTATCTCGGCGGCCTGGCTGCTTCGCAGGAGGAGTACGAGGGCCACATTGTGTACACCATTCCTATCGAGGGTCGCCAGTTGCGCATTGCGCAGCTTGGCTACGACACGCTTGCCGCGTCGAACATGCCCACGTCGGAACAGATCCACACCATGCTGGATCGCTACCGGGCTGCAGCGTCGCCGTTTTCGGGGTCGTCGTTGCTGGCGGCGCATTACCGCGACGTGCCCCTGCTCTCGGGCGCCTGGGCCATCGGCCACGTCGGGCTTCCTTTCTCGGAAAAGGGCCGCATTCAAGTCTTGGGAATGGAGCTGCCGCTGGCTGAGGACGCCACGTTTGTGGTCAGCCTTCGTTACGGAGTCAGTGCGCTGCACCTGAGGGCCGAGCAGTTCGCGGCCAGCGAAGCCGATGCCGCCCGCTCGGCCCAGGCTCTGAGTGGCCTGGTGCAATTGATCCAGGCGATCCAGCCGAAGGCGCAGGGACGGGCAGACAAGCCGGACGCCGATGCGCTGCGCGAGTTTACGTCTTCGCTCAAGATCGAGCAGCACAAAGATCGCATGGTCCTGACCGCAAACCTTCCGGTGGATCTGATGAAGAAGCTGGCAACGCCGATGGGCGACGCGGTATCGGGGACGCCTGAGGCGGATACTAATCCTGGAAGCGGGGCGGGGCGGTAGAATTCGGCTGTGAATTGAAGATGAAGCCGATGGAGCGGGTGCATCGGGTCACTGCCGCCGGGCATCTGAAACTGAGTGATCCACCAAGGAGAGCAACTTCCGCATGCGCAGACGACGTAATTCATCCACCGCGACGAACCTTTCCATGTTCGCGCTCTTGTCGTTCGCAACGCTGTTCGCCCAAGTCAGTGCCCAGGAGCCCAAAGTGCTGACCGGGCAGGCTGCTTTTACCGACTGGAACCAGCAGGCGCCGGGCATTCGCCACAAGATCACGATCGCAGACCTGCCCCAGCCTTACGCGACTGAATCCTCGAATAACCAGCCGCGGGTGGTGCCGCGGCCAGCGAACGCGTGGCCTATCGCACCTGCTGGCTTCAAGGTGACGCTCTACGCCGGGGGCGATAACGCGCCGCTGCAGCGCGCTGATGCCACTGAGCACATGGCCCAGGCTAAAGGCACCTTCACCCAGCCGCGCCTGATCCGCAGCGCACCCAACGGAGACTTGTTCCTATCCGATTCCGGTGCCGGAACGCTCTACGTTCTTCGCGGTGTCGGTGCCGATGGCAAGGCTAGCCAGATTGAGAAGTTTGCCACGGGCCTGGACCATCCCTTCGGCATCGCTTTTTACCCTGCGGACAATCCGAAGTACATCTATGTTGGCAACGCGACCACCGTGCAGCGCTTTCCGTACCATTCCGGCGATCTCCACGCGACCGGGCCGGTTGAGACTATCGTCCCTGACATTCCCGGGTACGCGCAACTCGCGGGCGGCGGCCACTGGACGCGCGACGTGGTCTTCAGCAAGGACGGCCAGCATATGCTGGTCTCGGTCGGTTCCGGCTCCAACGTAGACGACGCGGACACCCACGCCGGCGAGTTCCACCGCGCCGATGTGCTGGAGTACACGCCCGAGGGCAAGTTCGTCGAGGTCTACGCGCACGGCATCCGCAACTGCGTCGGCGAGGCGATCAACCCCGCTACCGGCTCACTGTGGTGCTCGGTCAATGAGCGGGATGAACTCGGCAACCACCTGGTGCCCGACTACGTCACCTCTGTTCCCGAAGGCGGCTTCTTTGGGTGGCCCTGGTACTACATGGGCGGCCACCCGGACCCGCGTCTGCCTAAGCCTTGTGCCGACGGCACCGGGCCGAATCCGCAGGTATCCGCCCCTCTGACCGCGGAGCAGGCTGCGGATTGCAAGCGCGTAGACCTGGCTGCCAAGGTCATTACGCCCGACGTGCTGGTCCAGCCGCACATGGCGTCGCTGGAGATGGTCTTCTACCCGAACATGGTCACGCTGGGCTCCGGCCCTCAAAAGACCGATCCGGGCTGGTTTCCGTCTTCCTATTCGGGCGATGCCTTTGCGGCCGAGCATGGGAGCTGGAACCGCGCCAACCGCACCGGCTATGAGGTGATCCGCATTCCCATGCACAATGGGCAGGCTACGGGTGAGTACGAGGATTTTCTGACCGGCTTCGTCACCTCGGATGGCCAGGTCTGGGGGAGACCGGTCGGGGTCGCGGTTGCCAAGGATGGCAGCCTGTTCGTCAGCGACGACGGCAGCCGCTCCGTGTGGCATGTGACCTATACGGGCAAGTGATCTGCGTCCTGCCGGACGGGCCCACTACGCGTGGGGCGGGCGTTCACACGCATTTTTACTGCTTCGCATGGTCCTCCCATTGGTCGGCACGGAATCTCGCTTGCGACCATCGGGAGTGGCTACTCGAAGCTCAACCCGCGTGACGAAGTGACCTAGGAGCCGCCGCCAATCAGGTCGGAGCCCAGTCCAGCGATGGTTTCACGCAGATACTTGTGCGGGTTCACCGGCGTGTTGTGGATACGGACCTCGTAGTGCAGGTTTGCCCCGGTCGTGCGGCCTGTCATCCCGACGTAGCCGATCACCTGGCCGCGGACAACAGTCTCGCCAGCCATCACGGCAAAGCCCGACATGTGGGCATAGCAGGTCTCAAGCCCCTGGCCGTGGTCGATGATGACTTCGCGGCCGTAGCCGTTCTGCACCGCCGCAGACTTGACCGTGCCATCAGCCGTGGCGCGGACGGGAGTCCCCACGGGTGCGGAGATATCAAGGCCGGTATGGAACTCGCCTTCCCCGTTGTGCAGCACGGGGTCTATGCGCTGGCCAAAGCTGCTGGTGATGGGTCCGATGACCGGCCACAAGGTGGGTGCGTCGACGGAGAGGTCCGTCCCGCCGAGGCCGGAGAGCGAAGCGAGGGACGACTTGCCGTCGATTGCGTGGTTGGCAGCGCCGCTCACCGCGGAATCGCGCAGGCTGTAGAAGGTGTCGAGCGACTTGTAGTAGCTGTCGTCGGTGAAGTTGGAGGCCGTATCGGAAATCAGCGCACCTTTGGCGGCCTTATCTCTGGACGACGTCTTCAGTCCGATGTGGCCCATGGGCGCGGCGAGCTTGCTTGCGGTAAGGCCATAAAGCGCGGAGACCTCAGTCGCCAGCGAACCGAGCGACGCCGCCTGCACGTCTTTCTCGTGAGCCTGTTTCTCCAGGTGCGCGTAGTCCTTCTGCAGCGTGTCGTGGTCGTTACGCAACTGATTGAAGCGGGCTGTCTTGATCAGCATGCGGGAGTAGGAGCCCGCCAGGCCCGTGACCGTAAACGCCCCGATAACCGCAACAGCTATAAACACATAGGCATAGTGGAGAGGGACGGGAATCTTGCGCACTCTGCCACTTTCATCGCGGCTGACGAGAATGAGGTAGAAGCGCTTTTTGAGACTAAACCGTTTTGAAATCAAAACACGACCCACGTCCTGGATTGACCGTTCCCGCCAACTTGCGGACAGAACGGCACTGAGAGAAGGGAGCCAGGGAATGAACTCTTGCAATTGCCATTCGCGATTGCCGACTGGCTTGCACAATCTCTCTCGGACGTTACTTTGAATCTTAACAGCCGCGGGGAGCAAGCGCAATCGGATTGCCACGCAATCGCCCGATAAGTTGTAGGATTTCCGTAACTCTTAGCGATGGTGGTTAGTTTCGCTCTGTGTTCGCCTATCATCTTAGCGGTTGATCAGCGGAATCGTTGGGCGGGTTATGCTTGGCCTCACGATGATGAAGAAGGGGATGGGCGAGTTGGAGATGATCGAACGCATTCGCTCCGGGTGGGGTGTGGGCGCTGGATCGATCGGTCGCGGGAGCCGGGGTCCGGCGGCGAAGATCGTTCTCGGCATTGGCGACGACTGCGCCATTCTGTATCCGCCGAAGGGGCACGAGGTCCTGGTCACCACCGACTTCACGCTGGAAGGACGCCACTTTCGCCGCGATTGGCATCCGCCGGAGTCGGTGGGCCACCGGGCTTTGGCGCGCGGGCTCAGCGATCTGGCCGCAATGGGTGCGCGCCCGCTCGCCGCATTTCTCTCGCTTGCGCTGCCGAGGGAGATGCTCGCCACCGCTAGCGGGCGCCACTGGGTCGAGCGCTTCTTCACCGGCCTTCGCGGCCTGGCGGATGAATTCACTGTCCCGCTGGCTGGCGGGGACACCAGCGAATCGCCGTGCGGGATGGTACTGGCGGACATTGTGCTGGTGGGATCGGCGCTGGCTGGACGCGCGCTCAGACGTAGCGGCGGACACGCCGGGGATGCGCTTTACGTGACGGGGGCACTCGGTGGTGCGGCCGCTGAACTTGCGCAGATGGGGCGGCGCGGCAAAAGGAGGCAACCCACTTCTTCCCGCAGAGCCGGAAAGGATGGGCCACCCGGCTTTGTGGATCATCCACAACTTCTACCCCAGCCGCGCGTCAGAGTTGGGTTGGAGCTGCTGCGCCGCCGCCTTGCTACCGCCGCGATCGATCTGAGCGACGGACTCTCCACCGACCTCGCTCACCTCTGCCGCGAATCCGGCGTCGGTGCGGAGGTTGTGGCTGGCAAGCTGCCAATTCACCCGCTTGCGCAGGCTGCAACCGCACGCGCGATCGATCTCGCGCTGCACGGCGGGGAGGACTATGAGCTGCTGTTTGCCGCTCCGGCTACCGTGCAGATGCCGCGGAGCGTGGCAGGGGTTCGCGTCACCCGCATCGGTTGCCTGGTGCGTGGGAAGGCGATTTCGCTGGTCGACTCCGCCGGGCGCAAACTGCCTCTGAAGCCGGGCGGCTGGGAACACTTCGCCGGAAGGCATTAGGATTAGGCCAGCACCTATGCATGACTCGACCAAGATCATTCGTTCCACACTGACCCGCGCGGTGGCAGGTGAACCGCTGCATCCTGGCCCGGTGTTCGCCGCGCCGTACCATACGCCCGGCGATCCTAACGATGCGCCCTACAGCTATGCCCGCTCGCACAATCCGACGTGGACCGTGCTGGAACGCGCTATCGGCCAGATGGAGGCGGGCACGTTTGCTCCCGGCCATCCTGAAGAGGGTGCGAGCTACCGGGCGAATGCGCTGGTTTTCGCCTCGGGTATGGCGGCCTGCGCCTCGGTTTTCGGGGCTGTGTTGCGGCCGGGCGACGTGGCTGTGCTGCCGGCCAACGCCTACTTCGCCGCCCGCCAACTCATGCAGGGCTACTTCGAAAAAATGGGCATTGTCCTGCGCCTAGCGCCAACTGCTAACGACGCCCAGGGCGATCACCTGGAAGGCGCGCGCTTGTTGTGGATTGAGACGCCGAGCAACCCTACGATGGAGATCTGCGACATCGTCGCGCTGTGTGAGCGGGCGCACCGGGCGGAAGCGCTGGTCGCTGTCGACAACACCACTGCGACGCCGCTGGGGCAGCGTCCGCTTGCGCTTGGCGCGGACTTCTCGGTCGCCTCCGATACCAAGTCGATGACTGGGCACAGCGACATCCTGCTCGGCCACGTGGCCACGCGCGACCGCGAGTTGCTGCAGAAGATTGAGGAGTGGCGCACGCTGGTTGGCGGCGTCCT
>Ga0302278_10005297_pt1 | contig 12851 bp, 6 predicted proteins | sample III_Bog_N3_2_FD_194543 | JGI IMG/M metagenome (GOLD analysis project Ga0302278, IMG submission 194543) | Peat permafrost microbial communities from Stordalen Mire near Abisko, Sweden - III_Bog_N3_2 | ecosystem: Environmental > Terrestrial > Soil > Wetlands > Peat | place: Sweden: Abisko... | reverse complement strand
CAACAACCTCCGCCGCGCCACCGAGGACCTTTCGCGCCTCCAGACCGAGCGTCAACTCCGTGCCGAACTCAACCCCGATTCCGGTCCCGAACCTGAGGGCCTCGTCAGCCGCCAGAACATCGCCCGCGCTCTCGCCCACGACGCCCGCCGACAACTCACCCTCCGCAAACTCAAAGGCGACGAAGGCTTCTAATCCATCCTCCGCCGGGCCGTCCAACAGATCTCCGAAGAAAAACATTCAGGGCTTATTACAAAGCAAACCCACCAACCCAACCAGCCCATCGCCCGCAACGCCCCCTGCCCCTGCCGATCCGGCGACAAATACAAGCGCTGCTGCGGCCGTCAGGCGCCGGGGCAGATCAACAATCCGCCCGGATCCGGACCAAACGAATGAAAATGCAGCCCGCACTTGTAGGGTCAGGGCTTCGGCGTGCGCCCGTCGGACGGGACAGTGGTCTGGTATCGGCGGCGGCACCGGCGCGAGACCGGGGCGGGAGAGGGGCGAGGCAGAGCCCGGAGGTTCAGAGCCGCCCGTGTACCGTGGAACCGGCGGAACCGCCTGTTCCACGCCGGTTCTCATGCATACTGGTGTGTGCGGATATGTACGTTCCGAAGACCAGCGTCTGGGCACGTCTCGATGAAGATTCGCGGAAGCACCTGGTCGACGGCGCAGTGCGCGAGGTGGCGCGGCGATCCTACGCGGGGGCGATGGTGTACTTCGCCACCCTGGCCGCGGTGCCGTTCGCGTCGTCCTGTCTGCGCGATCATCCCACGCTGACCATCGCGGCGCTCTGCTGCACATTCGCGGGCGGAGCCATGCGTTGCATCGCGGCCGCCATGCTGCTCCGGAGGACGGCTGCGGTTTCGAATACATGGAACGCCGTGATGGCCGCCTCAACAATTGCGACCGTTACGTCCTGGGGCGCGTATTGCGGCTTCACGCTGTACACGTATCCGAATACATGGCCTTCCACCTACCTGATGATCGCGGGCGCCGCGCTGGGAGGCGGGTTGACCACCTCGATGGCGCCGCAGCTTCGGCTGGGCACCGTGGCGCTTCTGTTGACGGTACTGCCCACCGGTTTGTGCGCGGTGCTGCTCGGCGGCAGCGGCTCGACGATTCTGGGGATCTCGGCGTGCGCCTATCTGACGTTCCTGCTGGTGCAGTTACGGCATAACTGCAAAGCGTATTGGGCCATCGCAACGGCGTCGGCGCTGGATGCGATGCTATCGTGGCAGGCCGCCACTCAAAGCGAATCCCGCTTTCAGACGCTCTTCGAAGACGCGCCCGGCGGCATCTATCTGGCGTTCCCGAATGGCCAGGTGGAAATGGCCAACCGGGCACTGGCGCAGATGCTGGGTTACACAGGGCCGGAGGCAATCGCGGGTCGGGAACTGCGAGAGTTCTCGAAGGATGACGACCGCGCGGAGATGCGCGGCCAGATTGAAGAAGACGGACATCTGGCGGGCTGGGAATCGGAGTGGCGGCGCGCGGACGGCACAAAGATCAGAGTGCGTGAAAGCGTGCGCGCCGTCCAGGCCGGGGCGGATGGGCAGGGCCGGCTGCTGGGCATCGTGGAAGATGTTACCGCGCATTTCATGGCCGATCAGGCGCGGCGGCAACTGATCGAAATTCTGGAAAGCACCAGCGATTTCGTGGAGAGTATCGCGGTCGGCGGCGAGACTCTGTACATGAACCGCGCCAGCCGCGCGCTGCAGGGGGAAGACGGCGGCGGGATGCATTCCGTCTGGAACGGGAGCGGAGACGATGAGTTGAGAAAAGCCCGGCTCAGGTTTGCCGACCGGGAAGGAATCTGGCAGGGCGAGTCATGGCTGCCGGCGGCGAACGGTAAGCCGATTCCGGTTTCGCAGGTGATCATTTCGCACCGTCTGAGCGGCGGCGCCACGCAGTCGTATTCGATCGTTTCGCGCGACATCTCGGCGATGCGCGAGGCGCAGGCCGCGCTGAAGGAGACCGAAGAGCAGCTGTTTCAGGCGCAGCGGCTGGAGAGCCTGGGGCGGCTGGCCGGCGGCATTGCGCACGACTTCAACAACCTGCTGACCATCATCATCGGACACACTTCGATGCTGGAGCTGCAGATGAAGACGCCCGATGAGCGGAGCGGACTTGAGGAGATCGGCAAAGCGTCCGCGCGCGCCGCCGACCTGACGAGGCAGTTGCTGGCTTTCGGACGGAAGCAGTTGTTGTCGAAGGGCGTGGTCGACGTGAAGGAAATTGCGGGGCGCGCCGAGAGGTTGCTGCGAAGGCTGATCGGCGAACGCATCCTGCTCGTTACCAGGATGAGCGCGGAACTGCAGAACGTGATGGCGGACGCGGCGCAGCTCGAACAGGTGCTGGTGAATCTGCTGCTGAACGCGCGCGATGCCATGCCGTATGGTGGCGTCGCGACGATCGAAACGTCGGTGGTGCAGCGCGAATCGGAACCAGGCAAGGATTTTGTGCGGATCGCCGTTACGGATACCGGGATCGGCATGGATGAGGAGACGATGGCGCGGGTGTTCGAGCCGTTCTTCACCACCAAAGGCCGCGGCCGGGGAACGGGGCTGGGGCTGGCCACCGCTTACGGCTTCATACAGCAGAGCGGCGGCAGTATTTCGGTATCGAGCAAGCCGAATGCGGGCACTACGTTTACGATTCTGCTGCCGCGCTGCGAAGGCACGGCGGTGCGAATCCCGCAGGAACTGCATATTTCCGATCCGGGCGGGAACGAGCACATTCTGGTGGTGGACGACGAACCGGCGCTGCGCGGGCTGATGCGGCAGACACTGGCGGGGCGCGGCTATATCGTTGTGGAGGCGCGTGACGGAGAGCATGCGCTGAGCCTCGCGCGCGAATCGCAGGAGGCATTCGATCTGCTGGTGACGGATGTCATTATGCCCGGGATTTCGGGGCAGCAGCTGGCGACCCGGCTGCATGCGATGACGCCGGGGATCGGGGTGCTGTTTGTTTCGGGGTATCCGGGCGAAACCGAGGCGGAGCGCGCCGTGTTCGGCGGGGATGCGGCGTATCTGGCCAAGCCGTTCACGGCCGAGGCGCTGTTGCGGCAGGTGCGGCAGCAACTGGAAAAGCGGCGCGCCGAGGCGACCGGCGGGGCGGCCTAATGAATGTAGGCCCAGCCGGCTTCCTGTTTGCGGGCTAATTCCGCGACGCCGGAATCCACCTGCGAGGCGAACGGGAAAAGATCCTCCGTCTTTACGTTCATCATCCGCATGGCGTTCTGACACGCCGAGAGCGTGACGCCGCTGTCGACCAGCCCTTTCAGCCGCTCCTCATAGGCTGTGTTGGTTTTGCGGAGCATGTTGAGTCCCGCGCCGAAGAACACGACTTCCACTTCCGAGCCGCCATCCTTTTCGAAAGCCTTGCGCATGTTGATTACGTGGAGCACCAGCGAGCCCCAGGCCGGTCCCTCGGCTTCGGTCAACTGGAATACGACGTGATGTTTCGGGGCGGCGGGAGTCTGCGATACGGCGGCCGCGACGAGGGCAAGCGCAACGGCGGCCAGGGAAAGAACGGTCTTGGTAAGGGACATGAGTTCAATCGTAGCGAAAATTTCCTTGGTCGGAATGATGTAAACGAGTCGAATTCGTTGTTTACCAGAGTGAAGGGGCGCTTAGCCCGACAAACCGAGGAGCCAACAAGCATGAAACTCACAACGATTGCCGCCCTTACGGCAACGCTTTTCGCATCACCCGGGATTCTTCCCGCGGAAGTTCTGACTTTGGATGAAAGCCACTTCACAGTTGCCACGGGTCCGTTTACCACGTCGGATTCTCTCGACGCAACCTTTACTACGCTGAGTAATCTGGCCGCTTCCACCACCACGCGCCTTGCCGATCCGGACCTTGCGAGCGCGACCGTAACCGACGGCGCGACCACGTTTTCCGCAACCAACTCCACACTGAACCTGTGGGTTACCACGAATGGCGCAGGGGCTATCACGGACTGGTGCATCGAAGGGGCGTTGACGTCGGACGGCAATCAGTATTTCTGGGCCGGCGGTCCAGTCACGGGAGGAGGCGGCGATACGGCCCTTTCGTTCGATCCCGGCCTGACTACCAATTATGATTACGCGCAGACCGCATCGGGCGGCGCGTACGCAACGCAGAGTCAGCCCTTTTCCGCGTCCGCGTCCACTCCGGATCCGGGTACCGCCGGAATGCTGCTGCTGGGAGCGCTGTTGATTGTGGGGGGACAAAGGTGGAAAAAAGTCAGGGATTAGAGCGGATCTGGTTGAGCAGGTCCCGCGCGACGGTGAAGGCGGGGTTGAATTCGAGAGCCCTTTCGAGCACCGCGCGGGCCTCTTGCCCATGGCCCGTACGCACCAGCGCGACGGCCAGGTTGAGCCGCACCAGCACCAGCGCGGGGCTGATTTTCAGGGCTTCTTCGAACAGAGCGATGGCTTGTTCGTAGTGGCCCTGTTCCATCTGGTACGCGCCCAGATTCATAGGTGCACTCGATTGGGTAGTATCCGCGCGGTAGAGCCGTTGGTAAAGTTGCTGGGCGGTGCGGTCGTCCTTGCGCGTCTTATAGAGATCGGCTAAGTAAGACAGCGTCTGCGGATCGGTTGGGTTTTGGCGTTCGGCCTGGCGCAGAAGGTCAAAGGCTTTGGCGCTGTAGACGGCGTTCTGCTCGCGGAGCGCGACGATGGCGTAGGCCAGCCCGAGATCGCGCGGAGTGGCCACGGCGTTTCCGCCGAACGGAACCAACGGCGCATCCGGCGGGGGCCTGCGGTTGCGCGGGGCGGGGCGGCGCGGGATGGAATGGTCGGTGTAGACGACGTGATCGGCATCGGTCACGGATGTGGTGGGCATATGACAGGCGATGCAGTTATCGCCGCGGGCGCAGTCCGTGGGCGCGTGGCAGGTCTGGCATTTGCCGCGGAACCAGGCGGCCTTTTCGGCGGGTGTCGGAACGAAGTGCGGATCGTGGCACGTGCCGCACCAGAGGCGGTTTCCACCGGCGCGCGCGCAGGCGCTTTGGGCGAGGTTTTCCACGTGGCTCGTGACTTTCATGGCACGCGATGAGGTTGCGCGGACGAAGGCCGTCGTGTAGTCCGAGAGGTTAGCGCCGGGGATGAAATCCGCCATCGATTTACCGGCGTGGTCCACGCGGATTTCGCCTGAGAGATGGCACTGGGCGCAGACGCTGTCGCGTGGCCGGGATTGAAGGCGGGCGGGGTTCACGATATCGGCGGCTTTACCGCTGGCAACGTGCGCGGCGCCCGGCCCGTGGCATCGCTCGCAGCCGATGCCGCCTTCAAGGAACGGCGGGGACCGGTAGCCATTCTGCGTCCCGGCGACTGGTTGTATGCCGGTTGCGTGGCATTGCAGGCACCCGGGCGCGATGGCGCGGGTCAGGAACGGGTAGGAATAGCGATCATAGCCGGGTGAGAGAGCCCAGGACTTAGCCTGAGTGTAGTAAGTCGTGGGTGCTTCGTAGAGGAAATTATCGAAATTGAGGAGGTAGCTGCGGGCGGCGGTTCCGGAACCTACGAAATAGGCCAGTTCAAGCTGATTCGGCCCGAAGCCAAGAAGCAGATGTGAGCCGTTGTGGGTGATTGAGTACCTGTAGCCGGAGTTTGTTTCGAAAGCCTGATCGGGAACCCGGCTTGACGCTGCGTCTCCGCTGCTTTGCGCCATGGGAGTCGCGGAATACCTGCGATAGATTTCAGCGTGGCAGGTGGCGCAGGTTTTGGAGCCGATCCATCGTGAATCGGCTGCCTGTAGTGCAAGGCTGGACAGAACGAGGATGTGCAGGCAACGGGTCATGCGCAATGAGAAAGGGCCGGGGTTGAAACCCGGCCCTTTCAGCTTACGCCCGTCAGAAGGTGAAGCGGGCCACGATCTGGCCGTTGCGGGGCTGAGTATTCAGCGACGTATAGCTGATGGCACCGTATCCGGAGGGCGACGAATATCCCGCCGGGCAGGAATTCGTGCCCAGAGGAACGGTGACGCTGCTGGCCAGACCGGCCGTCGGAGTGGTAATGGTGCAGCCGCGGTTGGCCTGCGGACTGGTAGCCGTTGCGGTGTTGAGATACACGCGGTTGAAGATGTTGAAAAATTCCGCGCGGATCTCAAGACTCTTCCGCTCGCGAAGCCGGAATGTGCGGCCGATGCTCATCGATTCGGCCGGACGCCGCGGCTGGCGGAAGTCGCTGTAGTAAGGCGCCGAAGTGCCCCATGTGCCAGGCGTCGGATTCGTCCACGCCGCCGGGTTCAGAATGAACTGCCCAGTCGGATTGACGCAGTTGCAGTTCGGATTGGTCAGGTAAAGCGGTTGCCCCGGTACCCGGTTCTCAAGCGAGCTCTGTCCGAACTCCTGATAAGTAGTGTTAGACGAGGCCGGAGTGGCAATCGGAAGCCCGGAGCTGTATTGCAGCAGGCCGCCGATATTCCATCCCGCAACCGCTTCCCGCACAAACCTGTTCTTGCCAAGGAACGGATAAGCCTGAAGCTGGTATGTGAAGCCCGTGTTGAAGATGAGCGGCTGGTTGGTGCTGGCGATGCTCTTGAAGTCCTCGCGGTTGAAAATGTTGCCCGTGGTGGTGGTCAGAGTGGTTTCCGACTTGGACCACGTAAAGGCGGACTGCAAAGATAAACCGGCGGAGTAACGCTTCGTGACCTTGGCCTGCAGTGAGTTATACCAGCTATCTCCGAGCGGAGCGCCGTAGATGGTTTCCTTGTTGGAGTTCTGAGGGAAAGGCAGCAGAGCCTGCAGAACGGTTTGCGTTGTCGGGAAGGTCGGATAGGGGAGCGGAACACCGGAAGCTTTGCCCGCGGCGCTGCCGAGGGTAGCCGCCAGCGTAGCCTGACCGGCCGCCGACGTCGGGTCGATGCCGTACTTGGTGAATACCGCCGGGTTGACCGTGTTGAGGCCGCCGTCAAGGTTGCTGCTGGTATTGTTCTGAGTCAGCCATGCGCCGCGGTTGCCCACGTAGTTGGCTTCGACAACGAGATCGCGCAAGACCTGCCGCTGCGCACCGATGCTCCACTGAAGAATGCGGGGCGCGCGGCCGGCGTTAGGATCGATATAGAACGGCGCAGTGCTCGGCGTACCGCTGGCGTTGGAGTAGAGTCCCGGTCCAAGAGAGGCAGTCGTCAGCTGTGCCGGGTTGTAAACCAGGCCCTGACCCAGCGTCGTTGCCGGAACACCAAAGGCCGGCGACGGGAAGTTCAGCAGGTTGTAGCCAACTCCCAGCAGAGCCGCGTTCGTAATGTAAGCCAGGGTTCCGATAGGAGCGTAGGTGACGCCGGCGCCTCCGCGAAACACAGTCTTCTGATCTAACTGGTAAGCCACGCCGATGCGAGGCGCCATCGAGTAAGGGTAAGTATTCGAGAAGGTGCAGTTGCAACGGCCGTTACCGTAGCCCGAGTAGAGAATCGCACCGGGGATGTTGCCGTCCACCGGATTCGGGACGGTCGGACCAAACTCGGTCCAGCGATAGTAAATCTCATGGCCCCAGTTCTGGAGATCCCAGCGCAGGCCGTAGTCGAGCGTTAGCTTGTTGGTGACCTTCCACGTGTCCTGAATAAACAGGCCCCACGCCATTCTGCGAAGCTGAGGATCCTGCACGCTGTTGACAGTGGCGGTGTCTACCTGACCCAGCAGGAAACTGGCGTATGCGTTGCCTGTGCTTCCGGAAGTGCCGTTGCCATTGACCGTTGTCGTGTTGTTGTAAGGGTCCGCCGTCTCGTTGGGCTGGAACTGATAAACGCCCTGCGCACCGCGCGAGTTACGGTCGGTCCAGCTAGCGAGGCGCCATTCGCCGCCCAGCTTGGAGGTGTGGTTTCCATGGACCCAGGTCCCGGTTGTCGAAGCCGTGAAGGTGCCGTCGAAGTAGCTGTTCGCGTTGGTAGGTCCGAGAGTCTGTTCGCCCGATCCGTTGAAGATCAGTTCGGGGAAGCCGGAAGGATTCGTAGCGCTGCCGTGAATTCCGAGTTGTCCGGCGGCATCGTACTGAAGCACCTGCGAGGGCGAACTGTCGGGATTGTGGAAGCGCTGATAGCCGAGACCCGCATGGAGCAACATGGTCGGCGTAATCGACTTATCGTAGTTCAACCGCGGTACCGTACCATAGATAGCCTGGACGCGAACCACCGCGATCGGATAGGGCATGCAGTTCTGCGTGGTGAACTGGTTCGTCGTCAGTTTGTTGAAGTAGAACGACAGCTTGGAGTTATCGGGAAGAATCTGATCGACCTTAATAGTCGGAGTCTGCTGATTGTTAGGAGTCGCGCAGGCTTCCACCCAGTTATTGGTCTGGTTGGCGTTGGTGGCGGCGGGAATCAGATTCTGCACCTTGAGTGCGGTCGGATCGAGGCGGCTTGTCGGAATGATATTTCCGGGGAACGGCGAGGCGACAACCGTGCCGTTCGAAAGCGTCGTGCGGCTGGCCGGGTCGTAGATACCGCCGTTGACCAATGCATTACCGCCGGGATCGGTGCCGAGATTCTGTCCCGGGAAGATCGCGTTCGAACTGAAATTGCCGCCGCGCATCGCAGCGGTCGGGAACGTCAGGAAGGCAGAGCCGTTCGGATAGGTGACGTTGCGGAAGATCTCTTCGCTGAAGAAGAAGAACGTCTTGTTCCTGCCGTTATAAATTTTCGGAATCCACACCGGGCCGCCGATGGTGCCGCCGAAGTCGTTCTTGCGGCTGCGCGGATTGGTGTTGGGAACGGTTGGTGTGAAGTAAGGGCGATAAGCGTCCAGATCTTCGTTGGTCAGATATTCGTAGCCCGAGCCGTGGAACTGATTGGTGCCGGACTTGGTGGTGAAGTTGTAAAGCCCGCCACCCACCTGGCTGAACTCAGCCGCGAAGTTGCTGGTCTGGAGCGAGAATTCTTCAATCGCATCGACAGACTCATGCGAGACAGTCGAGGTCCAGTTGGCGTCGTTCTGGCTGGTCGTATCCTGACCTTCCACCTGAATGCGGAAACCGGTCTGGCCGTTCACGGCCGAACTGTCCGCGCCTGTGCCCGACACGCCGGGCGACAGCACGTTGAACGCGAACGGGCTGCGGATATTGCCGGAGCTTCCGCCGCCGCCACCGAAATTCAGCGGCAAACCATTGATGGTTTCGGTCGCGATGACGGTGCTTTGTTCCGCATTTTCCGTTTTGAGCTGAGCGGCTTCCGCGGTCACAGTCACGGTCTCGGTCGCAGCGCCGATCTGCAGCGTTACGTCGACGCGGTTGGTAATGGAAACCTGAACTTCGATGTTTTCCTGAACGAATTTCTTAAATCCCTTGACCTCGACGCTGAGCGTGTAAATGCCCGCGGGAAGCGATGGCAATGTGTAGTTGCCTGTCCCGGTCGTGGTGGTTTTCGACTCCGTGCTGGTTCCGTTACTGGTAGCGATAACAGTTGCGCCGGGAATTACCGCGCCGCCCTGATCTTTCACTTCGCCGGTAATGGTGCCGCGATCGTTCTGCGCAAAAGCGGTCAGCGCGAACAGAAAAATACAACCTATAGCGGAAACTAGCCGCATGAAACCTCCTGGTTTTAGACGAAAAAAATCCCGCTCCCCTGAGCGAAGCGTTTTAGTACGTGGGATGAATTTATCACCTTGCGAGGCGAAACGTCACCCCACTTTAGTTAGGTGAGAGCAGGGTTTTCAGGCGGCCGATGGGAATGAGGGATTAACCGGGGCGTCTTTTTTCCCCAAATAATAATGCACGGCGGGCGTGACAATCAGCGAAAGCACCATCGAGGCCACGATGCCGCCAATCACCGCTATCGCCAGCGGTTGCAGCATCTGCGAGCCCGCGCCGATGGCGAGCGAGAGCGGAATCATACCAGCCACGGTGGCCATGGCGGTCATCAGAATGGGCCGCAGACGGCGTTCGCCCGCCTCGATCATGGCATCGCGCGCGGAGTAGCCTTCCGCACGAAAGCGATGATCGGCATCGAGCAGCAGAATGCCGTTCTTGGCCACAATCCCGATCACCATGATCAGTCCCATGAAGGACGAGATATTGAACGTGGTTCCGGTGATCAGCAGCGCAAGGAAAACGCCGGAAGTGGAAAGCAGCGCCGAAGCCAGAATTGCGGCGGGCGCGCCGAAGGTGCCGAATTCAAAGAGCAGCACGATGAAGACAAGCACGATGGCCAATCCTAAGACGAACAGCAAGTCCTGGAACGATTTCTGCTGTGTTTCGTAAGTGCCGCCATAGACCACGCGGATCTCAGGCGGCACATTGAGTTCCTTCACCGCTACCTGGACCTGCTCGATGCCTTTGCCAAGGCTGATGCCCTCAAAGCGCCCGCTCACGGCCACGTAGCGCTGCAGGTTCTCGCGCTTAATCTCGGTTTGTCCCGGCTCGTCTTCAAACGCGCAGAGCGACCCCAGCGTGGCGTTTTTGCCCGTGGAACTGACGATCATGGTGTTGCGGATCTGGTCCAGCGTCTTGCGCGTATTGGCTGGAAAGCGCACGCGGATCGTATAAGAGCGGTCGTTCACGACCACGGGCGTTGTGGCCGGTTCACCCTGCAGAATAGCGCTTGCGTCCAGTTCGATTTCCTGCGGGCTGAAACCGGCGCGCGCGGCGGCCACGGGGTCGACGCGCATCAGAATGGCGGAACCACTGATGGTGTCTTCAATGCCGTTCTTAACGTCCTTAACGACTTCGATTTTCTTGATGCGGTCGCCGATCTTCGGACCCCATTTCGCCAGCAGCGCGGCATCCTGCGAGAAGAGTTTGATCTGAATGGGATCGGGCGAATTGCTGAGATCGCCGATCTGGTCCTGCAGCACCTGGATGAAATCCACATCGAGCTGCGGGTATTGGTCGTTGACTTTTTTCCGTACATCCGAAATCACTTCCTCGGTGCCGCGCATGCCGCGTTTCAGACGCACCAGGAAGTCGCCTGTATTGGCTTCCGTGACAGCGGCAAGGCCAAGCTGCAGGCCGGTGCGCCGGGACGTGCCTTCCACTTCGGGCGTGGCTTTAAGGATCTTTTCGACGCCCAGCAGAACCTGGTTCGTGTCCTGCAATGAGGAGCCGGCGGGCATCAGGTAATCGAGTACGAATGCGCCTTCATCCATGTAAGGCAGCAGGTCGCTGCCGAGCGTCCGGTAACAGAGGAAAGAAACTGCGATAAGAGCCAGGCAAGCGATGCCGACAACGAACGGGCGTGCGAGTGCAAACTTCAGAGATGCCGCGTAGAAGCGCGTCAGACGCCCCATGAAACCTGTGGTGGAAACCTCGCCGTGCGAGCCGGATCGTTGGCGGCGCAGCAGGTAATGGCTGAGCGTCGGCGTCCATGTGAGAGCAAGCACAAGCGATGTCAACAGCGCGGTGCCCACGGTGAGCGCGAGGGCGCGGAAGAACGTTCCGGTGACGCCGGTGATGGAAATCAGCGGCAGGAAAACGACAATCGGTGTAATGGTGGAGCCGATGAGCGGCGTGCGGATTTCCTTCAGCGCACTGCGGATGGCTTCGCCGCGCGACTGGCCGGAATCGCGGTGCATGACGATGTTCTCGACCACTACGATGGCGTCGTCGATCACGAGGCCTACCGCGGCTGCCAGACCGCCGAGCGTCATCAGGTCGAAGCTTTCGCCCAGCGCGCGCAGCACGATCAGCGTGATGGCAATAGTGGCCGGAATCACTAGGCCGGCAACAATCGAACTGCCCCAGTCGCGCAGGAAAAGCACGAGGATGATGGCGGCGAGCAGCAGCCCGATCAGGATGGCGTCGCGCACGCTGGCGATGGAATCGCGAACCAGTTCCGACTGATCGTAGAAGGCCTGCAGCTTGACTCCCGCCGGAAGCGTGCTGCGAATCTGATTCAGTTCTTTGGCAATCAGGTCTGCCACCGCAACGGTGTTGCCCGTGGGCTGACGAAAGACATTCAGCAGCACGGCGGGCTTGCCGTTCGCCGTGACAATCGTATAGACGGGCTCGACCGACGGAATCACGCGGCCCAGATCGCCCACACGCACCGGCACGCCGTTGGGGCTCAGTTTGACGACAATGTTGGCGATCTCTTCGGGATTGCGCGTCTGCCCGCTGACCAGCGCGAGCGAGAGTTCGTGATTATTCTCCAGCAGACCCGGCGAATCGATCATGTTGCTGCGCGCCACGGCATCGAGAATATTCGGCACCGTGACCTGCGCTTCCAGCATCTTCGCGGGGTCGGGCTCGATCTGAAATTCCGGAACGTGCCCGCCCTGCAGCACTACCATCGAGACGCCGTTGACGCGATTGAGGCGCGGCTTGATCGTGTAATTCGCAAGCTGCCAGAGTTCCGTCTGCGGCATGGTGTCCGAAGTCAGGCTATAGCCCAGAATCGGAAACGCGGCGAAGGTCAGGCGGTTGGCGGTAAGCTTCGCAGTGGGGGGCAGCGTAGGCTGCACGCGCGCCAAAGCCGCGTTCACGTACTCCAGCGTCTGGAACATATTCACGTTCCAGTTGAAGAAGAGATTGACTTCGGCCGAGCCGCGGCTCGTCGTAGATCGGACGGTTTCCAATCCCGGCACGCTGTTCATCGCCTCTTCGATAGGGCGCGTAATCACAACCTGCGTCTGATCGATAGGCGAAACGCCGTTGTCGACGCCGACCACAATACGCGGGAAATCGGTGGACGGAAAGACCGCGACGGGAATCGTGAACGCGAGGTACGCACCCATCGCGCACAGCGTCACGATGACGAAGATGATGGGCCGCGAGAACCGCGCGGTCCAGTGTTCGGCCTGCTCCGCCGACTCAGTCTGGTTATCCGGCTCGGTCATGTTATTTGTCGGCGTCCTCGTCTGCATCCTCTTCATCCGGAGGAGCGGCAACGATCTTGATCTTCGCTTTGTCGTCCAGGCCTAATCCGCCCGAAAC
>Ga0302278_10005296_pt1 | contig 12851 bp, 8 predicted proteins | sample III_Bog_N3_2_FD_194543 | JGI IMG/M metagenome (GOLD analysis project Ga0302278, IMG submission 194543) | Peat permafrost microbial communities from Stordalen Mire near Abisko, Sweden - III_Bog_N3_2 | ecosystem: Environmental > Terrestrial > Soil > Wetlands > Peat | place: Sweden: Abisko... | reverse complement strand
AGGTATTCGGCGCAGGCCTCTTCGCTGCTAAAGCGCCTCTCCAACTCAAGCAACGTCCTCGGAAAATCCTCGTCCATGCCCCCGAACACTACAGGTTGGGGTCAGTGGCGTCAAGTACATATCCCTAAGTCCCGAAGATCGAGTCGCGATGGGCACAACCGGGCCTTGAAGCCGCATCTGCCACCGATAAAGCAATCGACGCGGCACTTCAAGTTCTTTGGCCAAAGCAGAAATGTTGTGGCAGCCCTGCATCCGCGCCACCGCCAGACGCCGGAACTCCTCCGTGTAACTTCTCTTCCTTCGCATTTGCAGCACCCCCATTCGCTGCAAACTGTGTCCTTCTAAAATGTCTCACTTTTGGGGGTCACTCCAAACCAGATTCATCGGTCAGATGTGGGCCACCCGCCCGCCGACTACGTCGAGTCTGTACATATTCCTTTAGTAATGTTTCTCCTCACTAAATCTACTTGACTTAAAAAGTATTTTGACCGAAACTTGCCGCAGTCAATAAACGGGGTAAGTCCAAAGCTTCAGATTTCGTGACCCAGAAGAGACACCTTGGCCCCTAATTGTCCCTGTGTAACCTCTCTCTTCAAAAAGGCCCCCTTGGCTAGCAAATCCCACAGGGTGATCATTACGCGAAAGAACAGCAACTACTCAAGGCCAATTAACCCTCGATCCACTTGCCGTGACTCTCAAACTTTTTGAATTGACAAGGGGTTCCCATGCGCTTCTCTATTAAGCACTCCAGCCGTACGGTTGGGCTATTCCTCTTGGTGACTCTCACACCCCTGACATCTGTTTTGTCGGGCCAGAACGCGGTGGAGACAGGGTCGCTACGATGGAGGGCAAGCCAAGCTAAGGCCCAAGGGCAATCTCGGATAACAATCGCAAGCATAAGCACGCCCCTCGGGTCCATGGATAAGCTGGATGACGCTTTGTCGAATTTCACAGTAGCGACAGTTCGCCCGATTGGAACCTCAGTCGTCGCAGGTGCATATTCCGTAACAACCTGGTACAAATTCAAGTTAATCAGCATCTTTGCAAAGGCCAGCAAATGCCTGCCATGTAATCCGCTGCCGAGTCCGCCGCCCGAGTTTTTGCCGATCCATCAAGATGAGGTCGCCGTTCCGATGACCGGAGGCACCGTAATCGTGGATGGTGTTGAAATTACTGAATCCTCGTCGGAAGCCTATAAATTTGACAGCCAGAGCCGATACTTGTTACTTTTCTCCGGCTCGATTAGTGCTAGACGATCGGCGTATATAGCCGCTGGCAGATCTGGCATCTACCAGCTAGACGATAGCGGTCATCTGCTTGGCACCGTGGCCGGAGAAGGCACCCCCCTATCTAGGGATGTTATAGCGCACGCCACAATCTCGCACCTGCAACATCACTTAGCCACTGAGGCAAAATAGTGCCCATTTAGCCTCGCAAGTGGTTGGAGGTTGGAGCCGCGGACATGGAATTTATCACCCGAACAAGGCTGCTTATGCTGCTGTCTCTTGCCGCGATCATCTTCATTCCGTCGCGGTCTAGCGCACAAAACACATGCTCCCCTGCTTGCTATAGCAACGAGACGCCTATGCCTGGGCACGGCCCGGCAGGGTCCACTGACAATCGGAGGGTGATCTACATTCAGATTAGCCCGAGTTGGAATTCGTCGCCTGGAGTCACAAACACCCTAATTTGGAATGCTACCGAATGTGCCGCAAATCAGTGGAATACGACCACCAACGGCTCCGGAAGTACTACAGGATATTACTTTGTCATAAATCAAAGTACGTCCAGTCCAGATATCACAATTGTGCAGGGCGATCCGACTGCTGCAGGCGGTGCGGGCTATGCAGAGACTGATGGGGCCATTCAGGGCAGCAACGCGATAGGGCCTTGGACAACGATGCTCTCCGCCTCCAACTTAAATCGCCCAAATGCTGCGGTTAATGTGTGCGGAACTATAGCTCACGAGATTGGACATACAATAGGGTTGGCCGACCAGACAAATTGCTCGCCTAGCATTATGAATGGGACGTATACGACGGCCCCAAATGCCGGTGTGAACGCAACCAACTTTGTCCAACCCGCCGACGTTACGTCGGCCAACACCAATCTCACGTCAATATCGAAATGTACTGACCAGGTTCCAACTTCGGCTGCCTCCGGTCAGGAGAGTCAAAATGGCTCGGGATGCCAGACTTCTCAGCCTTCGGAATCCTGCACATGCAGCGGTACTGAGTGGGTCTGTCCATCCGGTTGCCCGGGCGCTCCGATAAATGGAACATGTTATTGCGCCGCGCAAGGGCAGTGGGAATGCGCTTGCGACGGCATCCAGTTCCAATGCCCCGGCGGCACGGGAAGTGCAGTCTGCCTCAACGGGCAGTGGGCCTGCGGTAACGGACAAATCACGATCTGCAATGACGCGCCTCCAAGCTGCCCAACCGACCAAGTGCCGATTTGTAATTCGAATGGCACTTGGGAGTGCGACCCCGACTCGTCAATGCCACTCCCCACTTGCACCGGCGGCGACGACTGCACGAATTGCGTCCCGCCAACCTGCGATGCGTCGGAGCACTGGGATCCAGCCCTCTGCACCTGTCTCGCCGATACGTCCCCAATCATCATCGACACCGATGGCACCGGTTTTCACCTGACCTCAGCCACGAACGGCGTGCTTTTCGATTTCTTCGGGAATGGGAAGCCAATTCAGATCGCATGGACCGCGCAAGGCTCAACCAACGGATGGCTTGCCCTTGACAGAGCGGGCGACGGCCTGATCAGCAGCGGCAAGGACTTTTTTGGGAATATCACCGAGCAGCCTCCATCCGACAACCCGAATGGATTCCTCGCTCTCGCGGTCTTCGATGAACCTGAAAATGGCGGTAACGGCGACGGCATCATCGACAGCCGCGACGCGGTGTGGCCGAAGCTGCTGGTTTGGATTGACGCCAACCACGACGGTATCTCACAGCCCCAAGAACTGCGCCACTTGGACGATATTGGAATTCACTCCATCGGTTTGATGTACACCGAATCTCGCCGCGTGGACGCGTATGGCAACGAGTTTCGTTACCGGGGATCGCTGAATCCAGAAAAGAGCGACAAGGTAGACCGCGTCATCTACGACGTAATCCTGACGACTACGGATCAGCCGTAACATACGAGGATTGTGCAAATGCGATTCAAAATCTGTATAACCGCGATTGGGCTTCTCTCGGCGATAATCGTGCAGCAGCATTCACCGGCTCAACCCTGTGTCGAGCCAACTGCGCAGCAGCGACAAAGCGTAGTCGACTATCTGGCCAAGAAGAATCATGCCATGTCTTCCGGCGATTTCACCCTTATGAAGAGCGAGAAGGCAAACGAAGCCTGCTTCTGGAAGTTTGAGTACCAGGACCAGCAGAAGAAACCACTGACTATTTATTTGTCTCCCGATAGGACGTTTCTGACTGCGGAGTTATTCGACCTGCGCGTCGACCCACTCCTCGAAGAAAAAAAGCATGTGGAATCGGTGATGACTGCGATGTCGGCAGGCGATCCGCCAATTCTTGGTCCCGCCGGCGCGCCTGTCAGCGTGGTGGAATTCTCCGACTTCGAATGTCCTTACTGTCAGCGGCTGAAGAACATTCTGGAACAGGAGGTTATCCCCAAAACGGGCGGAAAGGCTAGCTTTGCGTTCAAGAATTTTCCTCTGGCCATGCATCCATGGGCAAAGTCCGCAGCAATGATGGCATCTTGCGCGGATCTTCAGGACACGCCTGATTTCTGGAAGGTGCATGATTTTCTATTCGACAACCAAAAGACTTTAACCTCCGACAACCTCGCGCAAAAAGTTGTAGATTTCGTCGCTTCCAGCACAACCCTGGACAAGGTCCAGTTTCAGAAGTGCATCGATAAGGATCTGACACTAGGCATCGTTACAAAAGACATGGCACTCGGCCAGCAGAACGGTGTTCGCGCAACACCTACAGTCTTTGTGAACGGTGTGCGCTATGAGGGAATGCAGTCCGCAGCTCAGTTGCTTGCCATCATTGAGAGCGCAGCTACAGGGAACTCCGTCGCTCAGGCGCAATTCCCGATGAAAGTGACGTCCAATAAAGACGTGAACGAGTGCGTAAAGCCTTCACCAAAATCTAACTAAGATTCGGGGTCATCCACACGGGACGAGCCAGGTTTGACAATCTTGCTCGACAGCTGTTACTTTGCATTACAAAGTGATTTGCCATAAATGATCTTAATAAAGCGTTGGGCGACATCAGCAGTATTCGCAGGCAGGTGGCGCATGCTACGGAGTTTCGGGGCTATGGGCCGGCGACGCTGGTGGGAACGGGCTCGTCCCACGTTGCGGCGCTGGGGGCTGTGCCGGAGATAGTTTGCGCAATACCAGTACACAGCGCCCTGTCATGATCATGCCGTGATGAGTGGAAGACCGGGCGCTGCGCGAGGTTGCCGTTATCGTTACTGCTCGGTGTATTGGTAGTCGTTGTATTGCCAGACGTTATTGATTTTGGAGTAGAGCCTTGCGTAGACCTTGAGGCCCTTTGCCGGAAGGGTTGGCGCCGTTGTGGTGAGGGCAGTGCCTTTGTATAGGTAGAGGTCACTGTCACCGGCTGCCACGGCGCTGAGGTTTAACTGGTAGTCGGTTACGGCAATTCCGGCGGTCCAATGGAAGGTCACGCTGGTAGTGCCGAGAATGGTGCCTAGCCCCGGCGTGGGTGAAGTGAGCGTGGCGGGGGTGGGAATGCCGCCTTCGGTGTATTGGTAGTCGATGTATTTCCAGACTCCGTTGATCTTTGAGTAGAGGCGTGCGTAGACCTTGACGCCGTTGGCGGGGAGGGCGGTCGCGGTGGCGGAGGTCGCCGTGCCTTTGTATGTGAACAGGTCGGTGTCGCCAGCGGCGATGGCGCTGAGGTTGAGCTGGTATTCGGCGACATCGGCCCCGATGGTCCACTGGAAGGTCACATCGTTGGTGCCGAGGATGGTACTGAGTCCCGGCGTGGGTGAGGTGAGAGCGGCCGGCGTGGGCGTTCCGCTTTCGGTGTAGACGTAGTCGTTGTAGAGCCAGGTCCCGTTGATCTTGGAGTACAGCCTTGCGAAGACCTCAACGCCATTTGCAGGCAGGGAGGTGGCGGTGGTGGTGGTAGCCGTGCCTTTGTATGTGTAGACGTCGGTGTCACCCGCGGCGATGGCGCTGAGGTTAAGCTGATATTCGGCGACATCGACCCCGGCGGTCCACTGGAACACTACACTGGCAGCACTGAGGATGGTGGCTACCCCCGGTGTTGGGGATGTGAGCGCGGCGGGGGTGGGAATGCCGCTTTCGGTATAGAGATAGTTGTTCGACTGCCAGACTCCGTTGATTTTTGAATAGAGAGTTGCGTACACCTTGACGCCGTTGGCGGGGAGGGCGGCCGCGATGGCGGAGGTGGCCGTGCCTTTGTATGTGAATACGTCTGTATCGCCCGCTGCGATGGCGCTGAGGTTGAGCTGGTAATCGGTAGCACCGGCGGCGGGGGTCCACTCGAAGGTGACATTGCTTGCGCTCAGCACGGTGCCGACTCCTGGCGTGGGCGAGAGGAGAATTGCTTTTGCCGGCGGGTTGACCACGATGCTTTGCATGACCGGGTTAGCGGCTGCGTAGTTGGCGTTGCCTGCCTGGTTTGTGGCCACGATTACTGTGCCCACGTCAGTGATGGTGAGGATGTGATTATTTGTGCCGCTCAGGCTTCCTGGGCCGGAGACGATGCTGAAAACCACCGGATTGCCTGATCCTCCTCCGGTTGCGGAAAGCGTGATGGGGGAAACGGGGAAGGTAACCGGCGACGCGGGAGGCGGGAAGTTGATGGTCTGTGATTGGAGGCCATCGCCTGAGAGCGTGAGGGTTTGCGTCGCGTATCCGGGACCGGGGGCATAGAGGGCGTCATTTATCACGACCATTGATCCGGTCAGGTTGCCAGACGCAGTGGGAGAGAAGCCGATATCCAGCAGGCATGCCGTGCCTGCATTCAGCATGCCTGCGCCCATAGCGCCCGCTGGAACCAAGGGGCAGGAGTCGATCACACTGGCATTCAGTGTGAAATTGGACGGAATGCTGGGATTGGTTCCAGTCGCGGGAGGCAGGAAGTAAAGCGGGGCATTGCCGATGTTGAGCAGCGCGACAGCGATCGGCGAGTCCGAGCTGGCAGATCCGACAAGGGTGGAATCGAAGGCGATTGACGGAGCGTCCGCGTAGTCTTCCTTGTAGACCTGGTAGTTGCCCACATCTGAGACATAGACATTGCCCAGGCCGTCGACGGCGATTCCGTAGGGAGCACTGAGGCCGATGGTGGGGGGCACACTTTCAGAATATCCTCCCGCTGCGAGGGGCGACTCTTCAATGATGTAATTCGCGTAGAACTGGGTGATGAAAACATTTCCGAAGCCATCGACTGCAACGCCGTAGGGATTGCTGAGCCCGCTGTCGATGACGCTCTGCATGTAGGAAGTTCCGGACAGCGTCTCCTTCAAAATGCGGTTGTTTCCGGTATCTGCGATGTAGACGTTGCCGGCGCCGTCGACTGCCAGCTCGAAGACGGTGGAGAGGCCACTGGTGGGAAGAACGGCCGGGAAATAGGCGTTGTTAGACAGGGTCAGCTTGAACACACGATTATTGAGTGTATCGGCGACGTAGACATTTCCGTCTCCGTCAACAGCGATGCCATTTGGGGCGGAGAAGCCGCCTTCCAATACGGTTTGCGAGTAGACGCCGGCATTGAGCGTCTCTTTCACAATGCGATCGTTTCCAGAGTCTGCAATGTAGATGTTGCCTTGGCCGTCAACCGCAATTTGTGCGGGGGAATTAAGGCCACTGCCGATCTCGGATTCGGTATAGGCGCTGCCGGAGAGAGTTTCTTTCAAGACGCGGTTGTTGTTGGAGTCCGCGATATAGACGCTGCCCGTTGAGTCGACCGCGATGGCGTAGGGTGAGGACTGGCCGCTGGTGGAATAAGGCACAACCTTTTGCGTGCTGGGATCGCCAATTACCTGGAAAGTGACCTGGGGAGCGACGCCGGTGCCGGAGAGATAGGCTGTGGCGAAGGCGTTGCCGGCGTTGTCAAGCAGCGAGACGGAACCGTAGCGAGAACCGGCAACCGTTGGTGCAAAGGTGGCACCGGCGACGCAGGTTTCGCCCGCGGTGAAGCTGAAAGATTCAATGCAACTGAGCTCGCTGTTGCTTTGGAAATCCAGATTGCTTGCGCCCTGTGTCACTCCGAGAACGTTGCCGAGTACTCCGCCGGTATCGAACCGAAACATTACACCGAGAAACGGACTGGTGTTTCCGACGCTGACCGAGCCGAAGTTGCCACCGGCCGGCATTTCTTTATAGACGTCGCCCTGGGTGGTTGAAGATCCCTCGTCTGAAAGGTAGATGTTGCCGGAGGCGTCCACTGCGACGCCCGAGGGACCGTCCAGATAGGCGATCACGGGCAGCTGACTTTGCGTATAGGTAGAACCGGAAACGGTCAATTTCCAGAGTTTTGCCGGGTAATCGTCCGCGATGTAGACATTACCGCTTTGGTCGAGCGCAATTCCCGCGGGAGTGCCGAAACCGCTGCCGATGGTGGACCGGATGTAGCCGCTGCCGGACACTGTCTCCTTCAGTACGCGGGCGTTGTTAGTGTCAGCAATAAAGAGGTTGCCGCTGCTATCGACAGCGATGCCGAAGGGGTTATTCAGACCAGATATTGGAGTGGTCTGGATGTAAATGCTTCCGAAAGCGGTTTCCTTGACAACTGTATTGGGGCCGGCGTCCGTGATGTACAAATTGCCGCTTGTATCCACAGCAATGCCTTGGGGGAGCTCAAAACCGCTGCCGATGATGCTTTGCGTATACCCTACATTGCTAAACGTCTCCTTCAGTACGCGGTGATTCTCTGTGTCGGCGATGTAGACGTTGCCCAGCGGATCGACCGCTACGCCGGAAGGCCCATTCAGTCCGCTGCCGATGGAGTTTTCGAAATAGCCATCTGCGGTTGGGGTTTCCATCAGAACCTGATTGTTATGAGAATTGGCAATGTAGATGTTCCCGGCGGCGTCTACGGCAACTCCAAATGGAAGTGCGAGGCTGCCGCGAACGAGCGACTCAGCATCGATGAAGTGGGCTGTTTGCGCGGTTGCAAGCGATGCGAAGGCAACGCCGAGTGCAAGAAGGAGGGCTGACGCAGGGCGCAGGAAGTGCGTTGCAACGCGGCGGGCTGCGGCCTGCGATGCAACTGTGGTGCCGAAAAGGCGAAATGAGGTCTTAATGTATGGCGTCCGGACGGGATACATAGTTCTCCTTCATATCCCGGCAGTTTGTACCTTCCGCGCGATATGTACGCTCATGTGGAGTTGCAGAGTGGATTGTGACAATTGCGATGGACTTTTATTCCGATTTGCACGATGGGTCGAGCGATATGGCTCCGCCCATAGGGCAGCCGAGAAACGGCTTAGGAGGGCAGTGTGATTACTCAGGCCGATTGGTATGAGGTGGGGTTGAACTCAGGGGAGTTTGAAGGATTTGTCGGCTATGGCGTTGGGGGCGCGGCCGGCGGGGAGCATGGTGAGGGGCGACCTGAAGCCGGTGTGGGCGGCGGCAGCGTCGCTGGTGCGCACTATCGCGATGTCTCCGGAGCGGGTGTCTACGACGAAGAGGAAGAGGCCGTTGCTGGAGAGAGCGAGCGCGGAGGGGCCGTCGCCTACGTGGATGGAGTCGATGCGGCGGCCGTCTTCTGGGGCGTAGACGGTGACCCACTGGGAGCGGAAGTTGGCGATGTAGAGCATGGCGTTGTCAGCGGACACGAGGCCGTGGACGGGGTCGTCGCCCATGGCGTAGGCGCCGCCCACGTCGTCTTTGCTGGTGACGACTTCAGAGATGGTGTCGGAGCGCGAATTGGAGACGAAGAGTTCGCCGCCGTCGGGCTTGAGGGCGAGTTGGATGGGGCCCTGACCTACATCCATGAGGGTTTCGAGGCGGTCTGGTTTGGGTGTGTCGGACTGGTCGGGCTTGGTTGGGTTGGGCTGGTGAGCGAGAGCGATTGCCATGACCTGATGGCCGGCGGAGCAGGAGATGAATGCCTTGGACGAGTCGGGGAGGATGACGGCGTCACTGGCGCCGGGGCAGCCGTCGATGGTGGCGCGAACGGCACGGGTGGATGGGCGGCGAACGCTGTCAATGGGGGCAGAGAGGGTGGATACGTTGGCGAGATCGACGATGGTGGCGCTGTTGCCGCGGTGGTTGGCGACGATGAGGGTTTTGCCGTCGGGAGAGACGCGGAGGGCGACTGGCTCTTCTCCCGTCTGGATCTGCGCGACTTCGCGGCGGGTTTTCAGCTCAAGGACGGAGACGGTGTTGGAGCCTGAGTTGGCGATGTAGGCGAGGGTGCCGGTGGGGTCGATGTCGATGGCGACGGGGCGGCGATGGAGGGGAATGGAGGCTGCGACGGTGTTGTTTTCCGCGTTGATGACGGAGAGGGAGCCTTCGCCGGTTTCAGTACCGGAGTTGACGACGTAGACTTCATGGCGGGTGGGGCTGGGGGCGACGGCCACGGGGTTTTGGCCGACGGCGATTTCGCGGTCGAGACGGAGATTGACTACGTCGAGGACCGAGACGGTGCCGCTTTGGCCGTTGGTGACGTAGGCGTATTCGCGGTAGTTGGGTGGGTACTGGGGGAATTCGTGGGTCTGGCAGGCTGTTAGGGTTAAGAGAACGAGAAGCCCGAGGGTCGCAAGTATAGTTCTGTGGTTTCCCACCCATTCGCCAAACAGACGGCGAATGGATGGGGCACGGTGCTTTTGTGCTCGGACGCAGGGCGCACTTGCATTGGTCATGCGGCTAGACCGCTTGGGATGGTACGGGGAGGACGCGGGGGAGGGTGCGGCCGACGACGGGGGCAATCTGCTCGAGCTCGTTCATCATGATGGCGAACTGGTCAGGATAGAGGGACTGCGGGCCGTCTGAAAGGGCCTTCTCCGGGTGGTTGTGGACTTCGACGATGACTCCGTCAGCGCCGGTGGCGATGGCGGCGCGAGCCATGGGAAGCACACTGTCGCGGCGGCCGGTGCCGTGGCTGGGGTCGACGAGAATTGGAAGGTGGCTGAGGCGCTGGACGGCGGGGACGATGCTGAGGTCGAGGGTGTTGCGGGTGTGGTCGGCAAAGGTGCGGACGCCGCGCTCGCAGAGGATGACCTGGTAGTTGCCCTCGCTCATGATGTATTCGGCAGACATGAGGAATTCTTCAAGGGTTGCCGAGAGGCCGCGCTTGAGCAGGACTGGCTTGCGCAGACGGCCGGCATGCTTGAGGAGCGAGAAATTCTGCATGTTGCGCGCGCCGATCTGGATAACGTCGGCCCACTCGGCGACGAGCTCGAGGGATTCATTGTCGATGGCTTCGGTTACGATGCGGAGGCCGAAGCGGTCGCGGATTTCGGCCATGATCTGGAGGGCTTCAAGGCCGAGGCCCTGAAAGGCGTAGGGCGAGGTGCGGGGCTTGTAAGCGCCACCACGGAAGAATTGAGCGCCTGAAGCGGCGATCTTCTCGGCGATTTCGAAGGCTTGTTCGCGGCTCTCGATAGAGCAGGGGCCGGCGATGATGGCCAAGTTTCCTCCGCCGATGGTGGCTTCGGCGCTGGAGCCAGAGGCTTGGAAGTGGATGATGGTGTCTTCTTCTTTAACGTCGCGGCTGGCGAGTTTGTAGGCCTTGGAGACGCGGATAACTTCGGCTACTCCGGAGAGAGCTTCGATGTTGCCGCGCTCTACGGCGTCTTTGTTGCCGGTGATGCCGATGGCGGTGCGCTGTGCGCCGGGAAGGGGATGGGCGCGAAAGCCCAATTGCTCAATGTGATCGCAAACGGCCTGGATTTCTTCAGGGGTGGCCTGCGTTTTCATGACGACTAACATGACTGTCCCTCAAACCACCAGTCTAAAGGGTCTGACGGCGAAGGGCAATGATTATGGGATGGATGGGGTGGTGCTGGATAGATGCGCTGTGCGGGATCGGGCTTCCTGGTTTGAAAGCCCGAGGCATTTACTCGTTGACGGCTTTGTTGCTGGCGCGGGCAACGAACGCCGCGGGGGCGACTACGAATCCGATGAAAACCAAGGCAACCATTAGATCAGGCATTTGAATTCTCCGCATACAACCCTTCGCGCTTATCCCGTGGGCTGTACTGATATGAATGATCGGCTCTATGGAGGGAGAAGGAAATACCACTTTGAACTTGTCAGAGAGGCTACGGGTGGTAGTGGATTGCCACTTAGGTGGGATAGGGGATGGACGGAGTTGGCGGAGCACAGATTTCCAAGTGCAGGGGCTGGGGATGCGGACAATAAGAAAGGATCTGCGCCGGCCTATGGAAAGACCGCGCGGGGGCTAAAGCCCCATCTGTATTATTTGGAGTCATTTATGGCACGACTGAACAGCTTGGTGAAAATGGTCGGGTATTGGGCTGGGATTGAGGATGCATCCCCTCGGGCTTAAGCCCGGGAGTTGATTTTATTGGACTTATGGCACAACTAAAGTTGTGCCCCTTCACACATTTACGTTCTGATAAGGTTTTTCACCAAGCTGTGAAGTTGTGCCCGCTCGAACATCCACGTTCTGAATGGGGTCTTTCAGGAGCCTGAGTTCTCCAGGAGCGCGGACTCAGACGAAGACTCTAGCGGGAGTTGCGGGCGGCGGTGCGCTTTTGCCTGCGCCACTTGAAGGCGAGGAAGGCGAGGTAGCCGAGCTGGATGACCCAGGTTACCGTGTAGGCGGCTACTACGAACTGATGATCGAGAATCGCTTTTTCGTCCATGTATTGCCTCCGGCTTCGTGGTTGGATGATTAGTTGATGGCGCTGAGGGCGGTCTGGGCTTCCTGTTCAGCGATTTTCTGCTGTTTGCGCTCGACTATGTAGCGGAGGGCGAGGATGAGGATGCCCCAGGCGAACCAGGCGCCCATGTTCCAGAAGAAGGCGGGGAGCATGGATGGGTCCATGCCGGAGCCTTCAGCTCCACCAAAGACGGGTGCCGGGTGCTGAGTGCGCCACCAGCGGTTGGACATGTAGACGATGGGGACGTCAAGCGCGCCGAAGATGCCGAGGACGGCGGCGAGGGTTTGCATCTGCGGGCCGGCGGCGAAGCGGCGGAGCAGCAGGTAGCTGACGTAGATGAGCCAGAGGACGAGGGTGGTGGTGAGGCGCGCGTCCCACGTCCACCAGATGCCCCAGGCGCGGCGGCCCCAAATGGGCCCGGTGATGAGGACGACGGTGCAGAAGACGACGCCGACTTCAGCACCGGCGAGAGCCCATGCGTCCGAGATTTGCGCGAAGGCGGGATTGCCGCGGCGGAAGCTGAGGTACGCGATGGAGCCGGCGAGCGAGACGCCGAAGAAGACGAAGGCTACGCTGGCCGAGGGGACGTGGTAGAAGATGATGCGGAAGATTTCGCCCTGTGCGGCGTCAAGGGGCGCGCCATAGATGGCCATGTAATAGCCCCAGATCATGAGGGCTATGGTGATGACGATGTAGAGGCCGAATGCTGCTTTCTTCATGGTTGGTCCTGATGGGGCAGTCTTAGTTTACGACGCATGCGGTGGGGAGATGTGATCCAAATCACGCGGGAGAAGGACGACTACATCGAAGGATTGATACGCTTTCCAGCACCGCTGCAGATTCCGCATAAACTTGCAAATCGCATAAGGCCTCATTCGGCGTGGAAGACTACGTCGAAAAGGAGGAGGCTGGTGGTGGTGAAGATGATGTCGTAGCCGAAGAGGAGTTTGATCCAGAGGTTGGGGTCGCCGTCGCCGGTGAGGATGGAGGTGGTGGCGCGGACCATGGCCAGCAGAGCG
>Ga0302278_10005294_pt1 | contig 12860 bp, 18 predicted proteins | sample III_Bog_N3_2_FD_194543 | JGI IMG/M metagenome (GOLD analysis project Ga0302278, IMG submission 194543) | Peat permafrost microbial communities from Stordalen Mire near Abisko, Sweden - III_Bog_N3_2 | ecosystem: Environmental > Terrestrial > Soil > Wetlands > Peat | place: Sweden: Abisko... | reverse complement strand
GATTTTCCTCTTCTTCTTAACCGCAATGTTTTTGTGGATGCCTTCGCGCCGGATGGGCGCCCTGCTATGCCTCTTGCTCGGAGTCGCTTTGCCGCGCTTCAAGGAAATCACCGTACTCCCTCTGAAATTTCTGAGTCATCGCATAGCGACCTATTCTTACGGAATCTATCTCGGCCACGCTTTTTTCATCTGGTACGCACTTACTCTTCACCATAGCTGGATTCTCTTTTGGATACTGTGGCTTACTGTCCCGGTAATTGTTTACCACGCGTTCGAGCGGCCCGCGATCGATCTTGGCCACCGCATCGCCCATCGCATGTCCACAACCTCGCGGGCCTCGTCCATTCCGCAGGAATTGCGCGCCGTGAGTTCGCTTTGATTATGTGTGGAGCCGGATGTTATCGATCAGGCGAGTCGAACCGACGAACGCGGCGACGGCCACGAGCGCCTTTCCTGAGATTTGTTCGATAGGATCAAGCGAGTCGGGATCGACAATTTCGCAATAGTCGACCACCACCTCCGGTTCGCCGGCGAGAACCTCTTTGGCAGCTTTGATAAGAGTCGCTGCCTTCCTCTCGCCCGCCGCAAATCTCTGCCGCACAGCCTGCAACGAACAATGCAAAATCAGAGCGCGGGCCCGTTCTTCGGCGGTCAAATACACATTGCGCGAACTCATCGCCAGCCCGTCCGCTTCGCGCACAATCGGGCACGCCACGATTTCAACCGCAAAATTCAGATCCACGACCATCCGCCGAATTACCGCCAACTGCGCGGCGTCTTTCTGTCCGAAAAATGCGACGTCGGGCGCAATGACGTGAAAGAGCTTCGCGACGACCGTCGTTACGCCGCGAAAATGGCGGGGGCGCGACCGTCCGTCAAGTTTGTCGCTCAGCCCCACAACTTCCACCCAGGTGACTTGCCGCTCGGGATACATCTCTTGAACGGCGGGTGCGAACAAAATGTCGACTCCTTCTTTTTCCAGCAATTCGCAGTCGCGTTCGAAGCCCCGCGGATACTTTGACAAATCCTCCCCTGGTCCAAACTGAGTGGGATTCACGAAAATCGAAACGGCGACCACGCCGCAACGCGCTTTCGCGGCACGTACCAGCGACAGATGCCCGTCGTGCAATGCCCCCATGGTCGGTACAAGACCAAGCGTTTTGCCCGTCGCACGAGCGTTGCCGCACGCGGTCCGAGCTTCAGCGATGGTGGAGCAAATACGCATGGATAGTAGATGGAATGCGCGCGGAAGGCTTAAGGCGCTTCGTGATATTGGACGTCCAACTCCTTCAGCGTTCCGATCAGTAGCGCCCGATTCTTGCGCAAGTCTGCCTTCGTCTGATCGTTGGCATCTTTCGGAATCGCTTGCGCGAGCAGAACCACGCGTCCGTAAGGCCAGGCAGTGGACGGAAGCGAAACCAGTTCGGCGGGAACCTCTTCCGGCTTCAGCATGTGAATTTCGTGGTTGGAAAGATCGACCATGCCGATTCCATCCTGACGGACGACAAAATAGGGATTTTTCCAGGAGGCCAACTCGCTGATGCTCGGGTACTTCGAGGGATTGGCTGCCGGTATCGACTCCAACCCGGTAGGCTGATGCGCTTCTTCGGTTTCAACCGGCGGCTGCGGAGGTTTCGAGCATGCCCCCAGCGCCAACATCAACGCCAACATCACGGTCGTCAGTATTAAGGCAGGAAGCGTTCGCGTTCTGTCGAGCACGGCGATGTCTCCAGCCGCCATTATCGCCGCATTGCCGGCTTGCGGTGGAGTGCCGTTTGGAGTGCGTCCCCGGTTTCTTTCGGCAGATGGTACGATTCGCTGTCATTCGGAAACTGATGCGAAACCACATCGGCCTTGTAGGCCAGCACGGCTTGCGTGATCAAAGCCGCGGCATCTCCGTAGCGGCGCACGAATTTCGCCGGATGCCCAAACGTCAGATTCACCAGATCGTGAAATACAAGGACCTGACCGTCGCAATCCGGACCTGCTCCAATTCCGATCGTCGGCGCTTCCACCTCGGCCGTGATCATCGCAGCCACTTCACGCGGGATCCCCTCCAGATAAATGCACGCCACGCCAGCATGATCGAGCGCAATCGCGTCGCGCATCAGTTGCTCGATGGCATAGAGCGTCTTGCCTTGAACTTTGTATCCACCCATGATGTTGAGCGATTGCGGCGTCAGACCAATGTGTCCGGCGACCGGAATCTCCGCATCGATTACGCGGCGAACCACATCGACGCGCTTCTCTCCGCCTTCCATCTTCACGGCCTCGGCTCCGCCTTCTTTCACAAAGCGAGCAGCGTTGTGGACCGCTTCGACGGGATCCGCCTGGTACGACCCGTACGGCATGTCGGCAATCAGCAACGCATTCTTGACGCCGCGGCGGACCGCTTTGACATGGTGCAGCATCTCGTCGACCGTGATCGACAGCGTGTTCTCGTAACCGAGCATCGTCATGGCCAGCGAATCGCCGACGAGAGCAATATCGATGCCCGCCTCATCCACCAGGCGCGCAGTGGCATAGTCGTAGGCGGTTAAGCAAGTGATGGGCTCATGCTGAAGTTTCTTTTCGCGGACGGTGGCAGTAGTGATTTTGTGGCGAGGTTCGCCGATCGGGGTAAGACTCACAGTGTCCTCCAGTGCCCCTCCGCAAACCGGGCGGATAGAGCCTGTACGCGTCGTCGTTCTAGTTGGATGACGCGAAGTGGATTATAGACCCAAAAAGGTAGTTGGTCGATCAGCCGCCTTGGAACGCCGATGGCAAATCGTACTTTGTCTTTGTAGGCCGCTATCGTATTGATAGTAAACGGCGAATACAACCTCAATTTTAACCATTCCGATCTTGACCTGCCTTACGAACAGTGGCAGGCTGTTCGCGACGATTGCTCGCGGGGACGACTCGTATACCGGGGCCTCCATCGCCCACCCGAACTCCGCCGTAACCAAGATCGGATTAGAGTCATGTCACTCTCAAAGTTCAGCCCAGCGCTACTTCTACTGATCACCTTCGCCAGCGTGCGCATGGCGGCTCAATTCAATCCCGCCGCCCACGCCGATCACCCGAACGCGATTTCCGCTGCTCAAGAGTTGCCATCAGGAGCGCCCAGTCAGAACTTTACGGCCAAGCAACCTCCGCTTGTGCACTTCAAGAATATCGCCATCTACGACTCGGATGGCCTTTACTCCGATTCCGTCGCGATCGCAGACCTGAACGGTGACGGCAGGCCCGATCTCGTCGTTATCAGCGCTTGCCCATGCGGCGGAGGCCCCGACGGCAACGGCGTGATCGCCGTGTTGCTTGGCAACGGAGACGGAACATTCCACCCAGCCATCAGTTACGACCCGGGTGTCGAAGAGCCCTTCTCGGTCGCCATCGGAGACTTGAATGGCGACGGTAAGCCCGACCTCGTTGTCGCAACTCTTTGCCAGACTCCCGATTACTGCGGCTCCCCTTCCCCCGGAGGTGTGAGCGTGCTTCTAGGTAATGGCGATGGCACCTTCCGGCCTGCCGTCGTTTACAGTTCCGGTGGATACACGCGTGCCGATATCAAAGCCCACGTCGCAATCAGCGATCTAAATCACGACGGCAAACTTGATCTGATTGTCTCCAGCGAGTGCCAGAGCGCCGACAACTGTAACTATCCCACGGGGCCAGGTGGAGTGAGCGTGCTGCTGGGCAATGGCGATGGCACCTTTCAACCCGCCGTCAGCTACAGCTCAGGGGGTTGGCTGGCCAACTCTGTCGCCGTCGCGGACCTGAATGGGGACGGCAAACCGGATCTGCTTGTCTCCAACTTTTGCCTGAACGGCACGGACTGCTACAGTGCCAGCGAGCCGGGCGCCATCGGCATACTGCAGGGCAACGGCGATGGCACCTTTCAGCCGCCGGTCAGTTTCAATCCGGGTGGGTACTTCACTCAGTGGGTCGCAGTCGGAGACGTGAATGGCGACGGCCATCCCGACCTCGTCATCGTGAATGGCGGCAACTTGGCCGTGTCTCTCGGCAATGGCGACGGCACCTTCCAAACTCCGGTGGATTTCGACGGACCCTACGGAGCGAATTCGGTTGTAATCGGCGACCTAAACGGGGACGGCAATCTGGATTTGGTCGTATCCAGCACTGACTGCCCTACTTGCCGCGATTCCGTGAGCGTCATGCCAGGCAACGGCGACGGCTCGTTCCAGGCCCCTGTGAACTTCTACGGAGGCGGCTTTTACACCACCAGTCCGTCTGCGATCGCAGATTTGAATGGCGACGGCAGACCTGACGTCGTCGTAGGCAATGACTGCTTCACCAATGAACGTTACGGATACTGCAGTACCAATGGCACGGCCGGTGTACTCGTAAACAACTTCAGCGCGAACACGACCGCGGCCCTCACATCGTCGCCCAACCCGTCTCTCGTGAACCAGTCCGTGACCTTCACCGCGACCATTACCTCGATCAGTTCCGTGCCCAACGGTTCGCCCGTAGACTTTTACAACCACAAAACATTACTGGGAACCAGCACAACCACAAAAGGCGTCGCGACCCTGACCACATCTTTCGCCAAGGCCACAACCTACGTCATCAAGGCCGTCTATGCCGGCGACGCCTTCCACAAATCAAGCTCTGGAACAACGACCCAGGTGGTGAACCCTTAGTCCTAATCGGCGCGACTTAGATCAACGTTTTGCGCTTCGCGTTCGCCCGCAGCCATGCCGTATACCCGGCTTTATCCAGCGTGCCTGCCGCCAATCCCAATGACCGCCTGTGTCGCAAAAGTCCCCGGTCGCGCAAACCCGTGCCGCCGCCGTGCGCGGCCAACAGTCGGTCGTGGATCGCAAGCGGCTCCCGCTCAGGAGGCGCTCCGCAAATGGAGGTTTAAGCCGGTTATGGTGGACGGTGTCGCGCCCGCGGTTGTCACGAAAGCGACTTTCAACTTTGTCCTCGATAACAACAATCCAAATCCGACCGATGTAATGCCGGTCATAGCTCCCGCGACAGAGTTTCCGAAACGTGTGCGCGTATCGACGGGAGTAGCTACCGGACTTTTAGTTAGCAAGGTAACCCCCGTCTATCCAGACGGCGCCAAAGCAGGGCATATTCAAGGCGCGGTAATACTCCATGCACTCATCAGCAAAGAGGGAGCGGTTGGCAATTTGCAGTTCGTTTCGGGACCACCGGAATTGGCTCCGTCAGCGATCGAAGCTGTGAAACAGTGGCGCTACCGGCCTTACTTGCTCAACGGACGCCCGGTAGAAGTGGAGACACAAATTCAAGTAAACTTCACGTTGGTAAGGCGCTGAAGCCTCCTACGCGCTGGCCGCATTCTCCTGCCGAGCGGCAGGAAGTGTTGCGTGCCTTTGATCGTGGCCAAGAGCCTGTCCTGATTTATCTCAAGACGACCGTTATTTATTGTCTCCGCTTCTTTCTGGCATTCTCCCTCAGCCACGTCACATAGCCCTCTTCCTCCAATGTGCCTGCCGCCAGCGCCATCACCGCTTGGGTAGCGTCTTCTTCGCTGGCCTTGAAGTCGAAGCCGTGGAGTTCGAGGAAGAGAATGCCAACTACAAACCCTGTCCGTTTGTTGCCATCGACGAAAGGATGGTTGCGGGCGATGCCGGCTGTGTACAGCGCAGCCATCACGATGACGTCCACAGTTTTGGCGTAGGTGTGGTGCTGGCGGGGACGCGCAAGAGCAGACTGTAAAAGGCCCAAGTCACGCAATCCCGTCGCGCCGCCATGTATCGCCAAGAGGCGGTCGTGGATCGCGAACACATCGCGCTCTTCAATCCAGAGTGGTTCTTTCTTCTTCACGTCGCTTTTTCACTTGGAAAGGGCGCGCAGCGTGTTGCGATAGCGACCGATGATTTCTTCCGCCTTCGTCATTTTCTTCTCGAATGCAGGATCGTAGGGAGTAAGCCGATAGTCCCCGTCGCCTGACTCGATAAGGAACAGACGCTCTCCATCTCCGGCGCGCAGACGGTTCACGACTTCTTTTGGCAGAACCACACCCAGCGAGTTCCCGAATTTGCGAATCTTCAGCTCCACCATGGCACTTCCTCTTGTTATTACAATTGTAATAACATTGAGAGGCGATGTCAAGATCGGGACATTACAGACCGAGACATAACAGGGTCTGTCTGAGAACGAAACTCCTTCACTTCAACCCGGTGGTGGTTGGCCAAAGTCCAAGTAAGACATTCTTGAATTGACTTACCTTATGGTAAGATAGCCCCATGCGGAGCTTTCGTACGGTTGTGAGTTCCAAGGGCCAGGTGGTAATTCCCGCCGAGTTGCGCGTGGAGTATGGACTGGACAGAGGCACGCGTGCTGTGTGGACTGAAGATAAAGGAAGGTTGGTACTGACTCCCATCACAGAACGGCGACTCGACGAGATCATGGGTTCCCTCAAGCCGGGTCCGGGCGAGGTTTCGGCATTCGAGATGCTGTTTGAAGAGCGGGAACGCGAGCGCAAGCGAGAGGACCAATGAGGGCCGGCTTCTCCCGGGGAAGGCCGCGGCGCTACGTGCTGGATGCCAACGCGCTCATCGGGTTCTTCGAGGCCCGGCGAGGGGCGGCGGAGAAAGTCCGGCATCTGCTAGGCGAAGCCGCACGCCTTGATGCGCCACTCTTGATGTCAGCGGTGACTTGGGGGGAGGTCTTCTATATCGAGTGGCGCTCCCGCGGCGAAACTAAAGCTCGCGTAGCGGAAGAGAGTCTACTCGAGATGCCCATCACCATCATAGCTGTGGATCGAGAACGCGCCACACGAGCAGGCACACTGAAACAAAGGTACGGGCTAGGTTACGCCGATGCCTTCGCCGCAGAGCTGGCCATCGAACGTGGTGCACGGCTGGTCACCGCCGATCCTGAATTTCAGAAAGTAGGGAAAGCGCTTTCCGTCTACTCGCTGCCCCGGCACGAAAGGTGACACTCCGCTGGGATCACCAGGATTTTCATTTCCACCGCCCTACGCGTTGGCCGCGTTCTCCCCGCCGAGCGGCAGGAAATACTGCGTGCCCTTGATCGGCGCGGAGACTTTTTTCAGCAGCTCCTGCAGATCTTCGTTGCGGTCGACGAAGTCAATCTCGGAGGTATTTACGATGAGCAGATCCGACTGTGTGTAATGAAAGAAGAAGTGCTCGTAGGCTTTCACCACTTCCATCAGGTAATCTTCGCTGATGGCTTTTTCGCCCGCCGCATTCTTTTTCTTCAGCCGTTTCTTGAGAACCTCTGGAGTTGCCTGCAGGTAAATCACTAGATCAGGCGTCGGCAACTGCTCACGAAAATAATTGAAATAGCGATTGTAGGTGTCGAGTTCCTGATCGTTGAGATTAAGGCAGGCAAAGAGCTTATCTTTTTCAAAAATGTAATCCGCTACAACCATTTTGTTAGACTGCGCGCTCAGATCGAGCGCCCGCAATTGCTCGAAGCGTCGAATCAAAAATGCCAGCTGCGCCTGAAACGCCGCACCTGGCTCGCCTTCGTAAAATGCCTTGAGAAATGGATTGTCTTCCGGCTCAATCACGCGCTGCGCCGCCAGCCGCTCGCCAAGAACCCGCGCCAGCGTGCTTTTCCCTACTCGTATGGGACCTTCAACCGCAATGTAACGGGGAAGCTCGAAAAGCTTGGCCATGGAGTGTCGATTGTAGCCGGAAAACTCGAAAGCAGAATATATTGCTTCGGGCATCTGCGCAATTGTGGATTGCAAAACGAGGTCTGAGGTTCGAGGTCAGATTGCAGAAGTGAAAACCGCGTGCCTAAGGTTTTGGGGTTTAATTCCGCAATCTGACCTCTTACCTCTGCCCTCGAATACAATTCGACCATGCTTCCCGCGTTGATTGGACTGAGCACCGCCGTAGCCGCCTCCGCGGCCGGCTATCAGTCCATGGCGCCGACGGGGCAGTGGTTTGGACGAACCGTCGCCGGTGCCGCGCGGGGAAGCAAACAAATCGCCTTGACGTACGACGACGGCCCTAACGATCCACATACATTGAGATTGCTGGAAGTTCTGGCGCGGCACAATGTGCGCGCAACTTTCTTCATGATCGGACGCTACGCTCAGCAGCGTCCCGACATCGCGCGCGCCGTAGCCCAAGCGGGACACGTCATTGGCAATCACACTTTCACTCATCCTCTGCTCACATTCAAATCAACCTCCCAAACACGCGACGAGCTCGTCGACTGCCGCAAAGTTCTGCAAGACGCCATCGGAGAACATTCCAATCTATTTCGTCCACCCTTCGGCGGAAGGCGACCCGCAACTCTAAGAATTGCCCGCGAACTCGGCCTCGAACCCATTATGTGGAACGTGACTGGCTACGACTGGAACGCGCCGCCCGCCGGAGTGATCGAAGAGAAAGTCGTCCGGCAAATTCGCGGCGGCGATGTGATCCTTCTCCACGATGGCGGACATCGAGCGATGGGAGCGGACCGCGCACAATCTGTGATCGCAACGGACAACTTGATCAGACGATACAAAGATCAGGGATACGAATTCGTGACGGTGGAAGAGATACGAGTTGTCGGACATCGGTCTTCCGTAGCCGGATAAGCGTATCAACTTTCGTCAACTCGTTCTTGAATCGTAAAGTTCGAGTGCAACAGGACCAACGCTGGGGCCACACTATGACGCGACCAACAACGCAGGCAATTTCACCGTTCTTCATCGTCAGCAACGTTGAGCAAACCATCGCTTTTTACCACGACAAGCTGGGCTTTGAGACGAGATTCCAGCAGCCGGATCGGGACCCTTTTTTCGCCATCATCGGGCGCGACGGAGCGCAGATCCTGGTCAAGTCCGAGAAAGACACGGCGCCGCTGCCGAACCCAAAGCGGCATCCCCACATGCGGTGGGATGCCTACGTTTATGCACCGGACCCGGATGCGCTCGCCGCCGAATTTGCCGATCGCTTTACAAACGGTGCAGCAGCCTTCAGGGTGCCCCTTCAGGATACCCACGACGGTCTTCGCGGCTTCGAGATTTCGGATCCTGACGGCTACGTCTTGTTCTTCGGTCGACCACGGTAGACGGAGGGTAGCGATCTCGCCAAGCCTTTGGCGCTTACCGCCATTACTCATTGGTCTCCCGACCCGGCAGTCAGTTCTACTTTTTGGGCTCGAATCCACGGCCGACCCGGAACACGTGGCCATCGGGGTGGCGAAGGTGCATCTCGCGGACGTTCCAGGGCATATCGGTGGGCGGAAATGTGATCTCCAACCCGGCGGCAACGCAATGCTTGTGCATCGCGTCCACGTCGTCCACCCAGACCGACATCCAGACGCCCTTGTCGCCCGCTTCATCCCCGTCGTGCTGAAACGTGGTGGTGTTGGTGCCGCGACCGCGGCCTCCCTGCGCCCCTTGACAGAGAAATATGCAAGCTTCCTCACCCGATCCAACCGCGCCAAACGTCGGAGGCGTGCCCCAGTCCCACAACTTCTTCCATCCCCACTTCCCAAACCATGCGACCGTGCTGGCGATGTCGGACACGTTCAAGATAGGAGTCAAAGCTTTGGCTTCCATAACCGAAAAAGGATAACACTCAGCGGATGGAGGGATCGATCATTACACTAACTACTTCTCGAGCTATGCCGGCACCGTTGCGAAGGCCTGCCTGGCAGCGGCGATGGTTTGTTGCACGTCCTGCTCGCTGTGTGCCGCTCCCAGAAACGCCGCTTCGAACTGCGACGGCGGCAAATAAATTCCGTTCTCCAGCATCGCGCGGAAGAATCGCCCAAACGCCTTCGTATCGGATTTCTCGGCCGAACCCCAATCCGTAACCGGACCCTGCGCAAAGAACCACGTGAACATCGAGCCAACTCGGTTATGGCAAATGGTTACGCCCGCATCCTTGGCTGCGGCGGCAACTCCGGCGACGACTTTGGCGGCAACTTTGTCGAGCTTCGCATAGATGTCTTTGTGGTCGCGCAGGTAACTCAGCGTCGCAAAGCCGGCGGCCATCGCCAGAGGATTGCCTGACAGCGTGCCCGCTTGATACACCGGGCCAAGCGGAGCAATCAGATTCATGATTTCGCTCGGTCCACCGTAAGCGCCCACTGGCAGGCCTCCACCAATAATTTTGCCCATGGTCGTGAGATCGGGCTGGATCCCGTAGAGTTCCTGCGCTCCGCCAAACGCCAGCCGGAACCCGGTCATCACCTCGTCAAAAATCAGCAACGCTTGATCGCGGGAAGTAAGAGCACGCAGAGCTTCAAGGTATCCCGGCGCCGGAGGCACGCAACCCATATTGCCGACGACGGGCTCGACGATGACGCACGCAATCTGATTCTTGAATTTTTCGAAGGCCTGCTCAACCGCGCCGACATCGTTGTAGGGCAGCGCGAGCGTGAACTGCGTGAATTCTTCGGGAACCCCTGCGGAGCCCGGAATGCCGAGCGTCGCCACTCCCGACCCCGCCTTCACCAGCAACGCGTCGGAGTGGCCGTGATAGCAGCCTTCAAACTTCACGATGTATTTGCGCTTCGTGTATCCGCGCGCCAGGCGAATCGCCGACATGGTCGCTTCGGTCCCCGAGCTGACGAAGCGAACTTTCTGCATATGCGGAAATGCGGAAATCACAAGCTCGGCGAGATCGGCTTCAGCCGGAGTCGACGCCCCAAAACTGGTTCCGCTTCGCGCCGCCGCGATGATTGCATCAATGACCGACGGGGCAGCATGCCCGAGGATGAGCGGCCCCCACGAGCCGATGTAATCCACATATTCGTTGCCGTCCGCATCCCAAATATGCGAGCCCTGCCCGCGGACAATGTACAGCGGATCGCCGCCGACGCTGCCAAACGCGCGCACCGGAGAATTCACGCCTCCGGGAATAAGCTGCTCCGCCCGCCTCTGCAGTTTGCGGGATTGTTCGGTCTTCGGCGCCATGATTTTTCTCCAGTCGATCCTGTGATCTTCCGACCAGTATTGTTCCGATCAATATAGCAGCGGCTCCACGCGGGGCTGCTGCGCAACCGATCACATCCACTTGTGATGGCCGACACAGGGGTATCACCAAATATGGTAGTAGCCGTCGCGCTGCCCGAGCTGGACTTTGAGCCCAAACAGTCCACTCAGTCTTTCTTCCTGTAATACATCGCTCTTGGGTCCGTCCGCCACGATCCTCCCCTTCGCCATGAGCAGGACGCGTTCGATCTCGGGAACGATGTCGGGCAGTTCATGGGTCACGAGGATAATTCCGATACCGGATCGAGCGAGCGAGCGCATCGTTTCACGCAAGGCGCGTTGCGCGGAAATATCCAACGAGTTACTGGGCTCATCGAAGAGCAACGCTTGCGGCTCGTGCACCAACGCGCGCGCAATCAAAATACGTTTCGCTTCGCCCGAAGACATTTCCTCCACCGGACGCTCCGCCAGGTGCGAGATCCCTAACCGGCCGAGTGCGTCCTCGGCGAGTTTCCTATATTTCGTATCCACATTGTGATTCGGAAAAATTCGCGTGCTGCTGAAAAAGCCGGACAGAACTACGTCGAGGCCCGCTGGCTTCTCCAGTGCACATCGACATCAGGTCATTGGACACAATCCCGAGAAGCGAACGCAGTTCAAAGACATTCCAGCTCTTCTCGCCGAGAATTCTCATGCTCGACCCTTCGCGGGCCACCGGATAACATTCGCGGGTAATCGTTTTGATGAGCGTCGACTTGCCGCATCCATTCGGCCCCAATACCGCGATGTGTTCGTCGGCATGAACGCGCAGATTGAAGTCGTCGAGCACTACTTTGTCTCCGCGCATCACGCGCAAGTTCCGCATCTCCAGCAGCGGGCGGGCATTCTGAACGCTCGAATTCATCGGACTTTCATAAACCTGCAATATTCCTGCAATCTCTCCGGGCTATCTTAACTACAGTTGCCCTTCTAACCGGGAGGGTTTATCAGGACGGCCTTGGGGGGCTCCGGGCTGTCCTTTTTTATTTTGCCGTCTTTTATTTTGCCGTCTTTTATTTTGCCGTCTTTTATTTTGCGGTCGAGTTCTGCGCGACTCCAGTTTATTTCAGGTACGAGCGCACGATATCGATGAGTTCGTCCGTGGCAAGGGCTTGCTCGGAGCTCATTTTTTTTGGGTCGATGACGTGAAAGCGGATGTGGCCTTCCAGTAGTTCGGCCATAAGTCCGTTCATGGCGCCGCGGGCGGCGGTGATGAGTTGCAACACGTCGGAGCAATCCTGATCGGCTTCCAGTGCCCGTTCAATGGCGGCGATTTGCCCCTTAATGCGTTTAATCCGCAGGATGAGCTTGGGCTTTTCTTCGACGGTATGCATTTTTTCTCCTCGACAGGTAGTATACTCCCCTATAGTATATCGAAGTTGATTTTGAAGAATAAGGCGGCAGCCGGAACGTGATTGTAATCACATCCCGTCGTGATCAGTCGTGTCGCCAAGCATCGCACGCGGCCATTATCTTCGAGACATGATATTGAAATTGAAATTCATTTTCATAATGAACCGCCTCGCACCGAGTTCGCTTCTTCTTGCCTCCCTGTCCCTGTCGGGTCTGGCGCTCCTCGCTTTTCTGGCAGCCCCGGCCCGGGCCCAGTCGCAGAGCGGTTCGGCCGCTGGCTCGGTCGCTAGTCCTAGTCCTAGCCCTAGCCCTGGCCCTACCCCTACCCCTGCCCCTACCCCAGAGAATCCTCCCGCTGCACAGCAGACGGCTACCGATCCTGCAGGCACGCCCGACGCCGATGCCGGCGCGATTGCCGACCCGGAGTCGATGTTGCCGCATTTCAAAAGCACCCGCTTCTGGCTCTCCGGACAGGCCAATTTCATCTTTCAAACTCATCCGGACTTTCACGCCGATTACAGCGGACCTCACAGCCTTAGCGCAGACTACGAAAAAGCCACTTCGCGTGTGATGACGC
>Ga0302278_10005293_pt1 | contig 12861 bp, 9 predicted proteins | sample III_Bog_N3_2_FD_194543 | JGI IMG/M metagenome (GOLD analysis project Ga0302278, IMG submission 194543) | Peat permafrost microbial communities from Stordalen Mire near Abisko, Sweden - III_Bog_N3_2 | ecosystem: Environmental > Terrestrial > Soil > Wetlands > Peat | place: Sweden: Abisko... | reverse complement strand
GAAGCCGGTGTCCCATTGGGCGTGGAGGGTGGCTAGGTCGGCGTCCGTCGCGGCTAGTTTGGCGTCGAAGTCGGACTTCGCGGCTAGAAGGTCTTTGCGGAGTTGGGGGTCGTCTTCGCCCATCTTTTTGGCCATGCGCATTTCTTCGAGCTGCATGTTGAGTTCGAAGGCTTCTTCGAGGAGGTCTTCGGGGACAACCTGCTTCTTAGCGGTACCGCTAGCGCGGGCTGCGGCGGTGGCGGCGGAGGACTGCTCTTCCAGCTCGATGCCTTCGAGCTTGAGCAGGTATTCGGTGCGGGCGATGGGGTCTTTGAGGGTGCGGTAGGCGTCGTTGAGCTCAGAGGACGCGGCCAGGGCGGCTTCCTGCTCGGCGGCGGGGCGGGAGGCGAAGCGGTCGGGATGGAGCTTGCGGGAGAGGGCGTAGAAGGATTTTTCGAGGGCGGCGGTGTCGAGGGTGAGGTGGTGCGGGAGGGAGAAGATCTCGAAGTAAGTGGGGATGTTCTGACTCATATAAGGGATTTGATGTCCTACTTAGCTAAGTGGATTTTTGTCCAACGCTGCGATGAAGTGAATGCCTGGAACATTGAGGCGTTGCAGTGAGTGGTCGTTTGTGATGAAGAGCTCAACGTTCGCGGCGGCCGCACAACTAAGTTGGATTGCATCGGGAGGCTTGATGCTCTTGTCTTGCCTCAGTCGCGCGTAAATATCCGCGGCCTTGACGTCGAAGGGAATCACCGTGCCAGTCTGAAGAATGGCGTCGCGGTATTTCGCGGCCAACGTTGGGTCTCCTGAGCGGCATGGGCCAATCTGTACTTCGCCGAGAGTCATGGTTGATGTGAGAAGTTCATCGTGTCTCTCGATCATTCGCTTACGAAGCGTATGCACTTGCTGAGAAAACGGCTGCGCTCCCTCAAATAGGTAGATAAAGAGGTTGGTGTCCCAGAAGACGCGGCTCAACGTGATGCCTCCCAGCCCGTGCGGAGGGAAGCGACATAATCGTCGGCCGAGCCGGTGCCCCACATTCCCGCGCCAGTGCCCGCGAGATCGAGCAATGGGTCGGCCGTTTGTGAGGGCTCCGAAGGTTTGTTCCATACAGTCTCGTACCATTGCCTGAGGTAGGCGTATTTTGCCGGAACCTTATCCCAGTCGGGGTGCGTTCGCCCGCCCATCCGTTCGGGGTCGATGCGGTCTCCGTCGCGGAACAGACGACGATTACCGTGCCCTGTTGCGGTGAGCATGCAAGCCCGATTCGGTTGTGGTTTGCGGTTGGCTACGCAATGCTGATTGACGTGCTGCCAGATACTCTTGAAGGCACCTCTTGTAAGGTGTCTTGCTTGCACAAAATCTACGATGTCCTCTGTCGCGAACGGGCCGCTACCCTGGGTTTGGTGGTGAATCATTGCCGTACCGATCCAAACAGCATCAGCGACTGTAAGATCGGCGTTCTCCGATGCTTCTGTCGGTGGCGTTACAACTTCCTTTGTCGCAGAGTTCATCGAGAATCTCCTTGCCGAAGTGACATCGCAGAGAAAGAGCAGAGCATTGAGCGATAGCACCGAATGCACAGGTCATGATGGCGCAGTTTTGTTACTCGGCTGCCCCGGACCGAACAAAGAGCGGGATGTTGCTTGCAACGCTTGCAATCCGAAGAATGACGCATGCTCCCTCCGATGAGTTGAATCTAATCGGAGAGAGTACCTTTGTCAACCTAATATTTTTAGATTTATCTAATTATCTACGTGGAGAAGGAGGAGCCGCAGCCGCAGGACTTGGTGGAGTGGGGGTTGATGAAGTTAAAGCCCTGGCGCATGAGGGTCTCTTCGTAGTCGAGGATCATGCCGCTGAGGTAGATGAAGCTCTTGGGGTCGACGAAGAGGCGTATCGCAGGGGCGTCGGTGAGCGTAGGGTCGAGATGCGTCTGTGGAAAGGCGTAGACGCGGTCACGCTCGCGGGGCTGGGTGTCGAACTTGATGGAGTAGCTGAGGCCGGAGCAGCCGCCGCCGGTGATGCCTACGCGCAAGCCGCCGGCATCGGGGGTGATGTTCTCCTTGGCCATGGCGACACGGATGCGCTTGAGGGCGCGAAGGGTGACCTGGATGCTCTTGACGGCACCGCTATCGCCCTCGGCGGTGAGGACGGGAGATGGCGGGGCCGCGGCGACCGTGGGTGCGGCTACGGCGCCTTTGGGGGTTTCGGTTTGGAGGGTGACCATGGACATAGTGTTCTTCGTTCTTCCCTGCACCGAGGCCATAACAAGCAGCGGCGAAATACAGGGATCTTTCACTACGTTCAGGATGACGGCAGCCTGAGGAGTGGCCGCCATCCCGGAACGCCGGTTGAGCTTAGTGAGCTGCGGCTACTGCTGCGCCGGCTTCCTCGGCTACGTTGTTCTTCTTCTTCCAGTCGCCGATGGCGGCGCGGATGGCGTCTTCGGCGAGGACGGAGCAATGGATCTTGACCGGCGGAAGGGCGAGTTCCTTGACGATGTCGGTGTTGGTGATGGTGAGGGCTTCGGCGATGGTCTTGCCCTTGACCCACTCGGTGGCGAGGGAGCTGGAGGCGATGGCCGAGCCGCAGCCGAAGGTCTTGAATTTCGCGTCCTCGATGATCTGGGTTTCGGGGTTGACCTTGATCTGGAGGCGCATCACGTCGCCGCACTCGGGCGCGCCGACCAGGCCGGTGCCGACTTCGGATGAGCTCTTGTCGAGGGTGCCGACGTTGCGGGGATTCTCGTAGTGGTCTACTACCTTGTCGCTATATGCCATTTTGTTTTCTCCTCGTTCGGTCGTAAAGATTAGATGTTGCGAATTCGGTTGGGGTGCATCGTGCGGCCCCGGGTGGATCTATGTGTCGGGCTTTCAGCCCTCTGGTTCTGTCTTCTGTCCCAACCTAGGCCTTCGGCCTAGGCTGGTATGTTGCGCGCCGTTGGCGCTTTTCGTTCTTGGTCAAGGCTCCGGTTCAGCCGGTTGATTTGCCTTGGTCAAACGAACCTTGGGCCATATTATTGCGCTCATCGCCGACCCAAAGGATACGCACACACACATTAAGACTGCGTCGACCCAGCCACGAAAAAAATGGGTTCTGGAGATTATTAATATCGTCAGAGCGGCCCCCAGCAACCCGAAGCCAAAGCGGCGCTGAAATAGCCGTTGCGGCGCCTTTGGCATGGTGATTTCAATGGGCATTCTCATCGGATTCCTCTCTTAGTGCGCGGCCCATTCGATCTTGGTTAGGTCGATGCCTTCCTTGACCATTTCGTAGAGCGGGCTGAGCTCGCGGAGTTTGAGGACTACGTCGATGATTTTGTCGGCGACGTAATCGACTTCGGCTTTGGTGTTGAAGCGGCCGAGGCCGAAGCGGATGGAACTGTGTGCGATCTCGTCGCCGAGGCCGAGGGCCTTGAGCACGTAGCTTGGCTCCAGCGTGGCCGAGGTGCAGGCCGAGCCGGATGAGACGGCGATGTCGTTGATGCCCATCAGCAGCGACTCGCCTTCGACGTAGACGAAGCTCATGTTGAGGTTGCCGGGCAGGTGGTGCTCCATGTTGCCGTTGACCTGGGTGTAGTCGAGCGCTTTCTCCAGCTTCTCGCGAAGATAGTCGCGGAGTTCGCGTTCACGCTCCGCTTCGCCGACCATTTCGTTCTGGCAGATCTCGCAGGCCGCGCCGAGGCCGACGATGCCGGGTACGTTGAGGGTGCCAGAACGCATGCCGCGCTCGTGGCCGCCACCGTTGATCTGCTCGGTGATCTGGACGCGGGGGTTGCGTCGCCGGACATACAACGCACCGACACCTTTAGGCCCGTAGATTTTGTGGCCGGAAAGCGAGAGGACGTCGATGTTGTCGGCGATGACATCGACGGGGATCTTGCCGACAGCCTGGACGGCGTCAGTGTGGAAGAGCACGCCCTTCTCGTGGCAGATTTTGCCGATCTCGCGGATGGGCTGGATGACGCCGATTTCGTTGTTCGCGTACATGATGGAGACAAGGATGGTCTTGTTCGGGCCTTCGGTGACGATGGCGCGCTTCAGGTCTTCAACATCAACGAGTCCGTCGGCCTGGACGGGCAGATAAGTGACGATGTAACCCATCTTCTCGAGCTTCTTGCAGGTGTCGAGGATGGCCTTGTGCTCGGTGACTTGGGTGATGATGTGGTTGCCGCGCTCGCGGTACATCTCGGCAATGCCCTTGAGGGCGAGGTTGTTCGACTCGGTTGCGCCGGAGGTGAAGATGATCTCCTTGGCTGTGGCTCCGATGAGCTTGGCGATCTGGCCGCGGGCGATTTCGACGGCGGCCTCCGCCTCCCAGCCGAACTGGTGGTTGCGGCTGGCGGCGTTGCCGAACTTGCCGGTGAAGTACGGCATCATGGCATCGAGCACGCGGGGATCGAGCGGCGTGGTGGCGTGGTTATCCATGTAGAGGGGGAGATGCACGCCCTCGGGCAATGGGGTCGCGGAGTTGGTGATGACGACTCCGGTGCTGTTGCTGCCTAGGACCGCTCCGTTGGTGCCGTTTTCAGTGCTCATAATATGTTGCTCCTCTGTGTTTCGAATCTCTGTGAACTACTCGGGGCTAAAGCCCCTGGACTTCTGCGACTTGAATGGCGGGTTAAGGCCCATCCCTACTCAGAAAACCTCTGGCTATGCCAGGATGCTGACCAGGCCGGTGCCTACTGCTGCTCCTTCACCGCCCCGATGGCTTTCGGGCATCTCGGCCAGGTCGCTGATGTGAATGTTGCTAAGCAGGTCCGTGATGCTATCGTTCACTTTGCGCAACGGTTCTTTGATGGTGCAATGGCCGGCGAGGTCGCAAGCGCCGTGGATGGTAATGCAACTGGTGATGAAAAGCGGGCCGTCGATGGCGCGTATAACTTCGAAAGCGGAGATCTGGTTGGCGGGTCGGGCGAGCGCGTAGCCGCCGTTGGTTCCGGCGTGGGAGACGAGCAGGCCGGCGCGGGCGAGAGTTTGTAGGATCTTGGCCAGCAGGGGTGGCGGAATGTGGTAGGCCTGGGCAATGTCCTTGGCGCTCTGAGCGACCGGGGCTGTCCCTGTGGACTGCTCGGCGAGGTACTTGAGCGCCATGAGACCGTAATCGGCTTTTTTGGTCAGACGCAGCATAGCGGGGCTCTCAGTCGGTGCGGATTCAGGCGATGGGGCAGGGATTTGCCGGCAGCGTCTAATCCGACCGTATTGGTCCTAGTTAGTGTACGGCGGGAGGGCTGTGGGTTGCAAGTGCTGTGATAGCGGCGGCCATTGCGCGGCCCGGCTGGGAGGCGGTTTCGTTCCAGGGGGGTATGAAAAAGACTCGGCTACGGACGAATTCACGGTTGACAAGCGTTCGAAGCAAAGGCAAACTTTAGCCAGCCAAAGCTCCTCCCCCTATGCCGGGATCATGCAAACATCCGCAGGTTCGCGTCGTCGCCCGCGAGGAGGACGTCGAGTTTGTAGAATGCCAGATGTGTGGCGAGGTGTTCGATTCGGCCGAATTCGCCGACATTTTGAATGAGGATGAGGCGGGTGGGGATGGTCTGGCGCTGGGCGATGAGGCTTAAAGGCAATTGTTAGTTGCTGGTTGAAAGGCAACCAGAGAGATTCTGACTCTGCGAGTCAGAATGACGATCCCAGAAACAAGGTAATAGCTAAGGAGAGCGACGGCCCGAGATCTATTGGGGTTGGGGCACGGGTGTGTTGACCCGGCGAAGGACGATCCAAGCGTACTGGGCGGCGGAGAGGGGCGCGAGGACGGCGATGGCCTCGAGGAGTCCGCGGCGCAGCAGCAGATGGTCCACGGTAGGCCAGACCTGATCCACCAGGACGAGGGTGAGGCCGAGGATTTGCACCAGGGTATTGAGCTTGCCGAGCAGGCTGGGGCGGAAGTCGCGGAGCGTGCCGGTGGCGAAGAGCAGGGTGGAGATGAGCAGGATTCCCAGGTCGCGACTGAAGACGAGGACGGTGACATAACGTGGGACCAGGCCCATGTGGGTGAGGGCGAGGAAGAGCGTGCTGAGCAGGAGTTTGTCGGCGATGGGGTCGAGATACTGGCCGAGGACAGTGCGCTGGGAGAGCGCCCGTGCGAGCAGGCCGTCGAATCCATCGCTGAAGCCGGCGACGATGAAGAGAGTAAATGCGATGTGATATCGCCCGTCCATGATTGCTATGACGAGAAACGGGATAAGGAACAGCCGCATGAGCGTAAGCAGATTGGGAGCGGCGCGAAACTGTGCGAGAAGGGCCATCTTGATTGGGGCAGACCCATCGTACGGCATTTAGAGCGGGAATGCCGGAGCACTGTTCGTTTGCGGCGGGGGTGGGATGCATTTAGACTGAAAGAACGCATCAGAGGCGCGTAGCTCAGTTGGTTAGAGCGCTTCCTTGACACGGAAGAGGTCAGCGGTTCGAGTCCGCTCGTGCCTACCATTTATTACCCCTGCAAACCCAGCAAGCCAGAAGGCTGTACAGGCATGACGTGTATCGTCATGCCCGCGGCTGCTTGTGCCTGAGACAATTGATGGGGAGCAAATCGGACTCACTTTGGGTTCAGGTAGATTTCTATAATCATCGTTAGCGCTTTCATTGTTTTGCGAAGCAGTTGGTAGAGCCAGGAGCAGATGAAGACCGAGGACGGCAGTTTTCGCGAACAGGGAAAGCAATCCCTCTCCAAACAACCGGCAAGTGCGGATGCTGTGGATGTGTTGCTGGAGAAGGCGCGCATTCACCATGGAGCCGGGCAACTGGCCGAGGCGGAAGCGCTGTATCGACAGATGCTACAGGCGAATCCGGACCATCCGGATGCGCTGCACCTGCTGGGGGTGATTGCGTATCAGATTGGCCAAGCTGCGGCGGCGCTGGAATTGATTGACAAGGCGATTGCGGCTAGGCCGGATTTTGCTGAGGCCTACTTCACCCGCGGCAATACGCTCTATGCTCTCGAGCGATACCAGGCAGCAGTCCAGAGCTTTGACAGGACGATCCAACTGAGTCCGCTGTATGCCGAGGCCTACAACAACAGGGGCGGCGCGCTGTACGCTTTGAAGCGGTTCGACGCGGCGCTGGAAAGCTTCGACAAGGCCGTCGTGCTGAAGCCGGATTACGCCGAGGCTCGTGGAAATCGCGGCAACGCTCTGCGGGAGTTCATGCTGCAGGAGACAGCGCTTAAGCCTCCGGGGAAGACAGAATCCGGTGGCAGAGACCTGGTGTTCTATTGCGGTACGACGGCGGAGATGTGGAATCCGCAGACGGCCACGGAAAAGGGCATCGGAGGATCGGAGGAGGCCGTTATCTGGCTCTCCAGGCTGCTGCATGAGCGGGGATGGAAGGTCACGGTCTACTGCAACTGCGGCATGGAGGGGAAGGACTACGACGGCGTCTGGTGGAAGCCGTTCTGGCTGTGGAACCACCGCGACAGACAAGATGTGACGGTGATATGGCGGCAACCCATGTACGCGGAGTTCGAGATCAATTCAAGCAAGGTGATTCTGGATTTGCATGATGCTTTCGACGAGACAGACCTCACTCCGACAAGACTTCAGAGATTCCACAAGATTTTCGTCAAGTCCAGATTTCACCGCTCGTTATATCCGAATATCTCCGACGAGAAGTTTGTGGTCGTACCGAATGGCATCGACGCGGAGTTGTTTGCGGGCGACGGCGAGCGGGACCCCATGCTGCTGATCAATACCTCATCGGCGGATCGCAGCATGGAGGCATTTCTCGATTGCTTCGCGGAGATCAAAAAGCGGGTTCCAGGAGCGAAGGCGCAGTGGGCCTATGGCTGGGGCGTGTGGGATGGTGACCATTCCTTGAAGGTTCAGAGGATGGAATGGAAAGTAAGAATGCAGAACCGCATGCGGGAGCTCGGTGTTGAAGAGCTGGGCAGAATAAACCACGCTGAGGTTGCAAAGCTTTACCAGACGGCAAACATTCTTGCCTATCCGTCGGAGTACGCGGAGATCGACTGCATTTCGCTCTCAAAGGCGATGGCTGCAGGGGCGATCCCGATTACGACGGATTTCGCGGCGTTGGGCGACAAGTCGGGCCACGGAGGGGTGTTCCTACGCTCAAAGAAGACGAAGGACGACTGGATCCTGCCAAACCAGTTCCACTGGGAGATAGTCGACCCCGAACAAAAAGCTGAGTTTGTGCAGGAGGCGGTGAAGCTGCTGAAGAACCCTCCGACCGAGAAGGAGCGCGCGCCGATGCGGGAGTGGGCGCGCACCGCGTTCGACTGGAATGCGGTCGCTGACGCGTGGCACGAGGCGCTTGCAGGGGACTTGATGGCAGGGAAGCCAGAGGGCTCCGGTGCATCTGGGGAAGACTTGCTGCGGAAGGCTCGCACCCACCACGCGGCGGGGCAACTGGTTGAGGCGGAGGCGGTGTATCGCGAGGTGCTGCGGACGTCTCCCGAGCATCCGGAGGCCCTGCATCTGCTAGGGGTGATCGCCTCCCAGGTTGAACAGTATGGGCTTGCGCTGGAACTCATTGCGAGGGCAATTCAGGCAAGGCCGGATTATGCAGAGGCTTACTTCAGCCGGGGCAATGCGCTCTACGCTCTACAGCGTTACCAGGCGGCGCTGGAGAGTTACGACAAGGCGATCCAACTGCATCCGCTGTACGCGGAAGCGTGCTTCAGCCGAGGCAATGCGTTGCATGCCTTGAGGCGGTATGAGTCGGCTTTGGAGAGCTACGACAAGGCGATTCTGTTGCAGCCGACGTATGCAGAGGCGCACAACAACCGAGGCGGATCCCTGGATGCTCTAGGGCAATACCAGGCGGCGGTGAAGAGTTACGACGAAGCGATCCTGCTGAAGCCGGACTATGAGGAGTCCTACTTCAATCGGGGTACCGCCCTATGTGCCCTGGAGCAATACCAGGCGGCGTTGGAGAGCTACGACAAAGCGATCCTGCTGAAGCCGGATCACGCGGACGCATACACAAACCGGGGGAATGCTTTGCAGGCGATGCAGCACTACCTGGAGGCTCTGGAGAGCTATGACAAGGCGGTTGAACTGGAGCCGCTGAATGCGGAAGCGCATAACAATCGGGGCAGCGCCCTGCATGCTCTGGAGCAGTACGAGGCGGCGCTGAGATGCTACGACAAGGCAATTGAACTAAAGCCGGACTATACAGACGCGCATAGCAACAGGATAAGCAGCCAGCGGGCGCTCCAACAGTATGTTTACTTCAGGCCGGACTATGCATACGAGAAGGAGTGCCGAGTCTTCGAAGCCGTTCTGAAGGAGGTTGCGCGGATCGAGAAGATCCAGGACAAGGCGCAGATGAAGGCCGAACTGGACGTGCTGCCGCTGGAAATCCGCTCGCACCCGGCAGTGTGCAACCTGCGCCACAGGAACTTTGTGCGGACAGAATCGAGCGGCAAAGACCTGGTGTTCTATTGCAGCCCGCCCAATGAGATGTGGAATCCCGAGACGGCAAAAGCGAAGGGCATCGGTGGTTCGGAGGAGGCGGTCATCTGGCTCTCAAGGTTGCTGCAAGAGCGCGGATGGAATGTGACGGTGTATGCGAATTGCGGGGAGGAGGAAAGAGAATACGACGGGGTTGTGTGGAAGCCCCATTGGATGTGGAACTTTCGCGACAAGCAGGACGTCACGGTGATATGGCGGTATCCGCAGTTTGCCAAGTACGCGATCAATTCCGATGCCGTGCTTGTGGACCTGCATGATGTTGTCTACGAGGATGAGTTCACGCCGAGCCTGCTGGAGAGGATCCACACGATATTCGTCAAGTCCAGGTTCCACCGCTCGCTGTTCCCCCATATTCCCGATGAGAAGTTTGTCATCATTCCGAACGGTATTGACGCGAAGCTGTTTGAGAGCCGAGGCGAGCGCGACCCGATGCTGCTGATCAATACCTCGTCGGCCGACCGGAGCATGGAGGCATTCCTGGACTGTTTTGAAGAGATCAGGAAGCAGGTTCCGCAGGCAACGGCGCAGTGGGCCTATGGCTGGGGAGTGTGGGATTTCAATTACTCGTCGATCGCACCCAGGATGGAGTGGAAGGCAAACATCGAACAACGCATGAAGGCACTTGGAGTTGAGGACCGGGGCAGGCTGAGCCATGGCCAAGTTGCCGCCCTCTATCTTAAGGGAAACATCTTCGCCTATCCTTCAGAGTTCGCAGAGATCGACTGCATCTCGCTGTCGAAGGCGATGGCTGCGGGGGCGATTCCGATCACAACGGACTTTGCTGCGCTGGGGGAGAAGGCCAACCACGGCGGGGTGTTTCTCCCCTCGCAGAAGACCAAGGACGACTGGATTGAGCCGGGGCAGTTTCATTTCGAGATGACGGACGCGGAACAGAAGGCGCGGTTTGTGGAGGAAGCGGTGAAGCTGCTGCGGAATGCTCCAAGCGAGAACGAACGCGAGCCGATGCGGGCTTGGGCGAGATCGACGTTTGACTGGAATGCGATTGCCGACGCGTGGGATGGAGCGCTGGGGGCCCTTTTGCGGTCGCGGCGTTCTGGGAGTGGGCGTTCCACGGATGGGGCAGGGAACGGGACGCCATGAAGAACAGGCGCGACAGATCGTTTCGCCCGCAAGGCAAGCAATCGCCACCCAGGCAGCCGGTGAGTCCGGGTGATGCGGCTGCGCATGCTTTGTTCGAGCGAGGGCGCGCTCACCATGGCGCGGGACAACTGCCTGAGGCAGAGGCGCTCTACCGCGAAGCTTTGCAAATCTCTCCCGAACACCCGGATGCATTACATCTGTTGGGGGTGCTGGGGTACCAGGTTGGGATGGCCGCGCCCGCGTTGGAACTGATTGAGAAGGCGATCCAGGTGAGGCCGGATTTTGCAGAGGCGCACTTCAGTCGTGGCAATGCTCTTTATGCGCTCCAGCGGCACCAGGCGGCGGTGGAGAGTTACGACAAGGCGACCCAACTGAATCCGTTGTATGCGGAGGCCTACAGCAATCGGGGCAGCGCGTTGCACGCGCTTGGACAACTCCAGGCGGCCCTGGAGAGTTACGACAAAGCCATCCAACTGAAGCCGGATTATGTGGACGCTTATGCCAACCGAGGCAGCACTCTATGCAGTCTGGGGCAATACCAGGCGGCGGTGGCGAGCTATAACGAGGTTGTCTTCCTGAGGCCGGACTTCGTGGAGGCCTACTACATTCGAGGCAATGTTCTTTCTATGCTCCAGCAGCACCATGCGGCTGTGGAGAGCTTCGACCAGGCCATTCTACTGCGGCAGGACTACGCGGACGCCTACTTCGGCCGGGGCAATGCTTTGCAGACTTTGCATCAATACCAGGCGGCGGTGGAGAGCTACACCAAGACGATTGCGCTGAATCCGCTGCATGCAGAGGCTTACAACAATCGAGGCAGCGCTCTGCATGCGCTCGCGCAGCAACAGGCGGCGCTGGAAGACTACGACAAGGCGATTCTGCTGAAGCCTGAGTATGCGGACGCGTACAGTAACCGGGGCAATGCTCTGGGAGTTCTTGGTCGAACCGAGGAGGCCCTGGAGAGTTGCGATAAGGCCATTCTGCTGAACCCAGCCTTGGCGGACGCTCACTACAATCGTGGCAATATTCTGTATTCCCAGGAGCTGTACTTGGCGGCGCTCGAGAGCTATGACAGGGCCTTGCTGCTGAAACCGAACAATGTGAGCGCCCTTAACAATCGGGGCAGCGCGCTGAATTCCATCGAGCAGTATGCGGCGGCATTGGAGACCTACGAACGAGTGGTTCTGCTACAGCCGGATTATGCGGAAGCGTGGTTCAACCGGGGCAATTCCCTGCTAGCCCTCAAGGATTACCATGCGGCTTTGGAGAGCTATAACCAGGCTATCGAGCTGAAGCCGGATTACGCGGAAGCGTGGTTTAACCGCGGCAATATTCTGCAGGCGGGCAAGCGGTACCAGGCTGCCCTGGAGTGCTATGACAAGGCGATCCATCTAAAGCCTGAGTACGAGTATGCGCATGGGATACGGCTGCACATGAAGAGATTCATGTGCGACTGGGAGGGTGTCGAGGCGGGTTGTCGAGAGTTGGAAGAGCGCATTGGGCGGGGTGAGAAGGTGTCGGTGCCATTTCCGGTATTGTCGGTGAGCAGTTCTCCGGAGGTCCACAGGCAGGTGGCGGAGATCCAGGTGCGCGACAAGTATCCGGCGACCGGGGCGGCGATCCCGCGGCGGGCGCGACGGGACAGGATTCGGATCGGGTATTTTTCCGCGGACTATCACAACCATGCGACCAGTTACTTGATGGCGGAGTTGTTTGAGCGGCATGATCGCAGCCGGTTCGAGATTCTGGGATTCTCGTTTGGATCGACCTCGGGGGACGAGATGAGCAGGCGAGTATCGGGAGCGATGGACCGCTTTCTGGATGTGCGCTCGCTGCCGGACCGGGAGGTGGCGCAACTGAGCCGGGACCTGGAAGTGGACATTGCGGTCGACCTGAAGGGGTTTACGCAGGACTGCCGGACCGCGATCTTCGCGGATCGGGCCGCTCCGATCCAGGTGAGCTACCTGGGGTATCCCGGCACGATGGCGGCCGAGTATATCGACTATCTGATCGCGGACGCGACGCTGATTCCGGTGGCCAGCCGGCGGCATTATCTGGAGAAGATCGTTTATCTGCCGGACAGTTATCAAGTGAATGACACGCAGCGGCTGATCTCTGCGAAGCTATGCGATCGGGCGGATGAGGGGCTGCCGGAAGCGGCGTTTGTGTACTGCTGCTTCAATAACGCGTACAAGATATCGCCGGCGGTGTTCGATGTTTGGATGCGGGTGCTGGGGCGGGTGGAGGGCAGCGTTCTATGGCTGCTGGAGGAGAATAGCTGGGTGGCGGGGAATTTACGGAAGGAGGCGGCACTGCGCGGCATCGCTCCGGAGCGGCTGGTA
>Ga0302278_10005287_pt1 | contig 12868 bp, 12 predicted proteins | sample III_Bog_N3_2_FD_194543 | JGI IMG/M metagenome (GOLD analysis project Ga0302278, IMG submission 194543) | Peat permafrost microbial communities from Stordalen Mire near Abisko, Sweden - III_Bog_N3_2 | ecosystem: Environmental > Terrestrial > Soil > Wetlands > Peat | place: Sweden: Abisko... | reverse complement strand
TCGTGCTCGCGCGCGATCTTGGCAGCGGCTTCCTTGAACTTCTGCAATTCCTTATGGCTCATGACACCCTCTCGGTTCATCGTATCACCTGATTGCCTGTCACTTCAGATCCAATGCCTCCCACAACATGCGTTTGTGCCGTAACTCCGTGGACAGCGAACAGAGATCAGGGTTCAAAAAACATTGCGGCGGGGGATTCCCGGGATTTCAGGATTGAAACTCGGGAACCCATGCCTCATTCTCCCAGCTTGGTCAGCCGCACGGTCTTCCCAGTCCGCGCCGACTCGCGCGCGGCATCCAGAATCTGCATGACTACGACATTCGTATCCAGCGCGGTTAGATCGCCTTGCGGTTCAAGCTGACCGCGCACCACAGCAGCGAGATAACTCAATGAGTTGTTGTTCGGCCCCGAGAGCGGCGCGCCCGTGATCAACTGCTCCTCCGCATCATGCTCGTGCCGCAAACGAAGCTTGTCATTGCCGACAGTGATGGCGTATCCGGTCGCTCCGTAGACCTCCATATCCTTGCGGCCGAAGGGCCAGTTCCACGAGGCCTGAATCACGGCCTGCGCATGAGGGTAAGTCAGCACCACGGTGGCATCGTCATCCACTTTGGGATAAAGCTGCGGCTTGTCCTGATTCAGCACCGCGGTTACCGTGAGCGGGGTTTCGCCGCGCATGAGCCACGTCATCAGGTCAACGCCGTAGCAGCCAAAGTCATACAGTGCGCCGGCGCCGTTCCCGGCTGGATCGGCAAGAAAACTCAGGAACTCCGGAGGCACGCCAATCTCGACCGGCCCGTTGTGCCCATCGTGGATGACCACACGGCGAATCTCTCCCAGACGGCCGTTCTCCGCCTCGTCGTAAGCGGCCTTGTTGCTGGAGTACCAGGTGGTCTCGTAGTTGACCAGGACATGGATATGATGTTCGCGGGCGGCGCGCCGGATCGCCAAAGCGTCGTCGAGCGAAATGGTCAACGGCTTCTCAACCATTGCCGAAATGCCATAACGGGCAGCGGTTTCTATGGACTTTCGATGGCCGGCGATGGAGGTGTAGACAAGAATGGCCTGTGGATGGCGCGCCTCGATCATGGTGTCTGTGCTCAAAAAGAACAGGCTTTGGGGCAGCGAATATTTCTTTGCATATTTCGCGAACAGATTAGGATCGGGGTCCGCAATGCCCACCAGTTCAACCTCCGGATGGCGGGGCAAGCTGGAGAGAAATCCCTCCACGTGACCATGCTCCAGGCCCACGATAGCCACCTTGATCGGGGCCGGTTGGGTTTGGGCCTTCGCCACGCACTGCGCGGCTAAAAGCAATGCCGGCAACAAGATGCAGCTCAATCGAAAATCGGACCAATCTTTCAGACGCGGCATTTTGGGTATTTGCCTCCTGGGGCGGAATTCTACTCTCGCCGGCGGTGCGATCTCATCCGAAACTGCTCTTCGGGTAAACTTCCGGTTCCGCAGTCCCGTCCAACTTAACGTAGAGAGCCTCACTCAAACTCGTTTTCGGTGCCCCTGCTGCGGATGCAGAACACTGGACACTGCGGGCGCCATGGCTTTGTGCCCGGTGTGCTGGTGGGAGGACGACGGCCAGGAAGACGAGGATGCCGGGGACGTCCGGCGTACCGTCAATGGTGCTCTGAGCCTGCAGCAGGCCCGGGAGAATTACGCTCACATCGGCGCCGCCGATCCCCGCTTCGTTCCGCATGTCCGCAGGCCACAGGTCACTGAGCAGTAACGTGCCTTTCCCGGTGACCTTTGACGCACAATCCGCATAGCCCGTTTGACCCCTTGCAGCATTCCCTCTTACCATGAGACGAGGTATACCCTCGGCAGCGCGGCGCTGTCTGGGTTCCAGACGGCAGCCGCTGGAATAAAGTGGCGGGCTGCCGATTGGAATTGCCTGACGGCGGGGAGTTTGTCCCCGTCAGCGGGTTTTGAAGTACGGATCGGTTCCTCAGCGGTCCGGATATAAGAAGTTTGTTCGGCGCGGTGCGCCTGGAAGGCAAAACGTTGAGCTCCACAGATATTATCGAAGGCAACCCCCAGCCTGATACGGTTGAGTCCCAGCCTGACGGCAGCATCGAGCACGGGCATGAAGGCCACGATCACCATCATGACCACGACCATGACCATGGGCCGGTGCTGAATCCGGACTGCACCCGCGAACTGGTGCTCGACATCCCCGCCGAAGAGGTTTCAAAAACCTATAGCCGTGTGATCCGCAACTACCAGAAGCTGGCGAAGATCCCCGGGTTCCGCGCCGGGAAGGTTCCCGAAACGGTGATCAAGCGCCGTTTTGCCACGGACATTCGCAAAGAAGTAGTTGACGCATTGCTTCCCGAGCGGTTCAACAAGGCGGTGGTGGACCTGGGCGTGATGCCGGTGGGGCAGCCGCGGGTAACCGAGCTGACCGTGGAAGACGGGGCGCCCTTGCACGTCAAGGCGGTTTTCGAGTTTGTTCCATCTTTTTCCATCGACGGCTACCAGAGCGTGACCGTGGACAGACCGCCGGTGGAGATCACCGAAGAAGAGTATGCCCAGGAGATCGGGCAGCTCCGCGAGTCGCGGGCCACAATTGAGCCGGTGGAAGAAGACCGGGCCCTGGTGGACGGCGACTGGGCGCAGATTAGCTACACCGGCCACCTCGAAGGGGACGCCGATGCGGGCCCGTTGGCAGGTGAAGACACCCTGGTGGAGATCGGCGGCAAGGATACTGTCGAGGCGTTTACTTCCATTTTGCGTGGCGCTAAGCCCGGGCAGGAATTGAAGGCGGAAGTGGTCTATCCTGCGGATTTTTCGGACGCGAATCTTGCCGGCAAGACGGTGGCCTACGACGTGGAAGTAAAGGCCATAAAGAAGCGCACGCTGCCCGACCTGGACGACAGCTTTGCCAGCGAACTGGGCAACTATGAGACCTTTGCCGATCTTGAAGCCCGCGTTAGAGAACACATTCAAAACCGCAAGCGCCGCAGCGTGGAAGGGGAAACCAAGGACAGGCTTTTTGCCGCACTCACTGAGCGGTTCCCGTTCCCGGTTCCGGAAACGCTGGTGCAGGAACAGGTTGACGCTCGCCTGGAGAGGGGCTTGCGCGCCCTGGCCGCACAGGGCATGGACACCGAACAGATGCGCAAACTGGACTTTGCCCGGTTGCGCGCAGCCCAGCGCGAGAGCGCGGTGGCCGAAGTAAAGACGATGATCCTCCTAGACCGGATTTCGCATGAAGAAAAGATCACAATAAGCGATGAAGAAGTGGATAGCGCGGTGCGGTTGGCAGCCCTGCAGGCCAGGGAGCCGTATGAAACCGTGCGCGCGCGTTTGACTGACGACGGCGGGCTAGCTAGAATCCGTGAACAACTGCGGCGCGAAAAAACAGCGTCTGTGTTGTACGAACGGCTGCCCGGTTAGGCGGGCGGATCCACTCCTGGTCCTGGCCGGTATCGGCTGGGATAGGACAACATACACGGCAGCAACACGAAGAAGCTGAGAGCTGAAAGCTGAAGGCTCAGGGGATAAGCACTCAATGGCATTGGTTCCCATGGTGGTTGAGCAGACGAGCCGAGGCGAGCGCGCCTACGACATTTACTCCCGTCTGCTTCGCGATAACATTATTTTTCTCGGCACGCCGATCGACGACCAGGTTGCAAACCTGATTGTGGCGCAGATGCTCTTTCTGCAGGGCGAGGACCCCGAAAAGGACGTCTCGTTGTATATCAATTCACCGGGCGGGTCGATTACCGCGGGCCTGGCCATTTATGACACCATGCAGTTCATCAAGAACAACGTGGCTGCCCAACTCCAGGATTTTGATCCATCAGCCGTCGATGGGCGGGCTCAGCGGGCAGGCCACGGATATCGATATCCACGCGCGCGAGATTCTTCGCATCCGCGAGATCACAAATACCCTCATGGCCAAACACACCGGTCAGCCGCTGGACCGCATCGAACGCGATGTGGAGCGGGACTTTATCATGAATTCGCAGCAGGCAAAGGAATACGGCATCGTCGACGAGATTATCGACCGGCCGAGGACGTAAGGTTGTTTGAAGGGGCGAAGGATGGGATTCATCGAGGAAGGTCGTCAACTAATCCAGGACTTCGTTACCCCGGAGATCCGCTCGATCGACGCTCGGCTTACCGCCGTCGAAAAGCGTGTCGAATCGTTGGATGCCAAAGTCGATAAGCGGTTCGATTCTGTCGATAAGCGGTTCGATTCGCTTGAAACCGAAGTCGATAAGCGGTTTGATTCGCTTGAAACCGAAGTCGATAAGCGGTTTGATTCGCTCGAAGGCAAAATGGAACGAAATCAGGCTCAGGTATTGGACACGCTGCAGAGGATGGAGAACTATAGCCATATTCTGGAACGCCTGGCGCGTGTCGAAAGCAAACTTCAAAGTGTTGCGTAGGGGCGTACGCACAACGGAAGCCAACTAGTTCGTCAGAAAAGGGAGCGGGAAACATGAAAACGCGCACGGGACCTGAAGAAGCACTGCGCTGCTCGTTCTGCCACAAATCGCAGGACGCTGTTGCGAAGCTGATCTCGTCACCCAGCGACTACCCGCGCGCCTACATCTGCGACGAGTGCGTAGCCGTCTGCAACTCGATTCTTGAGGACGACCGCGGCGACTCGACTCCCACAACCACTGCCGGCCACCTGCCAAAACCGCAGGAGGTGAAAGGCTTTCTCGACGACTTTGTGATTGGCCAGGATCAGACCAAGAAGAAGCTTGCCGTCGCGGTTTACAACCACTACAAGCGCATCCAGATGAACCGCATGCGCAACAACGAAGTTGAACTTGCCAAGTCGAATATTCTTCTTATCGGGCCCACCGGGTCGGGCAAAACGCTGCTGGCGCATACGCTGGCCAAGATGCTCGACGTCCCCTTTGCCATTGTGGACGCCACCACGTTGACCGAGGCCGGTTACGTGGGCGAGGATGTCGAAAATATCATCCTCAAGCTGCTGCAGGCCGCCGACGGCGATGTAACAAGGGCCCAGCAAGGCATTATTTATATCGACGAGATCGACAAGATTGGCCGTAAAGACGAGAACCCATCCATTACTCGCGATGTTTCCGGCGAAGGCGTGCAGCAGGCGCTGCTGAAGATACTGGAAGGCACCGTGGCCAACGTGCCTCCGCAAGGCGGACGCAAGCACCCGCACCAGGAGTTCACCGCGGTGGATACCACCAACATTCTGTTCATCTGCGGCGGGGCGTTTGTGGGCCTGGAGCGCGTGGTAGGCCGGCGCGTGGGCAAAAAGGCGCTGGGCTTCAAGGCTGCCGATGCGGATGCCGATGCCGCCACCTCCCGTTCGCATCGCGACACCGAGCTGCTCAGAAGGACCGAGCCGCAGGACTTGATCAAGTACGGCCTGATACCGGAGTTTGTAGGCCGGCTGCCCGTGATGGGCGTCCTCGACGAGTTGGACGAGTCGGCGTTGATCGAGATTCTGACCAAGCCCCGGAATGCCATTCTCAAGCAATATCAGAGGCTGTTTGAATACGAGAACGTCCGCCTGCACTTTACCCACGAAGCATGCTGCGCAGTTGCTCGCGAGGCACTGGCGCGCAAGGTGGGCGCGCGCGGATTGCGCATGATTCTGGAAGAGCTGATGCTCGACCTGATGTACCACCTGCCCTCGAACAAACGCGTCCGCGACCTGGAAATTACAAGCGATATGGTCGAGCGGCGCGACTTGTCGCTTTGCCTGCTGGAAAAGGCAGGCTGATCGTCCGCTCCATTGAGAATTTGGAATGACCCTTCGGCTGCAGCCTGAGGGTCTTTCTCTTTGCGGATTGGAGTCGCGCGTCCGATCCAATGGGACTGCAATAGAATGAAGGGAATCGAAATCTCTGCGCAAAACAGCGCCGCTAGCTGGAATTTACGCCTATGACGATAGAACTCAGCATCATCATGCCATGCCTGAACGAAGCGGAGACATTGGAAGTCTGCGTACGCAAGGCACTGGCATATCTCGATCGTTCTGGGATCACAGGAGAAGTCATTGTTGGCGACAATGGCTCGACGGATGGTTCGCAGGATATCGCTTTGCGCTGTGGAGCCAGCGTTGTGGATATACCGCTACGCGGTTACGGCGCGGCGCTCTATGGCGCAACGCTTGCCGCGCGTGGAAAATACATCGTCATGGGCGATTCCGACGATAGTTATGACTTTTCCAATCTCGATCCCTTTGTGGCAAAACTCCGGGAAGGATACGACCTGGTGATGGGTAATCGCTTTGCTGGAGAAATCAAGCCCGGCGCAATGCCCTGGAAGAACCGTTACATCGGAAATCCCATCCTGTCGACGATCGGCAAAATGTTTTTTCATTGCCCGGCTGGCGACTTTCATTGCGGTCTTCGCGGCTATTCCAAAGATGCCTTCACCCGCATGGACCTGAGGACCACCGGGATGGAGTTTGCCTCGGAAATGGTGATCAAGGCAACGCTTAACCGGATGAAAATCACCGAAGTTCCGACAACATTGAGCCCCGACGGCCGTTCGCGTCCGCCTCATCTTCGCCCTTATCGGGATGGTTGGCGGCATCTTCGATTCATGCTCCTGTTCAGCCCGAACTGGCTATTTCTCTATCCGGGGTTGGGCGTCATGTCTCTGGGACTGGTTGGCTTGGCGCTGATCATGGTGAGTCCCCTGCATATTCAGCATGTCGAGTTCGGAATCGACTCGCTGATTTACTTTGCCTTCATGATCATTACCGGCTTTCAGTCTGTGCTGTTTGCCGCGCTTTCCCGAATCTATGCAATTCAGGAGCACCTCTATCCGGAGCCGCGGGCTTATCGTTCTCTGTTCTGCCATATCAATCTGGAACGCGGCCTGGTCGTGGGAGCGTTGCTGTGTCTGGGGGGATTGGCTTCAACCTGGTACGCTCTGCTGGTGTGGCACAAAACCGGTTTTGGAGCGCTGAATATCGAACATATTGCCCGGATTTCGATTCCCTCCGGCCTTATAATCGCCATGGGAAATGAAACCATTCTCTTCAGTTTCTTTCTGAGCACGCTCGGGCTCAACATACGCCGCCACTCGACCCTGTCTCCAACCGAATCAATGCGCGCGGATGTGGATGCGCTCTAGGTTGGGCCGCATCCACACGCTCCCGCTGCGCCACACGAGTGATAATCTGTTTCCGGCCCGATCCTATTGCGTTCAACCCGCGCCGGCGGAGACAAGGGATGGCAATGAGAAACGCGACTCTGCTTGGCATGATTCTGCTCGTCTTTGCGCTTCCTCTCTGGGGGGCTTCCTACTATCCTGTGCGGCTTCAGGATGCGAAGGCTGTCTACCTGACGAAGGATCGCTTTCCGGTTCATGGAGATGGTTCGGCGGACGACAGCGCAGCTATCCAGTCGGCAATCAACCAGGCAGCGGCGACTCATAACGAGGGCATCCTCTTCGTTCCCGAAGGGCGTTATCGCATTACCCAGACCATCTACATATGGCCGGGTGTTCGGGTTATTGGATACGGAGCGACGCGTCCAGTCTTCGTTCTCGCCGACAATACTCCCGGGTATCAAACCGGCCTGGGCTATATGTTTCTCTTCGCCGGAGGGCGCCCGAATCCGAATCGAGGCATCGACTATGCCTCCGGCAGGTCTCCGCAGCCGATTGAAGGAACCGTCCCGCCCAACGCAACAATCCCCGATGCGAATCCCGGCACGTTTTACTCGGCGATGAGCAACGTTGACTTCGAGGTCGGCGAAGGCAATCCGGCTGCAGTTGCCATTCGCTTCCACGTGGCGCAGCACTGTTATCTTGCGCACATCGACTTCCACATGGGCACCGCGCTTGCTGCGCTGAAAGACATTGGCAACGAAGCCGAGGACCTGCATTTCTACGACGGTCAGTACGGGATTGTGACCGGGAAGCCTTCTCCAGGCTGGCAATTCACGCTGCTCGACTCCACGTTTGAGCGCCAGTTCGTAGCGGCCATCAGCGAGCACGAGGCAGGCCTGACGCTGATTCATGACACCTTCCATAATGAACCCACGGCGATTGACATCGATCCCGGCTACTCCGAAGAGCTGTGGGTGAAAGACTCGCGATTCGATAATATTTACGGCCCCGCAATTCTATTCGGCAACGAGAAGAATCCGCGCACCGAGATCAATCTTGAAGACATAGACTGCCTCCACGTGAGGACATTCGTCTTGATGCGCGAGAGTGGAAAGGAGTTTACCAGCCCCGGCGATAGCTACGAAGTGAAGACATTTTTGCATGGTTTGACGATGAACGGAGCCTCAGATGCTGGAGAGATTCGGACCAGCTTCGACGCGCACGCGGTGAAGGAGCTGGCGGCTCCCAGGGCCAACGTTATCGCCGCATTGCCACCATCCGATTCATGGGTGAATCTGCAAACCCTGGGCGTGAAAGGCGACGGAGTAACCGACGATACGGCAGCGATTCAAAAGGCGATTGCCGAGCATACGGTGCTGTATATCCCCATGGGGCGCTATCTTGTGACGGATACGATCCACCTTCGTCCCGACACCGTGCTGATTGGTTTGCACCCCAGCATGACGCAATTTGACCTGGCGGATGGAACTGCGGCTTTTCAGGGTCCGGGTGCGCCGCGGGCGTTGCTGGAGACTCCGCAGGGAGGGCATAACATCGTGACCGGCATCGGGCTGTTCACTGGCGGAATCAACAGCCGCGCGGTGGGCGCGTTGTGGATGGCGGGAGCCGATTCAATGATGGACGATGTGCGCTTTCTTGGCGGCCATGGCACCAACGCCGCGGATGGCACGCGCATGAATCCGTATAACAACACCCACACAGCCGACCCAAACAGCAAGTATCGCTGGGATGCGCAGTACCCAAGCCTGTGGATCACCAACGGCGGTGGGGGCACGTTTGCTGACATATGGACGCCAAGCACGTTTGCGCAGGCCGGACTTTATATTTCCAACACCACCACGCCGGGCCATGTGTACGAACTGTCAAGCGAGCACCATGTTCGCAATGAGATCCGGCTGGATGGGGTTCAGAACTGGGATCTGGATGCGCTGCAAACCGAGGAAGAGCGAGGCGAAAGTCCATTCGCGCTCCCATTGGAGATTCTAAGGTCGCGCAACATTACCATCGCCAATTACCACGGCTATCGCGTCATCAGCAGCAATCAGCCCTTCCCGATGGCGGCCAGCGTCTCTGAGTCAAGCGAGATTCGCTTTCGCAACGTACATGTAGACAGCAACAGCAAGGTGTCGTTCGATAATTCGGTAGTCGATTCGACACATCATGGCGAAGTGCGGGCGCGCGAGTTTGCCTCCCTGGATATACCTGGCAAGCCCGTTGCGATCAGGCGAATCGCTCCCTCGACGTTGCTTGAACCCGCAGCGCAAGTAAAGCAGTTGGCGACAGGCTTCTTTAACATCTCAGGAGCCGCGGTGGATTCGGGCGGCAAATTGTATTTTGTCGATGCGCACTGGCAGCGGATCTACAGTTGGTCCGCGGAGAACCAGGAAGCCGTAGTGGTGCGCAACACGCCTCTCGAACCGGAGAATCTGGCCTTCGATAAGGCAGGCGACCTGCTGGTAGTTTCAAGAAGTGGTAATGGGAAAATCTACTCCTTCCGGCCCGATGCGCCCGAGGATCAAATTACGATGCTTGAGCCGCAGACGGCTCAGGAGCACCCGGAGATGAGCGCGTTGATCCCGGCAAGCGTATGGAATACGCGGGATTTTACCCAGAAGCGACCTTGGCAATTCATCTCACCGGACCATAGCGCCGCGATTACAGCCGGCGACGATTTTGTTCGCGGTCAAATGCAGTGGGGAACAAAAATGGCCGACGTATTGCGAGGGTTCGGCCTGGTGAATGCTGTAACCCGCCATCCTTTCTATGTGACCGCGGAGGATGAGCAAAGGACTTACAAAGGGACTGTAACTTCTTCGGGATCGATCGCCGATCTTCACCTGTTTGCGGAAGAAGGCGGGGAAGGCCTTGCGCAGGACCAGCGTGGAAACCTGTATCTTGCCGCTGGTCAGGTGCTGGTGTATGGCCCGGATGGAAAGCAGTTGGAGAGGATCAATGTGCCGGAACGGCCGATCGATCTTATCTTCGGTGGCCCGGATCGCCGCACGCTTTACATCCTGACTCATCATTCTCTGTATTCGGTGAGGACGAGAATTGGCGGGCTGTAGAGAAAAATGAATCCAATCACCAGGGTTTTAATCTGTCTACTCCGGTTTCGCGTCAGAGTCCTGGGATCGCTCGTCTACAGCATGCACATCAACTGCTCATCACTCAAAACAGCGATTCCTACACTTGCCAGGAAGGTTGAGGCCGGGGGTTCGAAGAAGTCACGATCCCACGTGCACAGTACGTCGGCCTCCGCGCTCAAAGCGGTCTGCAGAACGAAGATGTCGTTTCGGTCGCGGATTGGAGCGACGGCAAGAGGATTGAGTTCAACGACCTCCGCCACATCCCGCAGCCAGCCAGTGAAATTGTAGATTGCTTCTTCGCTCTGTCCGTGAGCGATCAGGAGCCGAGGATAGCGAAGGACCCTCGCCACTTCGGTGAGAATCTCGTTGGAGAGAATCAGTGTGTGGTCGCTTGCAAGAATCGCCAGAATGAGATCGTGCGCCAGTCCCTGCGAGCTCGCGAAGAATCGAACGAGAATGTTGCTATCGAGAACGATCCTCACGACGCCGGCATGAAATTCGGGCGCTCGCTGCGGAGGGCCTCAAGCAGCGCGGCTTCAAGCTCCTCGTCTGAGATGCCTGCGCGTGGACGATCAGCCTGTTCCAGAAACTTGCGCAGCTTCGCAGCCGCCGCCTGTCGTTTAGGCAATGTGGGTGCATTCGGCGCAAACGCACGCAGGCTGATGGCTTCAGCTTCCAGTATCTGGCGCCCCAGGATCTGTTCGATCACCGACTTTTGCGTCGGCGACAGCGCCTCTGCCTTCACGATCATCGACAATCCCTCTTTGTGAACAGGCCAGCTTTGTGAAGATGGCGGCCTGAACCAATTGTATGCCGAATACTTCGACGACACAAAATGTCATGCGCACCTCGTGGGCGCCCCCATGCCTCGTTCCTGAGACCATGGAAGGCGGTGCCTCCCGCCGCGGAATCACGTTCCAGATTGCATTCCAGTTGGCGGGGTGGAAGAATACAGGTGGAGGCTTCCCATGGCCATTCAGTTGAGTCCCGAGCAGGAACAAGTCGTCGGGCAGGCGATCCATGCCGGTCTGATCCGTATCCCCGACGACGTGATCGGGGTGGGCGTTGAAACCATTCGGCAACGACTGGAGGCACGGGAGAGCGAACCTGCGTCGCTCAGCTTGGAAGAATGGCGCCGCGAACTGTACGCTTGGATTCACAGCAATCCTACAAACACTCCTGAGCTGTCGGACGAAGCGATCAGCCGGGAATTCATCTACGGAACGCGCGGCTTATAAATGACCATTCTGCTGGACACCAATATTCTATTGCGGATATCGCAGCCGCATACCGCACACGCACGGATCGCCGATCGGGCGCTCGATGCGCTTCGCACCGGAAATGAAGCGCTGCACATCGTATCGCAGAATCTGGTTGAATTCTGGGCCGTTGCGACGCGGCCAGCGACGGACAACGGCCTTGGCCTGACAGTTGAGCAGGCGATGGGGCAAGTGCATGCCCTCAAGCGGCTCTTCGTTTTGCTGCCGGAAATCCCGTTGCAAGGCGAGTGGGAGAGGCTCGTCACCGCATATCGAGTCTCCGGTAGGAACAGCCACGATGCCCGTCTGGTAGCCGCGATGATGGTTCATGGAATCAGAAGCATCCTGACCTTCAATGTCCAGGATTTCACTCGCTACGCCGGCATTACCGTTCTCGATCCCCGGCTCGTCGTCTGAGGATACCCTGATGCCCGTCTCGATTCTGATATCTGGAGCCGCATCCGCTCAATACCCCATCCGCAGCCCATTCCGCGATACAATCCGAACATGACCTGTGGAACCTGCTCTGAAGCCGGAGCTGCCTTCGCGCGTCCAACTACAATGGGGACCCAATGACCGCATCCCGCGACAAAACCGAAGCGCGCAAACTGCCCATGATGCCCATACGGGACATGGTGATCTTTCCGTACATGATGACGCCCTTCGTGGTGGGACGCGAGTCCAGCGTGCGTGCCCTTGAGGAAGCGCTGAACGGCGACCGAAAGATTTTCCTCGCCACCCAGCACGACGCTTCAATCGACGAGCCGCAGGCCAAGGATATCTACCAGGTCGGGTCCATCTGCAACATTGTGCAGAGCATCAAGATGCCCGACGGCAACATAAAGGTGCTGGTGGAAGGCGTCGAGCGCGCCAAGTCGACCGAAGTCAACGACCGCGACGGTTTCTTCGTTGCCACGGTGCGCACCGGCAAAACACAGTTCGAGATGACCGCGGCCGCTGGCCAGCTAATGACACGTGTTACAGGTCTTTTCGAGCAGTACGTCAAGCTGCAGCAATCGCTGAATTACGAAACCATCATCGCCACGGTGCGCATGGACGAGCCGGCCAAGCTTAGCGACACCATTGCGGCCAACCTCCAACTGGGCATCGAAGAAAAGCAGGAACTGCTGGCCATCTTCGATCCGGCAACGCGCCTGGCTCGAATTGCCGATGTGCTCGACATCGAGATTGAGAAGCTGGATCTGGACCGCAATATTCAGTCGCGCGTGAAACGGCAAATGGAGCGAGCGCAGAAAGAGTACTACCTCAACGAGAAAATCAAGGCTATCCAGAAAGAACTTGGCCGCGGCGAAAAGAACGAGTTTGACGAGCTGCGCAAGAAGATTGAAACTGCGGGGATGCCGAAGGACGTGCTGGACAAGGCGATTCAGGAGCTGAAGAAGCTTGAGGCCATGCCGCCCATG
>Ga0302278_10005276_pt1 | contig 12891 bp, 17 predicted proteins | sample III_Bog_N3_2_FD_194543 | JGI IMG/M metagenome (GOLD analysis project Ga0302278, IMG submission 194543) | Peat permafrost microbial communities from Stordalen Mire near Abisko, Sweden - III_Bog_N3_2 | ecosystem: Environmental > Terrestrial > Soil > Wetlands > Peat | place: Sweden: Abisko... | reverse complement strand
AACATTGGTATCCCCGATGACCTGGGCCACGGGAATCACGAGCCGGTAGATCTTGGCGATTTCCGAGGTCCTGTCCTTCCCGTCCACCGTGAGGCACTTGCGCGGGTCGGTGCTCGGAAACCCGGGGCTGCGGTACCTGATCTCCCCGGTCCATTTCTTCGAGTCGATTATCCACACCCCAGTGGAGGCGACGACGACGTGATCGATATTCGCCTCGGAGTCGCCGGGCACCTTGCGGTCGGTGAGGACGTGAGCTCCCGGGGCGAGGTCTACGGCCAGGTACGTGCCCATTAAGTACTCCCCCTGGGCACCCTTCAAGTTGTTGTCGCCGTGGTAGCGCTTGTCTTGGCGTAACGCCGAAGAGCCCGCTACCGGATCCGCTGGTGGCGTAGGCATGACCGTCTCTGCGGGCCCGCACCCCAAACAGCGCACACGCTGTCCCTTGGGCTGGGATGCGTCCGTCCAGCCCTCGGCACCCTTCTGCACCATTCCCCCGCAACTACTGCACGGGGCACCGTTACGCGCGAACGTCGTCTTGGACCAGGCCATCTCGGTACCTCCTGCGCTCGACGTGTGAAGTGAACTTCCCCTTCTTCGCCCAGAATAAGCGAAGCGCGTGGCATTATTTCCACCCCGCGGGACGGCACTTATGATATGGCGGCCCTAGGTAACAAGCCCGCACCGCCGACGTGTGATCAGTGCCGTTGAGCGCAATGGACTTGTATTTTGTGACTTGCGGCCAAGGCTTGGGTGATTGCGTTCCTTGATGCTCGGTCGAATATCTTTGAAGTCGGTGGGCCGACTTACACGATCTCCGACTGGCGGATTGAAGAGTGGCATCTGTCTACTGCGGAAAATTAGCGAGAACTATTTCGCAGGGTCCTGATGCGTACTCCTTGGTGAACCATGAGGGCACTAAGTGTGAATGCTGCACCAAAGACATCGAGACCCATCAGAAGGACTGCCCAACCAGGAAAACCTGGACCATGCCCCATTGCCGCATAGAGAATCAACAGCACAATGACCGCCATGACGCCCATCACAACAATGGTGATCGGTCGTAGTCGTCCGTAAGCGCTCGCAGCACGAACCGCGTTATGGCCAAAGTCACGCCGTAACTCGTCAGGCTTTGGGAGAAAGGCCCGTGTCTTGCATCCTGCCATGTACTCCTCACCCCAGCGCGTTTCTCGGAGTTCCATATGGAGATCATTCTTTCACCGGAATGCGGCTCGCTGCTGCAAGTCGCGTGGGTGCGCTCCCTGTTTCACAGCACCCGCAAAATGGACAACCAAGTTTCTTATTTGGAAGGCTCGCTGGGACCCCAGTTTGAGCCATTCCACCAACGTCGAATTGACGGGTCATCTGGGTCAGGGTACCAACCCGAATTCGGGGCTTGCTTCGATGGACGTCCAAGAGAACCCGTGCTTAACGGGTGCTTCGCAACGTAAATCGGTCTCTTTACTAAATAAGCCGGGAATCCAATGATCCAAAGAAGCAAGACGCCGAAGAACCATCCGACGACACCCATATCGAAAAGTCCTCCCCCAAGATCACCCTTTGCGACATGAAGGTGAGAAGCATCAATGGCAACCCAGATGCTCGAACCAGCGACCACGATGACCAGAACGAGTCCCATTCGATCTCCTTAAGTCAGACAGTCAACGTGCGCAGAACATAACCGAAAATCGAAAGTTATGCCCGATCTGATAGGCACCGCTCTTCCTCTGATTCACGCTAACTCAGCATCCGCAGAATGTTCCCTTTCGTCAAATCCAACACCACAGAAAACACCACAGACCAGAACTAATGGGAACTACCAAACCGACGGGAACGGACAAGATTCCTTACAAATAAAGGACTACAACGACCAAACCGACACATCAAAACAGGCGGCAAACTACTCTTAATCAACAGGTTCCGGGTTCAAGTCTCGGCCGGCGCACCAATGTAGTCAAGCTCTACGGACTCATGCTTCCCAACTGTCGCGCCCACCGGGCGACGACACGAAGATTCAATCATTTCAGGAGAATCAGTAAACGCCGATTACAGAATCCTTCTTAAGTAGACAGCAGATTCTTCGTAGCCGACGGCCGAATAAAAGGAAACAGCCCTCCGCGTGGCAAGGGCAATCAACTTTACGTCTCGATCTCTTGCCCATGCCTCAAACTCTCTCTCGAGGGCGAGGCCGATGCCGTTGCGTCGCGCCGTCTCGCTCACATACATCTCTTCTATCCACGCAACCGTGCCGTTCGCGAAGAATGCGTCGTGCACAAAGCCCAGTAAGTAGCCATTGATCGCCCCGAGTTCGTCCGTTGAAACGTGAATCCGAGCGTCGTCATTGTCAATGATTTGATTGAAGAGTTTCTTGAAGACATCATCTTCAATTGAGAACGTCGTCGCGAGTAAACGAGCCAACGACTTGACAGAAAGTTCATCATCGACTCGTGCTTGCCGAATGGAGATTCCGCTATGACCCATGTAGCGAATCTAGTGAGGTCGTGAGCCTTTCTCCCTCCGGCGTCAGAGGCCCGACTCGAACCCGTACAGGAACCTACTGAGTCGAAGGTATTGCCTCGCTTCAATTATGACTTCAATCGAACGTCCAATGAAACCTGAGTGAGAAGGTACTCACAAACCCAGAACTGTTCGGAGACCTTCGTCAACGCGCTCTAGCGTGGGTGGCCGTACGCGGCCCGTGCGTCGGCCGAGTTCGCTCTTATCGAGCGTCACGAGTGCCGTCACATTTGCCACGGATTCACGGGTCATTCCGGCTTCGCCCTTGGCGACGCGTACGTTGCCCGGCATGTCACCGAGGCGAAGTGTTGTGGTAAGGGTAACGGCAACGATGGTTGCCAAACGACTTGAGTTATAGAAGTCATCGGAAACGATCAATACTGGTCGACGCTTCGCTCGTCGGGACCCCTTTGGATCACCAAGATCCACCCAATACACCTCGCCACGTTGGATTACCACTTCGCGTTGTCATCCTTCGCCAAGACACGGCGAGCCGCCGTCGAGGTAAATTCGCGAGTGTCATCCTTCACGGCATCCACGACGGCGTTGATTCGATCAATGACGTCGACCGACGACTCCTCTTCGTCGAGTTCCTTTTCGACAGCCCGAGCAAAGAGTGCTGAGCGACTCGTACCGAGTTCCTTCGCTCGACGCGTCGCGCGAACATAGACCTCATTGGGAACGGAGATAGTCGTCTTCACGAAATGACTGGACTTGCTCATACGATGAGTATAACCAGTCATACCCATTTTTCAGACAAGTCCTAATTTGTTCGAATCTGGAGACAAGACGACGCCGGATGGAGGTCCCCTCAGTCGCACTTGACCCGGACCACATCTCGATTGTGCCCGCGTCAGTTTCATCAGTTCCAACACCACAGACCACAACTAATGGGAACTACCAGTTGACGTCCCCTGAAGTGGTGTAATTTCTTGGCCTTTTGCTGAAGACGGGCCACCGGAGTATTTCTTTATGTGTCCGGCTAGACACGAAAGGAAAACTCCGGTGACCCACAATGATTTTGATCTGTCCAAAGTACTTGAGCAACTCAAGAGCGACGAGAGTGGTGATCTCGTTCGCCAGATGGTTACTTTTCTCTATCAGGCGTTGATTGACGCGGAAGCGACCGAGATTTTGGACGGGTACCGACTGCGGGAATCCGGGGACGCCTGGTTTGGGCGAGTGAGGTATGCCCCGCCTTGCTGATTTTCCTGGTCCGCAGTAAGTTATAACCATAGACTTATAAGGTGGTATAATAACTCTATGGTTATATCGAAGAATGGCGATTACAGAGTCTCGGTTCCGGAAGACCTAGGTACGGCACTGCGGCACTTCCGCACGCAGAACAATGTGAGCCAGATGGAGGCCGCGGAGTGGGAGGGAGTGAGTCAGCCATATCTCTCAAACCTCGAATCGGGGAAGTTCGGTTCCTCGCTGAACCACGCGCTTCGATTGCTTCGACTGCTTGGCTGCGAAGTGGTAGTTCGACGAGCGTCCTCGAATGGTTGATCGTCTCGTTGCGTGGCTGTACGGTACGCCTGTCCTGTCGCTGACGTCCGCGCTCAACAATCGCATCGTCTTTGATTGGGAGCAACACGGCATTGATCGATGGGGTCTCGGCAGCCGAGTCTTGTCAGTTTCGCTACCTCTTGGATCTCCCACGAGTTCGCGCGACGACCGCGCGCTCGACTTCTTTTCAAACCTTCTACCCGACGGACCCGTCTTGATCGCGATGGCGCAATTGGCGGGTGTGTCGCCGCTCGACACGTTCGGGCTCCTTACGACGTTCGGTTCGGAATGCGCTGGTGCGGTGGTCTTACTGCCAGAGGGAGAAATGCCGCTCGACAGCTCGCTTTGGGGTAGTGAGAATGTATCGACGCACGATCTCATGGCTCTTATCGATGCTCTTCCGACCACACCCTTCGGAGCGGATCTCGGACGCGGATGGACACCGTCCTTGCCCGGGTACCAAGGGAAAATTGTTCTCGGACGTTTGTCCGATGGACAGTGGACAAGACCAACTAATGGTGCGCCATCTACGTGGATTTTAAAACCCGACCGAGAACATCGAATGGCCGAAAATGAGGTGACGTGTCTCAGGCTTGCTGCAAATTGCGGACTAACCGTTCCCGACGTGGAGCTTCTGGATTTGAACGGCACCAAGATCTTGGCCATCCGCAGGTACGACCGCACGGAGGTAGATTCGCCGATCTCACGCATTCACCAAGAGGACGGATGTCAAGCGACCGGTACACCGCCCATGCAGAAGTACGAATACGCAGGCGGACCATCGCTAAAAGATCTCGCCATCGTGTTACGCGACCACGGTGACGTTGATGCGATGAGGGAATTGCTGCAAAGAGTCGCGTTCAACGTCGCGGTCGGCAACGCCGACGCTCACGCCAAGAACTTCTCATTTCTTCATGGCCCCGACGGCTTGTCGATAACACTTGCTCCTGTATACGACGTGCTCTCGACAATCTCGCTTGACAAGCGCCCCAATGCCGACGGCATCATGGTGGGAGCTAGTACCACAATGGGTCAAGAAGTAAACGCGCAGGCGGACATCCTGAAAGTCTCGAAAGCCGCCATCATTTCGGAGGCGACAAAGTGGGGGCTCAGACGCAAGTCGTCTGAGGAGTGCGTCACAGAAGTGTTCGACGCAGTGAGCGCGTCAATCGCCAAGACAAGCGGCGATGAGTCCGTGCTCAATTCGATCCGCGCGCAACTCGCCCGCGCGAGCAGGTGATGGACCTGACAGATCTCGGCAGTGTCGTCGTGTTACTCGACGACGCCTGCAATTGGAACCGGCGGCGACGATCATGACGATGACGATGACGATGACGAAGGCAGTGATCTTGGTGAGCGAGAATTCGTGCAATTGATTGGACGACACTCCATTTTCTTCACCGAGAAAATCCCACGAAAAATCACACACACCAGAACTATGGAGATAAACCAGACCGACTCAGAACAACACGAATCCTTGATTTTCAAAGACATACGCAACCAGAACGACACTGCCAAACACTATGGAACTTGCTCTTAATGAAATGCCGTTTAGGACGGGAACATCCCTCAATACATCCCTCAATTTTCCAAAACACAGTGAGACGATATAGACGTTTGCACAGCCAACTTCCTTGAAACCACAGGGGTTTACCACGTTTCACGTAACTTCAAAACGTGCAACCTAGACCTCTTAATCAACAGGTTCCGGGTTCAAGCCCCGGCCGGCGCACCAAAGTGGTCAAGTTCGCGACTCATGTATCCCAACTGTCGCGCCTACCGGGCAACGACACGAAGATTCAAACATTTTCAGGATCATCAGTAAACGCGAAACCCTAACTACGTATCTTGCACCGTGTGGGTTCGAGACGGTGGTCCGTCGCGACAGGAATGCAACCTTTCACTGGCGACTAAGTGGATTGGACAATATCGCAACTAGCTAAGGGAATCGTACGAAGTGCCAGGCGCCATCCGCGGCCCAGAGAACTTGCCATTCGCCGCCAAGTTCCGACTGAGTCGCCTCAGCCAGTCTTCGTCCGTCACGGTAGAAAGATTCCCAATCGCGTTGACTGGACTGAGTCGCACCGGATGGTCTCGCCAATGAACAGCCTCGATCGTTCCAGCGCTGCAAACCGTCCAAGAGAGAAGAGCCCAAAAGGTCACTCCAAGGTCGGATTTGCTGAAAGTTGTCGGGAGGTGTACTACCCCAGCGGCCGCGAGGGCTCTCTGCCGGACCAGGAGCATCATCGATTGGAGAGTTGATGATCCAGATACCACTGGCGGCGAAGTCCCAATCGATGAGTGCACGTTTCACAACTCAATCTTCCCACCCAATCGGAACATGCCTATTCATGTTCCCTGTCGAAGGCCCGACGCAATAGAAGTGCAACCTCTCACTGGCGCGTGTCCTAGCCATCAAAGAATTCGAGGCTCTGTCAGCGGCCGGGAAGGGGAAATGCAGTACAATGCAACACATGGTAGTAGGTGGCACAGATAAGTTATTGACCCAGATGCGTCGGGGCGCCATTGAATACTGCGTGTTGGCCCTTCTTCTTTCAGAAGATCGCTACGGATTCGAGATCACCCGCGAGCTGTCCAACGCCGACGGGCTGGTGACGAGTGAGGGCACGGTCTACCCGCTCTTGACGCGACTTCGCAACGACGGACTGGTTGACACCTACTGGCAGGAGTCCACCGAAGGGCCGCCTCGTCGCTACTACCGGATTACAACCAACGGGAAGCGCGCACTGAGTTCTTTCATCGACCAGTGGGGTCGATTTCGTGATTCTGTGGACGATATTTTGAGCAAGGGAAGGTAGGAATGAACGAGCACACAACGTCAGACCAGATCGTTGAGCAGTACCTGAGCGATCTGAGAGACGCGCTTCAGTCCCTCAGTCCAAACTCCGCCAGAGAGTTCGTCGCCGAAATTGAACAGCACATCGCTGAGGGCAGGGCGACCCTCGAACCTGGTGACGAGGTGGGGCTGCGAAACCTACTCGAGAGAATCGGCTCGCCAGTGGCGCTCGCCAGCGAACTCCAAGAGACCGAGCCGTCGCGCAGCATCAGCACCATGGACCGAGCAACGCCGTGGCTGATAATGCTTGGGGGGTTCGCTTTCGGGTTTGGTTGGCTGGTTGGCCTATATGGTCTCTGGTCCTCTAGAAGGTGGCGTATCTGGGACAAGTTGCTCGGCACGTTTGTGTGGCCTGGCGGATTACTCGGCACCCTCTACCTCTTCGGTGCTTCTGCGAGCAGCACTGCCTGTTCGGGATTTCAAGGTGCCGGACAGACCACGCCAACCATGACTTGCGTCCACCACGGGAATTTGCTGGTCCTTCCGCGCGCACTCCAGTTCTTGGCCGCTTTTGTGATGGTGGCGGCGCCCTTCTTCACAAGCTTCCGACTCGGTTCGGTGTTGTCTCGTGGGTACGATGATGCATCGAACAATCGTGGTATTCGGTTGGCGAGACGCGGACCATCAATGAGTACGAACATGCGTCTGGTGTGGGTCATCGCAGGAATCGTGGTGTTGATCTTCTTCATTTTCGTATTAACCCTGCACTGACCTTCCCGACTTCTTGGCGTGGGCAACGCAATGCGGCTTGCGCCTACGTTATGAACCTTGCTGGTCCAGCGCGACATCGCTGGCCCGACGTGAACCCGCACGCTGACCGATTTCGAGGCTAATCGTGCAGGGACTGCCGAGACGAAATCTGAGAGCAAACGCACATCAAAAAGAACGACGGCGGCAGAACGAACTTGAGTCAACCGACGCTGGCGTGGCTGTGACTTACGAGGAGGTGAAGATTATGGTGAGTTCCATCGGTGTGACGCGATCATGGATTCGAAAATATTCTGTGCGAGCCGACTCGACGCCACATCACGGCAGGGTGAGTCACGCCGTCGACAGTCACGGTCGTCCACTCCCACGTAGCGCGACCGTCCGGACCGGCGAACGACCACGTCATCTCGAGTATGCCCTTGGCGCCCTCCACGTCCCTTGCGCGAAACTTTCCAGGAACCGCTGCACGACTATTTACATGGCGATCACATGCGGCAGAAAACTCCAGGGCCGCAGTACGGAACATCTCCTGTTCCTCTTTAGTGAGTTGGCGAAAGTCTGCCTTGAAGGACTCGGTTCGCTCGAAACGCACGATCGAGTCTGCTTACGCGTCAAGCTCGTCGAGGAACTCTGCGACGGATGACGTAGTGAGCGTGCGCCCCATCAAGACGTCCGCGTCGGCCTCACGTTCCATCTTCTGCCAGCGTTCGGTCCAGAACCACTGCTGGTCGGCTGCGATGGGCAGAACTCCGCGAAGTTCAAAGCGTCCATCCTCGGTTTCCTCGATCTCGACCTGGGCGCCGGGTTCGTCAAGGCGCAACTTCTCGCGCACGTTGCCTGGCAGTCGTAGGACACCGCTCTTCTGGAGCGAAACATATTCGTGAATGTGGGCCACTTCCACCTCCTCTATTAGAGAGTATAGCAGTAAACCTGCATTACTGTGATTAAAGCTCGTGACCTAACGCCAGCGAGGGAAATCTTGTCCCTTGATACGTTCGCGCAAGAATGTCACTACTGCTTCGGAGAGGACATCAGTTTCATCAGTTCCAACACCACAAAAAACACCACAGACCACAACCAACGGGAAATACCAAACCAACTAGAACGAACGGAGATCCCGTACGAACACAGGGCTGGATCGACCATACCGACACATCAATGCAGGTGGCAACCTACTCTTAATCAACAGGTTCCGGGTTCAAGTCCCGGCCGGCGCACCATAGTAACGCACTGCTTAAAAATACTGATCACGACTCATTTTTAGACTAATCCGGCTCGACGGTCGGCTGTCTTTTTCGTTGAATACTGCACGGGAAAAACCACCGAATCGTTGCTCACAGATCCCAACGGTCGCAGCCGACTCGAAAAATCGAAAGGGATTACGTAAAAATAAATCTAGGACAACTGTCGATTTAGTTGTAAGACGCCAACTACCGCTTAATCGCTGTCATGAATCCTAACGGCCGTATCTCATTCGAGAATGAATGTACGTTACGTGCCTAGCGAGACTTCTTTATCCGCTTTTTCGCGGCCGACCTTCTCTTGGGCGTGACCCTTAGACCCTTCTTCGAGGTTGATGCCGTGAAACTCTTCGTTGCGAAAATACCCATATCTTCTCTTTTCCAAGTTTCGTATTGTGCGTCTTATTCCTGTGCTTGGGCCCAGGCGATCGTAAATCCCAGTGTCACTGCAATCGCCAGTGCGCCAAGGTTCTCTTTTGATCCACCTGGAAGAAACTCCTTGAGATTTCTCGCAATGTCTTGGGCGACGCCCTGGATCCCACTTCCAATTACCGGGACGCTCTCCACTTTTCCTTGGGCGACGAGTTGCTGGACTCTTTGATGAGAGACACCAAGGAGTTCTGCCGCGTCGCGAAGAGATAGCCGTGCATCTTCAGTGAGTGCCACTGCTGCAGCGGACATAAATCCACTCATGGCCCCATTGGCTGCTTCAGCTATTGCTCTTGCGGAATTCGCTTCGTACACGACGTTCTGAACTTCGGCGGGCAACGTCACTGGTTGGAAGTCGATGGAGTCCTTGACGGTGTCAATCGGGACGCTCAGCCAAAGAGCGAGGGCGTCCACTAGGTACTCTCGGGCTTTACCGAGAGTACGCCCGAAGGTGTGAACCTGCGGGATTTCTGTAACTTGTGCAATCCAGTTCCCGAACTCATCGAGTTCGAACGTCGCGTGATAGCGAGTGGTCGTCAGTTGGGTATTAGTCATTTCGTAGCCATTCCTCTCCTAGGCACGGTGCAAGGTCTCGATCAATCGCTCGAAGCAGTCCTTTCGGAAGATCTCCCCCATGAACGGGGACGACGGTCTGGCAGGTACCGCACCTCACGATGAGGTGGGATCCGGACTGACGTACTTCGACACAGCCAGCACGTCGAAGAATTCCTCTTAGATCTCGAACTTTCACTTATATCAGTCTATCATAATGGACTGATACTTTTCATTGCAAAATTGGCGAGGTACATATAAATTCGAACAAATGTTCGTAGGAGGACTAAGCCATTTTATGTCACCACCCGCCACATGGTTGGTGGCACTAAGTATGAACACATATCGGAAGTCAAGTGGGAAAATCGCACGACCGGAGCGACCGGGAAGTCGTCTCGAGCCGAAATGGTCAAATGGTTCGACGAAGATGGAGACGCGCGAGTTACAAAGGGTCAGTCCTACGTCCCGGTGAAGGTAGTGAAGGCTACGCCTCCGTATATTCGAACTTTCGCGGACGGCGTGTGGACTGACAACTTGCTCGCGCTGCCTACTTACTAGCTTGCTAACGGGACTGCTACACCTCTCCCTCTCGAAAAAAAGTTCAGCCGACAATCGCGCGCAAGGGTTTCGAAAGAGCCGCAATCTGCGTTTCGTGTTGTTGCTCGAAGATCGAGCGTTTACTCTCAAATTATCTCGAATCGCTTCGGCAAGAGCCAAACACGTCGAGTCGATGTATCGTAACAAACCTCAGGTCATCGCGACGTGAGAGAACCAAGCGTCAAAGCCTCCGGAATACCTAGACCAATTCAGGACGACCTGGATCTCTGTGCTGTATTGGCCAAAGGCGAAATGGCTTTTCGCTTACACCTCTATCTCAGTTCCCCTCCTACTTCGGCCCGCATTTGCCCATAATGCTGATTGCCCAGTCAGTTACTCCCTTCGGAATCCCCAGGACAGGCCTCGTTAACCTCGTCCCATTTACGGAGATCTTCAGTATGGTGCACGCGGGATTGGGATTGCGAAAGTTTGCGGCTGCCACCAACAAGTACTTATGCTCCGCGCCGCTCCACTTCTTCCACACGGACAACGGCGCGTTCGTGGGCGGTTGCGTTGGAGCGGACTTTCCACCAGAGATCTCGGATGTCGGCGACACCCCAAGACCAAGAGCTTTCGCGGCCTCGCGCGTAGTCGGTGACGAGCAGATAGACGGAGCCGTCTTCTGCGCCATGGTGCACATAGCAGCGATCAGATAGTTTGCAGTGCCGTCGATAGCCTGGGCGACTGGACTCTTCGGGTCCCCCAACTCGTTGCCTATGTTGCCCAGGGTCAAGCCCTCTAGGACAGCGGGCGACGCGCTTGCACCGAGCGTGACGTAGTGGTTGCCGATATCCACGAAAGAAAGCCCGCCTTGTCGATTGTATTTATTGAAGGCACGTCGTTGCGCTGAGGACATCTTCTCAAGTGACCGGTAACCACCGGCATTGTTTGGAGTTGATGAACTCAATTCCGTGGGTTGAAAAGTGAAGAACGGGCTCGAGTACTTCGCGCCAACAAAGCTCCAACTCGCAAGACGAGGGTAGACGTCACTCGACGAAGAAAATACTTGTTTATCGAGACTGGTAAAGGTGCCGAACTTGGAGAGCGCTACGAGCAACGCCCAGCGCTGGATGGCACAAAATGGACAGTATTCGGCGCCCACGTAGGAGACGACTCCGTTGGTGCCCACGGTTGACAACGACGGGACAACCTTCGTCGGTATTTCTACGTTGGCCGGCAGTCCAACGGCCGCAAGCGTGGAGTTGCTAACGGTCACGGCAGCCTTGTAGTACGACACGAGTTGGACGTCGGTGTTGCTGGTTTTCGATTTAGCTGATAGTGACGGGGTCGAATTACCAATCTTGGCGATGCTGAACGCTGCGATGACACAGAGACCGAGCAGACCAACGGTGATCGCGCGCCGACGGTGATGACGCTGGCGGCTGCGCGATTGCAGATACTCCAGGGGCGGCGATGGAACGAGCGGCACGTCGATAAGAGCTTGCGAGCGACGGGTAAGTTCTGACATTTATTATCTCCTAAGATTCGTTGTCGTCATCGAGCAGACGACCAAGCCGTTGGTGGGCATCGTGCAATGTGCTGGATACCGTCCCTCGACTTATCCCCAGCACGGCGCCAATCTCGGTCTCTTTCAGTTCAGCGACGTGGCGCAAGATCACGACTTGCCGTTGCCGTACTGTCAGCGATGCCACGAGATCCCAGAGTTCTCCGGCGGGAGCGGGAAGGTCAGGCTTAGGTACAGATTTTTGAAAGAACTTCTGTTCCATGGTTCTTCGTCGGGCCACACGCCTCGCGTGATTAATGGCTACGCGGTAGACCCAACCCGAAGGCGAGTCCATGGCGCCCACCCGTTCCCACCGTTCGAGCGCTCGCGAACACGCCTCGTCCACGCCCTCGACCGCAAGATCGATATCGCCGGTCGTCAACACCAACGTGGCAATCAATCGATCATGCTCACGGCTGTACCACGCGTCGAAGGACTCCACGAAGACCAATTCTCCCTTTTGAACGAAACCGGTTCGGTCTCCGCTGACAATGCCCACACTTGTACAAGTCATAGGTAGGCCGTTTTGCTGGGTGATACCTCCATTTTCGTCACGACGGCAAACCAAAACTGATCAAAAAGCGTGGAAGGTCAAGTTCAGTACCGCAGTTTTGAGAAAGGGAAGATCACGCCCACGTCAGTTTCGTCAAATCCAACACCACAGAAAACACCACAAACCAGAACTAATTAGAACTACCAAACCGACTGGAACGGACAAGATTCCTTACCAATAAAGGACTACAACGACCAAACCGACACATCAAAACAGGTGGCAAACTACTCTTAATCAACAGGTTCCGGGTTCAAGTCCCGGCCGGCGCACCAAAGTAGTCAAACTCTACGATCTCTTGTATCCCAACTGTCGCGCCCACCGGGCGACGACACGAAGATTCAATCATTTCAGGAGAATCAGTAAACGCCGATTACAGAATCCTTCTTAAGTAGACAGCAGATTCTTCGTAGCCGACGGCCGAATAAAA
>Ga0302278_10005274_pt1 | contig 12892 bp, 10 predicted proteins | sample III_Bog_N3_2_FD_194543 | JGI IMG/M metagenome (GOLD analysis project Ga0302278, IMG submission 194543) | Peat permafrost microbial communities from Stordalen Mire near Abisko, Sweden - III_Bog_N3_2 | ecosystem: Environmental > Terrestrial > Soil > Wetlands > Peat | place: Sweden: Abisko... | reverse complement strand
TCGCCCAGCGGCTTCGCCGTCGGGCTGAGCAAGCCCGGGAGCTGCTTCTTGAAGCTCGCCCCCGTCTCCGAGAGCAGGACGCGGTCTTGCGGGCGCTTGGGGCCGGCGACGGAAGACTCGACTGTAGCGAGGTCCAACTCGAGCGTCTGAGTGTACTCGGCTTCGGGAGACTCCGCGGTGTGGAAGAGGCCCTGCGCTTTGTAATACGCCTCGACGAGGGCGATCTGGTCCTCAGACCGGCCTGTAAGACGGAGGTAGCGCAGAGTTTCGGCGTCCACGGGGAAGATGCCGCAGGTGGCGCCATACTCGGGGGCCATGTTGCTGATGGTGGCGCGGTCGGCGAGGGGCAGCTCGGCGATCCCTGAGCCGTAGAACTCGACGAACTTGCCGACGACGCCCAGCTTGCGCAGGGCCTGGGTGACGGTGAGAACCAGATCCGTCGCGGTCGCTCCCTCGCGCAGCTTGCCCGTGAGCTTGTAGCCGACCACCTGAGGGATGAGCATGGAGACCGGCTGGCCGAGCATGGCCGCCTCTGCCTCAATGCCGCCAACGCCCCAGCCAAGCACGCCCAGGCCGTTGATCATCGTGGTGTGGCTATCGGTGCCGACCAGCGTGTCGGGATAGGCGACCAGCGCCCCGTCGACTTCCGCCGTGAAGACGACGCGGGCCAGATATTCGAGGTTGACCTGGTGGCAGATGCCCATGCCGGGGGGAACGGCGGAGAAGTTGCGGAAGGCGGTCTGGCCCCACTTGAGGAAGGCATAGCGCTCGCGGTTGCGTTGGAACTCAAGCAGCGCGTTGGCGTCGTAAGACTGGGGCGAGCCGAATTCGTCGACCTGGACGGAGTGGTCGATCACCAGCTCGGCCGGCTGCAGGGGGTTGATCTTTTCGGGATTGCCGCCGAGGGTCTTCATGGCGTCGCGCATGGCTGCGAGATCGACGATGGCGGGGACGCCGGTGAAATCCTGCATGAGGACGCGGGCCGGCATGTAGGCGATTTCGCGGCTGGGCTCGGCGGCGGCCTTCCAGGTGGCGAGAAAACAGATGTCGCCGGCGGTTACATTCACGCCGTCTTCGCGGCGCAGCAGGTTCTCCAGCAAGATCTTGAGGCTGAAGGGCAGGCGGCTCAAGTTGAAGCCCTGCTGGGTGAGAGCGGGCAAACGATAGAAGGTGTAGGAGTTGCCGCCGGCGTTGAGGGTGCTGCGGCTTTGGAAGCTGTTCATGGGATAAGGCCTTTCATTCGCTTCCATTCTAAGGCATTGGGGCAGAAAAAGGGCCCCGGCGCGATGCCGAGACCCTGGTTGCCTAGAATGTGGCGAATAGCTTACTTGGCCGGAGGCGGCGGCGGCTGAGAGGCGATGCCGATTTTGCCGTTGAAGGCCTTGCCGTCGAAGTTGTAGAGGAGGTTGTCGGAGACCTCGGTGGCTTCCCCATCGAGGATGAAGGGCTGGAACTTCCAGTTGCCGATACAGTCGCTGGCCGCGTTGGCCAGGTCGTAGGGTCCCATCGGAAAACCGTTGTTTTTCAAGCTGCCGTCCTTCTTGATGACCACGGGGATGGTGACCATGCCAAATTCGCTCTTATCGCGCGCGGCCATGGGGTAGGCGCACTCGGTAATACGGACGGGAACGAGTGGCGGGTCGTTGGGCTGGTGCGCCCAGGGCTGCGGAATTGTCTTGGGCGCGGGGGCGACCTGGGCCTGGTCTCCCGCGGAGAGCGGCTCGAGCAGGGTGATGACCACTGTTTCGCCGAGCTTGGTGTAGGGCTTGACTTCGAGTTTTGTGGCTACTTGCCGCGCGCCGAGGGGCTTGAATTCGGTGTAGGCATAGATGGTGTTGGAGTTGGTGAGGTAGCGGAGGGTGGAATCCTTGACGTCGAAGCAGAAGCGCGGGTAGAGCAGGTCGGGATTGATAGGGCTGGCGGCCTTGACGGAGTCGGCGGCCGCGACGCAGTTGAGCACGTCGTCGCCCAGCTTGCCGGCCTGGCCGGTCATCTCCACTTCGGGCTTGAAGTTCACCGCCTGAAACAACGGATCGGTGATGGGAATCGCGACCTTCTGGTCCAGCATGTCCGTGGGCAGTTTGTTGTCTTTGAATTTGAACTGCTTGGAGTGGGTGACGCTCCACTCACTGGCGCTGAGCTTCTTCTCCGTGTAAACGCGATGCCATGTCCACGGCGCGGTCCACCACTCTTCGAGGGTGCCGCTCTCGGTGACGGTGCCCTTGCCGGGGTCGTAGATGGTGTAGTCGGCCTTGATGTGCCAGGCGGGGGCATCGGCGGCGGTGAGGCCGGTGGCCTTCACGCCTTTGTCGAGAACGGCGTGTGCTGGGGCGGATTGGGCTTGAGTGGCTGGGACGGAAGACAACAGGGCTGCCGCGGCAAAGGCAACAGGCAGGATGCTGCTTAAATAGACATGCTTCATGTAAGGCTCCTTGGTGGCGCAAGAAGTTTACATCATGAGGGCAATCGTCTGCCGCGCGAAGTCGCGCAGCGGCGTTGGAGGAGTGACGGCCAGTAAATCGACTTAGTGCTTGATGTGGCCGGTGGAACAGCAGAGCTTGCGGTCGTAGCCGACGTGGAACAGTCCAGGGCCGCGAGTGCGGGGCGTCATCTGCGCGTGGGTGGGGCCTGCGTGGAGGTCTTCCGCGTTGTAGTAGAAGCGGAAGTTGAGCGTGAGGCCGGGGCCGTGGTACTCGGCGGGCAGGTGGTTGTAGACGGAGGTTTCGATGGCTCCGCGTGCGGCGCGATCGAGTGCGGCGTCACCGGAACTCTGCTTGATGGCGAGCGAAGTTGGGTCGAGATGGCCATTGGGCAGGATGGTGAACGCGACGAGGACCTCGCCTTTCTTGTAGAAGGGCTTGTCGACGTCGCGGGGGATGAGCGGACGCCACGCATCCTGCGTGATGGTCATGGCGTCTTTCAGGTAGAAGCAGAAGTCGACGCCCTGCGTTTCCGATGTGATCACGGCGAAGTCGCCGGGCGAGGGGAAGCAGTGGTAGGGGGTCATGCCCTGCATGATGTCCGGACGGGCGTTGGGGGCGGGGGTTTGCGCCGCCGCGCCGGCGGCCAGCAGAAGGACGGAAAGGACGAGCAAGCGGTTGCGCAAGGGTCGGGCTCCAGCGGCGGGGGTAGCGGCTGGAGCCATGCTAACAGAAGCGAGTTACTGATCCATGTTGTAGGTGAAGCGGAAGCGGAGTTGGATGTTGGAGCCGTGGAACTCGCGCGGAAGGGGGGGGTAGTCGGCGCTGGTGATGGCGCCCCAGGCGGCGCGGTCGAGCGCGACGTCGCCGGAGCGGCCCGTCTCAATCATGCCGCCGGGCTGGATGCGGCCGTTGGGAAGGACGGTGAAGACGATCTCCACTTCGCCGCGCTTGGAGATGGGCGGATTGACTTCCTCGGGGATGAGCGGATCCCAGGTGCGGTAGGTTTCGCGGACGACCTTCTGTAGCCAGGGGCCGAAATCGACGCCCTGGGTATCCGAGATGATCTGCGCTCCGCCGGCCGCGCCGGTGTGCTGGCCAAGCGAGCCGCCGCGGACGCTGCCGCCGGATTGATTGTGTGCGGCTTCGCGCATGGCCTCGCGGAGTTGGTCGGCGGGATTTTGCGAGCCCATCGAGAAGGGGGGCCGGGCGGGGACGGGAGCCTGGCGCGGCTGCTCAAAGGCGAGCGGCGGCTTTTCCACGGGCGGGGCTACGGTGGCCGGCGCCTGCTGCGTCTGCGGCACGGGGGTGGGCTGGGGCGTCTTTTCCTCCGGCGTGGGCGGCGGCGGAGTTGTCGGCTTGACCAGCTTCTTCAGCGCTTCTTCTTCCGCCTTCAGAGCGTCGAGGGTTTTCTTGTCCACCGCGGTCTGCTTGGGCGGCGGAGGCGGCTTTACCTTGGACTTCTGGATCTCCCGCAGGGCTTCCGGGAGCTCATCCAGGTACGTCAGGTCCTTGCGGTTTTTGATCGCGTCAAATGGGTCGATGACTTGCGGCGCGTGGAAGACGTATTTCGGAATCCAGGTGAGCGCGGAGAAGAAGAGGATGTGAAGGATGATGGAGATCCAGATGCCTTCACGGATGCGCTGCCAGCGGCGCTCGTCCTCGTACTCTGAGAGTTTTTCGAGCAGCTCGTGGGTATCGTAATCCACCCAGCGCGACGACGAGTAGCCGCCCACCTGGCGCAGCAACGGCTCTTCGGGAGACGGAGTCGGCTCGGCTGGCCGCTCGGTTTCGGTCGGGTTGGTGGGCGTTTCACTAATGGGCATCAGGCAATCGAAGGATTCATTACGCGTCCATCCCGGCCGCGATCAGACGGTTCCGGGGCCGTGCGGGCGGGCGAAAGCCGCCCGCGTTCCCAATTTATTCTCTCATTCTTGCGGGGTTAAGGCCAGTAAAACGAGGGCAAATTGCCCCCGGTTCGTCCCCCGCCGCTTAGAATGAAACCTGTACCGCCAAGTTGTGGTTTGCGGCGCGCATGGTGCGTTGGACGCGCCATGGACGCGGATGTATCGCGTGGCGGCCAGATTTCGGCTCAGAGTTGCCCGTCTCCGCCCTCGGACGCGGACATCGGAGACAAGACAGGACGCAGCGTTTGAAAGACTTCTTCCTGCATTTGATGTCCTGGTGGAAATTGTTGGCGCTGCCGGCGCTTATGAAGCTGGGCTTCTGGGGCGTGGGTCTGGTGGCGCTGATCGACGCCTCCAGCCTGCCGGTGCCCATGGACCTGATCCTGGCCGGCTATGTCTGGGCGGACAAGGGCCACTTCTGGGTCTACTGCCTGATCGCCTCGGCCGGATCGGCCATCGGCGGGCTGGTGCCCTACGGGCTGGGCCGCGCGGGCGGGGAGCTGTTCCTGCTCAAGCGGGTCAACCGGCAGCGCTTCGACGCCATGCGCCTGCGCTTTGAGCGGCAGGAGTTCCTGGCCGTGCTGGTGCCCAGCATGCTGCCACCACCCACGCCGTGGAAGGCCTTCGTCTTCGCCGCCGGGGTCTTCGAGATGCGGGTGGTTCCGTTCCTGCTTGCGGTGTTTGCCGGCCGAATGGTGCGCTGGCTGCTGCTGTCGTGGCTGGTGCTGAAACTTGGGCCGCAGGCGGTTGGCCTGGTGGGCGATGCGGTGAGTCACCACCTGGTGCTTTTCCTTTCGGCGCTGGTCGTGGTTTTCGCGGGGATTGGCTTGTGGGCGCTGCGGAAGCGGCGGAAGGCCGGCGAGCCGGATTAGGGCGCGCAGGCCGGTCAGAAGCCTGTCTTGGCCAGGTAAACCATCAGGTTCCCGTTGCCTCCAGCCGCCAGATAGTTGGTGGCCGACGACATGAAGACGACGTAGTGGCCGTCGCCGCTGATCTGGGGAAAGTCGTTGATGGCGTTGGATTGGGTGGCGAAGACGGGGGTGTCGGCGACGGAGACGCGGACGGTGCTGGGCTTGCAGCCCGTGGGCGCGCCAAAGCAGGTGTCGCGGACGAAGATGTCTTTCCAGCCCTGGGCGGGAAAGGTGTCGCCGGGGACAAGGTTGGAGGCGAGGGAGGCGAAGGCGACGAAGCGGCCATCGGCGCTCATGGATTGGTTGTTGGCGCCGGCGTTGGGGATGGAGCCGTCGTTGCCGATGGAGACCAGGGTGGTGGAGGGCGAGCAGGCGGCCGCCGCGCCAAAGCAGGTGTCGCGCAGGTAGATTTGGCCCTGGCCGTTCACATTTTGGGGGACGAGGTTGGTGGCGTTGGAGGCGTAGGCGATGAAGCGGCCGTCGGCGCTGATGGAGGGGACGACCTCAAAATCGAGCGGGGCGTTGGATTGCGCGCCGCTCGAAGAGACATCCTGGCGGGTGGTGCTGGGAACGCAGGAGGCGGGCGCTCCAATGCAGGTGTCGCGCAGGTAGATGTCGTTGTAGATGGAGGTATTGTTGGGGATGAGGTTGGTGGCGTAGGACTGGAAGGCGACGAAACGGCCTGTGGCGTTGACGGCTTGGCTGAAGCTGCCCAAGTTGCCGATCTCGCCAGCTGTTGAAAGGGAGGCTATCTCTGTTTTCGGAATGCAGCCTAGCGGCGCTCCATTGCATGTGTCACGTGTGAACACGTTGGGCTCCGTGTCTGGATTCCCGTCCGCTACGTTCGCCGAACTTGAGTTAAAGGTCACAAAACGCCCGTCCGGGCTAACCTTGGGTCCCTGTCCCCCCGCCGCACTCCCGTCTGCGGCGATAGTGATCAGCGCGGTTGATGGTGTACAGCCCACCTGAGAACCGATACAGGTGTCGCGAATGAATACGCATGAGGGAGACGGAACACCCCCGCAAACGTCAGTGTTAGACATTATGTTTGTTGCGCTGGAATCGAAAGCCACATATCGCCCGTCGCCACTGATTGATGAGTACCTGCTATGCCCATTCACCGGCGAACCATCGTAAGTTACCGAGATAGGTATCGTGCTGGGCTTGCATCCGCTGGGTGCGCCGATGCACGTGTCGCGCTCGTAGATCTGCTGGTAGGCGCTGGACGGGCCCGCGCCGAGGTTGGTCGCCGCGGATTGGAAGGAGACATAGCGGCCAGTGTTGCTGATGGAAGGGGCCACCAGGCTGTCCTGATTCGCGGGCGAGCCGTCGGGAGCGACGGTGATTAGCTGCACCACTCCGGCCGTGGCGGCGGCGGGTGAGGCGATGCCGAATGGAAGCGTGCCCGAAGAAAGCCCCGAGGCCGGGTCGTAGACGCTGATCGCCGCAGTGCCGGGAGAGGCGACGAGAGAAGCGGGAACAGTTGCATCCAGGCTGACGCTGCTGCCAAATTGCGAGGCCAAGGCGCTTCCGTTCCACTCGACTACCGAAGTGGAGGTAAAACCGGTGCCGCCCGTATCCAGCATGAATTGGGCGGTGCCCGCGGGAACCCAGTTGTTGCCGCTATCGAGAACGTTGTAAGGGCCGACGACGGTGAGCACGATCTGCTGCGGCGGGGGCGGCCCTTTCTTCACCCCGGTCGTGGAGCCGCCCCCGCAGCCGGCAAGCATTCCTAGAAGGAGGAAGCTCGAGAGAACAGCCACCGGGTTGCGAAGCCTATTCTCGGTGCCCCTGTGACCGCTAGAGCTCATGTCATCCCTCCGATCGGCGCGATCTACAGCCCCGAATCGATAGTCCTGGTCTTCAAGGGGAATTCTAACTCATAACTCATTTCTCGGATGTTTCAAGGTCGCAGAAGTATCTGGACGAAGCTCCCGTCGCTCAGGCTGCTTGCTTCCTGAGGCACGACTAGAAAGCAGTTCGAAGTGGCGAAGGCGGCGATGTCGCCCGAGCCTTGCCACGGAATCAGCCGCACTGTCGGCTCAAAGAGGAAGTCGCACCACGCGGGCAGGAAGCGCGTGAGGCCGGGTTTGCCTTGCCAACCGCCGGCCAGACGGGCCAGGGCGAAGCGGGGTTGCTGGCCGCTGTCGTCGGCCAGAGCCGTCAGCAGGGGTGCGGCGAAGAGCTGGAAGGTGACGGCGCTGGAGATGGGGTTGCCGGGCAGGGCGAAGAACGGGAGCGGCAGACGGCCGGGGCGGGCAAGCTGGCCGAAGACGACCGGCTTGCCGGGCTGGATGGCGACTCCGCCGAAGAAGAAGCGCGCGCCGGCACGGGTCAAGGCGTCCTCGACGAGGTCGAATTTGCCGACCGAGATGCCTCCGGTAATCAGGAGCAGGTCGAGCTTCTGCCTTGGGTCGAGCATCTCCGCGAAAGTGGCGTCGAGTGCCTCCGGATGATCGGGAACTGGGGCGACGACCAGCGGCGAGCCACCCGAAGCGGCGACCAGCGCGGCGAGCATGGGGGTGTTGGAGTTGCGGATCTGGCTGGAGCCGGGGACCTGCTCGACCGAGACCAACTCATCGCCGGTGGAGAGGATGCCGACGCGGGGCCGCGGGTAGACGGCAAGCTCGCCGTAGCCGCACTGCGCGGCCATGGCGATCTGCGCGGACGCGATGCGGATGCCGGGCGGAACGAGCAGATCGCCCGCGCGGGCTTCGGCGCCCCGGGGGACAATGTTTTCTCCGGGAGCGACAGTGCGCGGGGCCTGCTGGCGGACGAAGCCTGTGGAGTGCTCGACATGCTCCAACATGACGACGCAGTCTGCGCCGTCGGGAACCGGCGCTCCGGTCATGATCTCCCAGATTTCGCCCTTGCCGACCGGCGCGGAGGGCTGCTGGCCGGCGCGGATCTGTCCGGCCAGAAAGAGGAATTGGTGCGAATTGGCCTCGGCGGCGCGGCAGGCAAAGCCATCGCGCGTGGAGCGGGGAAAGGGCGGTTGATCGCGGTCGGCGCGAATGCCGGAGGCGAGGACGCGTCCCGCGGCGGCGGAAAGCGGAACCATCTCCGGCAGGACGGGCTCCGGCAGGACGGGCTCGCCCGCGGGCGGCAAGGAAGGGAGCGTCGCGGCGTCCGAGGAGCCCTGGCCGTCGGCGGAATCGGGCAGAGGCACGACCCCGCCCGCGGCGAGCGCGATGATGAAGCGATGGACCTGTTCCGCCGCCTCGGCATAGCTCAGGAGCGATGTGGCCATACTTCACGATTGTAGCGGCCCGCGGCCGGAAGGGCGCCGACCGGTCCGGATCGGCCCGCGGAAAAGCGAAAAGGCCACCCAGCGAAGCCGCGGGCAGCCTTTCCACTGCGGAACGGAAGAGAATTCCTAACCCTTCTTCTTGGTGGCCTTGAAGCTGGTCTCGACGGGCGTGGTCAGCTCCTTGAGGATGCTGGCGATCTCGGCCGCGTACGGTCCGGTGGGAGCCAGCTTGAGGTAGGTGTTGTAGGCGTCCTCCATGCCTGGGGGCAGAATCCAGGCCTTGGTCTTCGGATCCTGGGTGACTTTGGCCACAAGGGCTTGCCCCTTGATGTAATACGGAAGGGGATTCTTGGGGTCGGCGGGGTCGACGGCAATAGCCTTGTCGGCGGCGGCGGCCTGGGCATCGCCATTGTTGGCGTTCATGAAGATGGCGGCCTCGTTGGTAAGATACGATGCGGCCTTGACTGGGTTGATTTTGGCGGCCTGATCGTATTCTTCCTGGGCTTTGGCCACGTCGTCTGGCTTCCCGTCGCGAGCGTAGGCTTCCCCGATACCGGCGTGCGCGGCGCCGTCCTGATCCGGATTCGGCTTCTTCGCCGTCGCGTCCAGCTCCAGCACTTTCTTGTACGAGACAATCGCGTCATCGTACTTCTTGAGCCCCAGCTGGGCGTTGCCAAGCTCAAACCAGATCGGTACGCCGTCCGGCTTTGCCGCCGAGTCCTTCAGCATCAACGCTTCCGCCTCATCGAACTTCTTATCCTTAATGTTCTGGCGTGCCGCGGTGAGATCGGCGTTCAGATTCTTGACGAGCAGATTGGTCTTCATCACGTCGGCGTTCTTCTTCTTGAACTCCGCAACCTGCTTTTGCTGATCCGGGGTCATCTTGCTGATGTACTCGGCGCGGGACATATCGAGATCCTGCATCACATCGGAAGCCGCCACGATCTTGACGTTGTCGATCTCGTCGATGAACTTGCCTTCCGGAGTATCGGGCATCCTGTAAACCAGCGAATACGTGCCTGGGGCGATGCCATCCCCCGTAAAGTCACCGGTGGCGCTGACGGGGAAGGTGTATTTGAAGGTGTGACCCATATCCGTGGACAGGCCAACGGTGCCGACCGCTTTGGGTACGCCGGTTGGATCGGTCACACGGCCGTGGACTTTGCCGGTGACCGCCGTCTGAGCCAGGGCTGCGAAGGGGACGAGCGCCACCGCGCAGAGGGAAAGCAGAGTTCTGAGCTTCATATTGGTTCTCCTTACAAACTGAAAATCGAAAAACGGTACGGACGAATGCACCTTCAACCGCTGCGGTGGCTCGACACTGATAAAAACACTCCCCGGACCGGTATCGAATAGGCCGCCGGGGGATTTGCATTTGGTCGGGGCAAGCCCGTGCCGGGAAATGCGTACAAGGGCGATGCGCAATTCCGCCTTTCGGCGCGCCCCCACCGCTCTTGCCCGTAGCAGGACCACGTTACATCCAAAGGCGCATTCGATTCAAGGCCTATGCTGAGAAACTGCGATTCGTTCCGGCTGGTGAGACGGGAAGCGCGGGAGCGGAGACGATTGGGGACAGCGATGGCCACGATTCCATGGTACAGCGTGGGTTGGGCCGCGGGTCTGTGGCGGCGATCACACCAAAAGAGCCTCTTGCGCATTGCGCCGGGTCGCGCCATCCTTTTGTGAATGCAAGATTCGCTCACACCTAAGGATGACGAGACGGACAACGGGTTGGACGCGGTCCTGGACGCGGTTTTGGCCGAACTGGCCGCTCCCCGCCTACAATCGAACCAATGGCGACGACGATACGCAAGGCTCAACCCGGCGATGTGCCGATGATTCTGAACTTTATCCGGGCGCTGGCCACCTATGAGCGCGAACCGGACGCGGTGACGGCGACCGAAGAAGACCTGCTGCGCGACGGATTTGGCCCCGTACCCTACTACCATTGCCTGATCGGCGAGTGGAATGGGCGGCCGGCGGGCTTCGCGTTCTACTTCTTCAACTACTCCACCTGGGTGGGCAGGCCGGGGCTTTATCTGGAGGACATCTTCGTCGATCCCGAGTTTCGCGGGCTGGGCATCGGCAAGGCGCTGCTGGCCCAGGTGGCGGCCGTGGCCGTCGAGCGGGATTGTCCGCGGCTGCAATGGGAGGTGCTGGATTGGAACACGCCGGCGATCGAGTTTTATTCGGCGCTGGGGGCGAGTTTTCTGGATGAATGGCGGAATGTGCGGATGACCGGCGAGGCGATTGCGGCGCTGGCGGCTCACGCGCCGGGGTTGACGGAAAACGGCGTAAGATAGCGAGATTGGAGTCCGCGATGACGATGTATAACCCAGCCCATCCGGGCGAGATTCTTCGCGAGTATCTTGGCAATGTGCAGGTGAGTGAGGCGGCCCGAAGGCTCCGCGTCGCCCGGTCGACTCTTTCGCGCCTATTGAATGGGCGCGCGTCTTTCACCGCTCCGATGGCGCTGCGGCTGGCCGCCGCGTTCGGAACAGAGCCCGGGATGTGGCTCGACCTTCAACAGCAGTACGATTTGTGGCACGCAGCGCGACGCAAACAGCCGAAGGTGGAGAAGTTCTCTGAGGCGCTTACTCTTCAGGTGCGCGTTCCGGGCCGCGAGACTCTTGTCGCTATGGAGGCGGGCGAGCGGGGAGAAGTGACCCAGGCGGCAAGCGTGGCCGCAATGATGGCTGGATTGAATGCAGGCGATTGATCGGGTCGGCGTGCGCAAAATCAAAGTCATCGGCGGCGGCCTCGCTGGCCCTGAGGCGGCGCTGACCGCGGCTTCTCTTGGCTGCGATGTGGAGCTGTACGAGATGCGCCGCGTAGTCGATGGCGCACCTGTGCTGACGCCGGCGCACCAGACTACCGAGTTTGGTGAGCTGGTTTGCTCCAATTCGCTGAAGAGCGAGTCGCCGAACACGGCGCCCTGGCTGTTGAAGCAGGAGATGCGGCGGGCCGGGTCGCGCTTGATTGCGCTGGCCGACGCCACCGCCGTACCCGCCGGGCACGCGTTGGCGGTCGATCGCGTGGAGTTTTCGCGGCGCATCGCCGAGGCCATCGCCGCTGAGCCGCGCATCACAGTTCACCGCGAGGAAGTGACGGAGCTGGACCTGAGCGGCGATGCGTTGACCATTGTGGCATCCGGGCCGCTCACTTCCGACGCTCTGAGCCGCCAGATTGCCGCGCTCACCGGAGCCGACCATCTGGCGTTTTACGACTCGATTTCGCCGATAGTGGATGCCGAATCCATCGACATGGAGCGGGTTTACTTTGCGGCGCGCTGGGACAAAGGCACGGCCGACTACATCAACTGCCCGATGAACCGCGAAGAGTACGACACTTTCCTAAAGGCCCTGACCACTGCCGAGGAGGCCGAGGCGAAGGAGTGGGAGCAGGCGGAGTACTTCGAGGGCTGCCTGCCGATTGAGGTGCTGGCGCGGCGCGGACCGGACACGCTGCGCTTTGGGCCGATGAAGCCGGTGGGCTTGCGCGACCCGCGTACCGGCCGCCAGCCCTGGGCCGTGGTGCAGTTGCGCCAGGAAAATCTGCGGGCGGACAGCTACAACCTGGTCGGCTTCCAGAATCACCTGAAGTTTGGCGAGCAGGCGCGGGTTTTGCGGTTGATTCCGGGCCTCGAAAACGCGAAATTCCTGCGCTTTGGGCAGATTCATCGCAACACCTACATCTGCTCGCCGCGCCTGCTGGACGACCGGCTGCGGCTGCGGACCCATCCGCACCTCCTCTTCGCCGGGCAGATCTCGGGCGTGGAGGGCTATACCGAGTCGATCGCTTCAGGGCTGCTGGCGGGGCTGTATGCGGCGTCGCTGGCCAGGGGCGAAGTGTCGGCCGCAGTGCCGCGGCAGACGGCTATGGGGTCGCTGGTGAACTACATCACGCAGGCTGATCCGAAGCACTTTCAGCCGGCCAACATCACCTTCGATCTGCTGGTTTCGCTCGATGAAGAGACGCGCAAACGAGTGCGCGACAAGAAGGAGCGGCACCGCATGGTCTGCGAGCGGGCTCTGGAAGCGTTTGACGCGTGGTGGGCGGAGCGGAACCGCGACCGAATCTGTGGTACGCTTTCCGCGTGACCCCCGTGCGCCCTTATTCCGCAACAGAAGCGATCGGCCCCGCCATTGCGCGGACAAAATGGTTCCTCTTCCAGCCGTTTCACTGGGGGCGATTCCTGAAACTGGCGCTCGTCTCCTGCCTGGCGGAAGGCGGCATGTCAAGCTGCAATTTCAACCGGAGCCTTCCGTCGGGAAATGGCGCCGGTTCGCACACGCCGTTTCACTGGCCCACGGATCACATGCCGCATATACCCCCGCTGCCGGCGATGGCGGCGATTTTTGGATTCCTGCTGGTCGCCATGCTGATTGTGATTCCTGTGGGAAT
>Ga0302278_10005272_pt1 | contig 12895 bp, 10 predicted proteins | sample III_Bog_N3_2_FD_194543 | JGI IMG/M metagenome (GOLD analysis project Ga0302278, IMG submission 194543) | Peat permafrost microbial communities from Stordalen Mire near Abisko, Sweden - III_Bog_N3_2 | ecosystem: Environmental > Terrestrial > Soil > Wetlands > Peat | place: Sweden: Abisko... | reverse complement strand
AATCACCCTTGTGTGCCAGGAGCACGAATAGAAGTCTGTCGGCAACTATTCGCAAATACCGCTGGACAGGTGCGGGCTTTTTCATAGAAGGATGACAGCGCTATTGAGAGTTGTGCTATCCCACCCATTCGCCAAAGAACGGCGAATGGATGGGGCACGGGGCATTTGTGGAACAACCGGTTGAGGATGAACGGAGCCGTTTCAGGATTGGCGGCCGACGAGGCCGGCGGCGAAGAGGCGATCATCGACGCGGGCTAGCCGGCGTCCGACTACGTTGCACAGCAGGGGAGTGTGAGAAATCTGTGTCAGATACTCGGCGATGGGCCATAGGTCTTCTTCCGCGGTCATCCAGCCGATGCGGTCGAAGCGGGAGAGATTGACGGGGCGGGAGTAGTTGCGCAGAGTCTTCTCGCGAGAATGATTGAAGTAGTGCTCGAAGTAGGAGAGGACGAGTTCGCGCAGGGTGCGGTAGACCGGCTCGCGGAACCGGAGGCCGCTGTAGTTGGATTTGGCGATGGCTCCCCAATGGCCATGCTGCTTGAAAATGGCGAGGACGTGGTCGTCGTCGCGGACGGCCTCGAGATCGAGGAGCAGGGGCGGAAAGCCCTGGACACGGAGAGCCGCGGCACCGAACAGAGCGCCCTCGAAACAATGGGCTACGTGATCGCGCAGTACGCGGCGCGGAGAACGAATGGTGTCGCCATCCGGCTCCTTGTTGTAGGCGATTTCAGTGTCGAGGAAGCGCTGGATACGCTCGGGGGTTTTGAGCGCCTTGAGAATGCGGGTTTCGCCGGGATTTAAACCGAAGCTGGGCATGGAATCAGATTACCTTTCCGGGGAGCACGAGGGTGCATGGGGGCACAGGCCCTAGTTTATAGACCACATGAATGAGTAATCAATCATGGACGAGCGCGGGCGAGGACGCCCACGCTACAGCCGGCCAGGAGGCCGGCGCTACCTTCGAGTGAGTGGGAGGCCGGCGCTATATTCTCGTGAGTGGGAGGCCGGCGATCCCTTCGAGTGAGTGGGAGGCCGACGCTATATTCTCGTGAGTGGGAGGCTGGCGATCCCTTCCCGTGATTACGAAAATACGCGTTCACGGCCCCTGGTTTATCGAGGAAAGGCCGGATTTCGTCCAGCGCGAGTGCCGGTATCCCGAAAACTGGCTAAAAATGGCGGATTTGGGCGGAAACGGCCTGAGGATGGCTTTGCTGCTGCCCAGGCATTTACAATGACGTCTATGCAACAGGGAATGAATCATTGCGCCCTGCGGTGTACTGACCTTATGAATCTTCGACTCATTCGCACTCCCGCAGCAATCGTGTTCGGCACATTGCTGCTCGCAAGCACCTTATTCGCGCAAGCGCGTCCGGCGGCGCCCCAGAGCCCCTACGGCGGCGTCACGGTCGAGGAGATGGTGGCGCGCGTCAACGACCAGATCATCACACGCTCGGACTACGACCGGGCGATGAAGGAACTGGATGATGCGGCGCGGCAGCATGGCGCCTCGATGCAGGAAGTTTTGGCGGCGCACAAAGATCTGCTGCGCAACCTGATCGACCAGCAACTGTGGCTCTCCAAGGGCAAGGAGTTGAACATTACCGGCGAAACCGAACTGGTGAACCGGCTGAACGATATCCGCAAGCAATATAACCTGGAGACCATAGAAGACCTGGAAAAGGCGGCCAAGGAGCAGGGCGTCTCGTTTGAGGATTTCAAGGCCAACATCCGCAACGGGGTCATCACGCAACTGGTGATGCGCCAAGAGGTGGGCAAGCGGGTACAGTTCACCCCGGGCGAGGCGCAACGCTACTTTGAGCAGCACAAGCAGGAGTATGCGCAGCAGGAAAGCGAGAGCCTGGCGGAGATTCTGGTGAGCACGGGGACGCCGGATGCGACAGCGACGGTAGCGGGCGGAGTGCAATCGGACGACCCGGTAGTTCTGGCGGCGGCCCAGGCAAAGGCCAACGACATCGAGGCGAAACTCCACGCAGGGGGCGACTTCAGCCAATTGGCGCGCAGCTTCAGCGACGGACCGACGGCCGCCGAGGGCGGCGATCTGGGCCAATTCCACCGCGGCGCATTGGCCAAGGTGCTGGAGGACAAGACCTTTGTGCTCAAGGCAGGACAGTTCACCGAGCCGATACGCACGCGTCAGGGATTCGTCATTCTCAAGGTGGTGGAGCACATTCCCGGCGGCGTTCCAGCATATAAGGATGTAGCGCAGCAGGTGGAGGAGAACTTCTACATGGCGAGGATGGAGCCGGCCATGCGTTCCTATCTGACAACGATGCGCGAGCAGGCCTTCATCGACATCAAGGCGGGGTATACGGATTCCGGCGCCAGCGTCAAGCAGACCAAGCCGATCTACAGCGCCTATACTCCGCCGACGGCAAAGAAGAAGAAGAAGGTGGAGCGCACGCGCTTCCGCGAGAGCACACACAACTTCCGGCAGAAGGCACCCAAGGTAGCCTCGGCCGAGGCACCGGCCGAGCCAGCGCCAGCTCCAGCCCCAGCCCCAGCAAAGGCAAGACTGGCCAAGAAGGGCAAGAAGGGCGAGAAGGGTGAACTGGCGTCGATGAGGGCGGGGAAGAAGGAAAAGATACGCCTGGGCCAAGCGCCGAGCAAGACGCTGCCCAGCGCACCGCAGAGCCAGACGGAAGACGCGGGCGGAGGCGCGGGGCCGCAAACGGCGAGTTCCGGCGAGGAGCCGGTAAACCCGCTGGAAGCGACCGCGCCAACGAAGAAGACGCGCTACAGCGAGCGCGCCAAGGAAGCCAAGCAGCTTAAAGCCAAAGGGCCGGTAGCGGACACTACGGCTCCTTCCGCGCCAGACGCCGCCGAGGTTGCCGACCGCCAGGCACAGGCCAGTCCGCTGGGCCTGTCCGGCGATACATCCAAGAAGAAGAAAAAGACGGCCACCACGACGGGCGACAAGACGCGAATGACCCAGAAGAAAAAGGCTCCGGCGCAGGAGAGCGGCGACGTTCCTCTGGGTCCGGCTCCGCAGGCGAAGCAGTAAATTCTGGATTTTTCACAAAGGCGCGGCTTCGGCCGCGCCTTTTCTATTAGCAGTACTTTCGCTCCGCATATTAGAATGCTTGATTCAGCACATAGGGAGTGATTCCATGAAACTAAATATCGTAACGCTGGCATTGGTTGTTATTGGGGCGCCGTTCCTTGTTCTGTACTTCTGGGGACCACCTTGGACAGCGACGCGGATCGCCGGAGTTGGCATTGGCATTCCGTGTTTTCTGCTGCTCGCCCTGGCACGCGTTCAGCTGGGACGAGCTTTCAGCGTGCAGGCCAAGGCAAGCACGCTGGTGACCACGGGCCTCTATTCGCGCATTCGCAATCCGATTTATATTTTTGGAGGAGCAGCGATCGCGGGATTCATGCTCTGGGCAAATCAGCCCTGGCTGCTGCTGCTGTTCGTGATTGTGATTCCCATGCAGATTTGGCGTAGCCGGGAAGAGGCGCGGGTGCTGACGGAGAAATTCGGCGCAGAGTATCTGGAGTACAAAAAGAAGACGTGGTTCTGAATTGGAGTTGAATCAAGGAATGGGCCGAAGCCCATTTGGAAAATTTGATTTTTTGGAGAGACAGGATGCATTCAGTTTGGTTTGGCGAGTTTCTGGGGACGCTGGTTCTGGTGCTGCTGGGCAACGGCGTGTGTGCCGGCGTGACGCTGCGCAAGTCTTACGCGGCGGATAGCGGCTGGATGGTGATCACCACGGGGTGGGCGCTGGCGGTGTTGTGCGGCGTTCTGGTGGCGCAGGCCTTTGGCAGTTCCGGCGCTCACATAAACCCGGCCATCTCGCTGGCTGTTGCGGTGACCAGCGGAGATTATTCGCAGTTGGGGTGGCTGTGGTCGGCGCAGTTGCTGGGAGCCATGTGCGGCGCGGCGCTGATGGCGCTGCACTATTCGGCGCACTGGAAGCTGACGCCTGACCCGGCGGCGAAGCTGGGAATCTTCTGCACCAACGCGGCGGTGCGCAAGCCGGTGATCAATATTCTGAACGAGGCGCTGGGGACGGCGGTGCTGGTGGTGGTGGCCTTCGCACTCGGCTCACGCGGAGTGGCGCCGAATGGGATGGGGGCGGGAATGGGTCCGTGGCTTGTGGCTAGTTTGGTGTGGGGCATCGGCCTCTCGCTGGGCGGGACCACGGGCTATGCGATCAACCCGGCGCGCGACCTGGGCCCGCGACTGGTTCATTGGCTGCTGCCGATTCCCGGCAAAGGCGGATCGAACTGGAGCTATGCGCTGATTCCGATCGTGGGGCCCCTGCTGGGCGGAGGGCTGGCGGGAGTGCTGCTGAAGTATGCGCATTTGTAGGATTTCGATTCCCACCCATTCGCATAGAACGCGAATGAATGGGGCACGTTAGCTTCTGAGATCTGAGAAATACTTCAAAATTATTCCAGGTAGGAAGCGACGACGGCCAGGGCGGCGATGGCGGCGGTTTCGGCTCTGAGGATGCGAGGGCCGAGGGATGCGGCGCGCCAGCCATTGGCGTCGAAGAGCGCCTCTTCCGAGGGAGCCCAGCCGCCCTCGGGACCGATGGCAACCTCCAGCTTTGGCATTTCAGATCCGGCAGCGGAGACGGCTTCGTCGAGCGCATGGCGCAGGGTGGTGGTGCGCTCCTGCTCGGCGAGGACGAAACGCGTGGCTTCGGAGGCGGCACGCACGCGGGCGGCGAGAGGGGTTGGATCGAAGATGATGGGCACGTCGGTGCGCCGCGACTGCTGCGCCGCTTCATGCGCGATGCGCCGCCATCGCTCGGCACGCTTGCCCGCGGCCGCGGCCAGGTGCTTCTCCGTTCGTCGCGCAATCACCGGAGCGACAGCGGCAACTCCCAGCTCCGTGGCTTTTTCAATGGCCCACTCCATGTGGTCGAACTTGTAGACGGCCATCACCAAAGTAATGGGCAGGGCCGGATCGGCCTCCAGCTCGGCGATCAGGTTGAAGCGGACCTCGTCGCGGGCGACGGCGACGATCTGGGCATGAAAGACGTGTCCGCCGGCCACGACGTCGGCTTCCATGCCGGGCTGCGCGCGCAGGACACGGGCCATGTGCTCGGCCTGCTCGCCCACCAGGGTAGCGGTGGCTTCGTCCCAATGCTCGGCAATCCAGCGTCGGCGTGTCATGGATTCTTTCTCCCGGCTTGCGAGTACCAGTGTAATCCTTTCGACAAAAAGACATCAGTCCCTAAAAACACATCAGGGGAACGCTAAAAGCGCTCCCCTGATGTGTTGCCTTTGGTTGGAGGTTCCGCTACTTCTTTTTTGCGGTCTTCTTTGCGGCCTTCTTCGCGGGCTTTTTCGCTGCTTTCTTAGTTGCCATTTTCCTATTCTCCCTTTCGATGATTTTGCATCGACCTGCAAATGTTTTTTGCAGTTGATGAATGTATAGAATCTCAAAGCACACATGTCAAGAAAAAAACGACATAACGGTGGAAAAATAGTCAACAATTTTTTAGCGCAAAATGGAGAATTGCTCGCTCAGGTCAGAGAATGTGGCTGGAGCGGATCAAGGCGAGGGCTAAACCGGCGATGAAATCGTGACCTGCATGCGCGAAGATGCCGGCGCGCAGGCTGCGGCGATAGAAGGCCAGCAGGCTGAAGAGCACGCCGAAGACGGCGAGCAGGACCATGTTGCGCGCGCCCTGATAGCCATGCGCGCTTCCGAAGATGACGGCGGAGGCGAGGACGCCTGCTACTACTCCTCCGCGCGCCCAGCCGATGAACTGACGCTGCAGATAGCCGCGAAAGACGGTCTCCTCGACAAAACCGATGAGCAGGCAAAGCATGGCCCAGGCGGCAATCTCTCTTCCGCCGTCGGGCGCGAGTTGCGTAATCTCACGCAACATTTTGAGTTGCGAGGGATCGGGAGAGAGTGAGGCTTGCTCATTCTGTGCAGTTTGCCCGGTGGATTGAGAGGCCGGCGACCGATGCGAGAGCGCGGCCTCCACGCCCGACCAGGCAACACTCAGAGAGCCCAGCACCATCAGGGAGGCGATCCAGAAGACAAATGCGAAACCCAGGTCCATGGCGATGGAGCGAAGGTTGAAGGGGCAGGAGCCGAGCAGCGCGCGCAAGGGAATTTTTTTAAGGCGCAGCCCTAAGACGACCCATGCGAGCATGACCACTTCCGTCGCGGCCGTGAAGCCATAGGTGGCGAGCCGATCGATTTGGCCTTGGCTGGCCGATAAGCGTGAAGCGCCGTGGATGGAGATCGCGAGGATGGCGGCAACCAGCAGGATGGTGTGCCAGGCGGGGGCGATGGCGGGCGGCGTGGAAGGCTCCGAGGGCTGCACATTCATTTGCGGGGCGGTCGAATCGTTCTCTGGAGTCGGCAAGGAGATCCTCTTCGACAGGATAGCGGAGATGGGGGCCGGCGGATCAGAAAGAGCGCGCCCGGTTGCATCAATCGCAAAACGTGGCGTTCGCCGGCGGATTTCAACATTTCTTGAGGGATTTGCGCCAGGGGACTGCCCAAAGGTGTGGTTGAGTGTGTATGATTCCTGCACTGCGACCCCTTTCGCAGTTTTCAGAGTTTTGGACCCCCCAGCCTTTGCCGGCGTGCGCTGTCGGCCAGGACGAGTGTCTTTGGACTCGATAATGGGGGACTCGAAATTGGAAACTGGACCCAGGGCTTGCAGCCATGAAATTCCCCAGGAGGTTACAAGAATGGCGACAGCGACGGCAGTGCATCCGGGCAAGCTCAGCGAGTCGGTGAGTTTTCGCCGGCGTTATGGCAACTACATTGGCGGAAGGTGGGTGGAGCCCGCATCCGGCCAGTACTTTGAGAACATCACCCCCATCACCGGGAATCCCTTTTGCGAGATTCCGCGCTCCAACGCGAAGGACATCGAGATGGCGCTGGATGCGGCTCATGCGGCGCGCGAGGCGTGGGGGCACACCAGCCCAACGCAGCGGGCGATCATTTTGAATCAGATTGCACAGCGCATGGAAGACAACCTCGACCTGCTGGCGCTGGCCGAGACGTGGGACAACGGCAAGCCGATTCGCGAAACCACGGCGGCGGACATTCCCCTGGCCATCGATCACTGGCGTTACTTTGCGGGGTGCATTCGCGCGCAGGAGGGAGCCTTGTCGGAGATCGACCGCGACACGGTGGCTTACCACTACAAAGAGCCGCTGGGCGTGGTGGGGCAGATTATTCCGTGGAACTTTCCGATCCTGATGGCGACATGGAAGCTGGCTCCGGCGCTGGCGGCGGGCAACTGCGTGGTGCTGAAGCCGGCCGAACAAACTCCCGCCAGCATCCTGGTGTGGATTGAGCTGGTGGGCGACCTGCTGCCGGCGGGCGTGTTGAATATCGTGAACGGCTTTGGCCTGGAGGCAGGCAAGCCGCTGGCCTCCAGCTCGCGCGTGGCCAAGATTGCCTTTACGGGTGAGACGACCACGGGCCGGCTGATCATGCAATACGCCAGCCAGAATTTGATTCCGGTGACGCTGGAGCTGGGCGGTAAATCGCCGAACATCTTTTTTGCCGACGTACTGCAGGAGGACGATGATTTCTTCGACAAGGCGATTGAGGGCTTTGTGATGTTCGCGCTGAACCAGGGCGAGGTGTGCACGTGTCCGAGCAGGGCGCTGATCCAGGAGAGCATCTACGACCGATTCATGGAGCGAGCGCTGAAGCGGGTGGCGGCCATCAAGCAGGCCAGCCCTCTGGAGATGGATACGATGATCGGGGCGCAGGCCTCCAGCGAACAACTGGAAAAGATTCTCAGCTACATCGACATCGGCCACAAGGAGGGCGCGGAGCTGCTGTGCGGCGGCAAGCGCGCGCACCTGGGCGGCGAACTGGAGGGTGGCTACTACGTGGAACCCACCGTCTTCAAGGGCAACAACCGCATGAGGATTTTCCAGGAGGAGATTTTTGGGCCGGTTGTCTCCGTGACCACCTTCAAGACCGAGGCGGAGGCGCTGGCAATTGCCAACGACACGCTCTACGGATTGGGCGCCGGATTGTGGACGCGCGACATCAATCGCTGCCATCGCCTGGGACGCGGCATCCAGGCTGGACGCGTGTGGATCAACTGCTACCATGCCTACCCGGCGCACGCAGCCTTCGGCGGCTACAAGCAGTCGGGGATTGGACGCGAAACGCACAGCATGATGCTGGACCACTACCAGCAGACCAAGAATCTGCTGGTGAGTTACAGTCCGCAGAAGCTGGGATTTTTTTAAAACAGGGACTGGGTCCGTGGCCGGGCGAAGATGTTCTATCGACTGAGCGAACGTGGGCCAGGAGGCCCACGTTACAGCCGGCCGGGAGGCCGGCGATTCATTTCCAAATGACCAGGGAATAGGGAGTTGGTGGTTCCCAGGAAGGGCGGTGCTGTGATGGCGGAGTTACCGGCACAAGTGGTGGCGACCGATCTGGCCATTCACCTGATACGAACGCTGCGCGCCAAGCATGGGCCGCTGATGTTTCACCAGTCGGGGGGCTGCTGCGACGGCAGCTCCCCGATGTGCTACCCGCGCGGCGAGTTTCTCACCGGGGACTCGGATGTGCAACTGGGCGAGGTGGACGGCGAACCGTTTTACATGAGCCGCAGCCAGTTTGAGTATTGGAAGCACACGCAACTGACGCTCGACGTGGTTCCGGGCCACGGAGGCATGTTCTCGCTGGACAATGCGGAGGGAGTGCGGTTTCTGATTCGCTCCAGGATTTTTGACGATGCGGAGATAGGCGAGTTACGCGCTGCCGGGCGGATCTAGAGCCTGGGCCAAGATTTGTAGATTGAAGATTGAGGGAGTTGGTGGAGCTGAGCGGGATCGAACCGCTGGCCTCCTCGTTGCGAACGAGGCGCTCTCCCAGCTGAGCTACAGCCCCACGACATTTCTATTCTAGCAGCGGAGAGGGAATCTGAAAAGCTGTTCCCAGGGTTCCGCTGCGCTCCACCCCGGGGTATTCTCACACTCTCCCTCCGGGAGAGAATCCATTCCGCGCAGGATTGAGATTTGCGGTCTCCCACCCTTTTCGCAAAGAACGCGAAAAGGGTGGGGCCCCAGAGGTGTTGACTCAGGAAGGTTGGTGCATGTTATCTGCCGCATAGTCCGCAAACAATTTGCCCCACGTCGTAGTCTTCAGCCATCGCTCGTAGATTTTTTTATCCTTAACAGGCCAGCGGTACCAGTCGTGATAACACTCAGAGCCGAAAACGAAGAGGTGCACCAGAGGAGTATGAAAGAGCAGATGCTGTATTCCCCGAAGCGGCCCGAACCAGCAGATGTCGCCCACATGGCTGGCTAAGTTATCGCCGACCGTGAAATCCCATTTTTCTTTGGAGATATCGTCGCCGACAAGCCGGATCTCCTCGGGCTTGCCGACTCCGAGGCCCGCATGATGCGCCAAATTTATGTATTTGATATCCATGGGGTTGAATCCCATTAATCGGGCGGCCACGGCGTCAATAGCGACCTGATCGGCGCTGGCCAGCAGAATGTTCTTGATATGCGGGCGCATGGTGCGTGGCCCGGGTCCGTCGCCAGCGGTGGTGCCATCCATGATGGCGAAGATGCCGGGATGAATCTCCTTCTGTATCGCAAGCAGATCCACCAGCGTCTCATGGATAGTGGAATGCGTATAGTGCCGGTGAGTAGCCAGTAGGCCGCCGAAGGCGTTTTTCATAGCTCCCGTGGTGGTGGTGTAGATGTGGCACTTAATAGTTGGGAGATGGACGATGTTCTTGCCGACGAAATAATCGGGTATGTAGATGCCCTGGGGAAAAACCTTGTTCAGCGTCAGCATGGCGGCCTTAGGAGTGTAGGGGACCCACTTCATATCATTTTCCCGGAAGTTGTAAAGAACCGGGATGCCGTATTTATCGAAGATAGGGACGTAACGATTGAGATCTTCGCCTTTGAAGGCGTTGGTGACGACGGTTTTATTCTGCACACATACCAAATCATTAAAGCCACTCTTTTTGAGAGCCAGGATGGCGCCTTCCAATTGCCAGGGTGTGGTGTTCGCGCCTGGGAACGGGTAGTGCCATGAAATGTTGTCCTTCAGGATCGTTGTTGCTTTACGGTCCAGGGCGTGGGTCATGCCAGCCAGGTCACATAGCCGGGCGATGTCATCCAGCACCGTTTCCGGCCGGGTTCGAACAGCAGCAACCACGGATTGATTCTTCATGATGAGAGTCTCCTATTTGTAGAATTGACAGCACTCATAGAGCGAACATGGCGATAGCTGCCACGGCCGCCCCGATGAGCAGGCTCATGAGGTCAGTAATCGCGAAGGCCACCGGGTCCTCATCGAGTTGGCCGCGCGAAGCCAGCAACCAGACCCGGTTTAGCCAGAGAACCATCATCGGCACTATCAGCCACAGCATTCTGGGGTGGCGATAGAGCCTCATCACGTCGGGTCCGCTGATGTAGATGGCGAAAACGACCACCGCGGCATAGGCGCTGGCGGTCCCGAAGCTGCGCAGTTGATCGAGATCGGCCAGTAGATAACCGCGGTCATTGTTTGGCGTTGAACCACTGGAAGTCAGATTTTCCAATTCCGCGAAACGCTTGGCGATGGCCAGGGAAAGAAACAAGAACAGGGAGAAGCCGGCCAGCCAATGGGAGATGGGCGTATGAGTTGCGGCGCCACCTGCCAGCAGGCGCAGGATATATAAACCCGAGAGCACCAGCACATCCACGAGCACAACGCGCTTCAGATACAACGAGTAAGCCAGCGTCGAAGCCAGATAGAGGAGCAGCCATGCGTAGAACGACGGCGGAAGAAAACGCGCACCCGAAATCGCCAAGAGCAGAAAGACCGCCACGATACCAAGTCCTGTGAAGGGGGAGAGATCTCCCGAGGCAAAGGGCCGCTGGCGCTTGAGAGGATGAAAGCGGTCGACCTCGATATCCAGCATATCGTTGACCATGTATGTTGCCGAAGCAGTAAGCGAGAAGCAGCAGAAGGCCAGCAGCGCGTTGAGCAGCCGACCGAAGATTAAACCATGCGCCAGCAACAGCGGCACGAAGATAAGCAGATTTTTGGCCCATTGGTGCCAGCGCATGGCTTTGAACAGGGACTTAATAGGATGGCTACGCTCGTGAAAGACACGCGCCGGACGGATGCCGCGCATCCAGAGACGCAGACGCAGCATCAGGCTCGGATTCGCCACCATGGGCTCGATGGCTTGTATCAGCAGCGGCAGATCGGGCGTGCCGTTGCCGATGTAGTCGAATGAGGCGGAACCAAAAAGGTTGCGGAGGCGTAAAAGTTTTCTGCTCCTGGTGAGGTTGGTCTCGCCGTCTGAACCCAAAACCTGGGTAAAAAAGCCCAGGTGGGCAGCAACGCGGCTGGCGATGGATGCATCCGCGCCGGTTGCGAGGTAGATTTGCCGGCCGCTCGCGTGCTCCTGCTGTAAGAAACGAAGCAGAGAGCGATTGTAGGGCAGATGCGCGACATCCAGGGTGATGGACTGGGAGAGGTATTTCTTAAAGGCCGCCTTGCCGTGAAGAAGCCAGCCGGGCAGCATGAAAACCATCAGCGGGCGGGTGCGCAGGAGTACTAATAAGGAATCTACGAGCGTATCCGACTTGACCAGCGTGCCGTCGAGATCGACGCAGAGCGGCCGGAGGCTTGTCGTTGTTGATTCCAGATTGTCGATGGTCTGGCGCAAACGTATACCTTGTCCGGGTTGGCTGGTTCATTGGGGCAGAGCTTGCGATGGAATATTCCGGCCCATCCATGGTGTTGAGGTTGAATTCACAGAGCAGTCACTTGTCCGGTACGGTTCAAGTATACCGCCGGCTCTGAACTCGTCAAGGTTCAATGGCGAGGGGCAATGCACGGGGACAGAAGACCAGCCCAAGTGCTAATGCCCGCTGCGGAATGGAAACAATAAGGCAAGAGGTTAAAGAAATTTGTGGAGCTGAGCGGGATCGAAGCGCTGGCCTCCTCGTTGCGAACGAGGCGCTCTCCCAGCGGAGCTACAGCCCCACGACATTTTCCGTTCCGGCAGCGAGCAGCAAATCAGGGAAGGGATGCAGAGTTGAGTGCAGTGGGCTACTTAGAATTTTCCTTTGTCTGGAGCAGTAGCCAAGCTAAGAGGGAATATGCCGCAACAGACAGAACCAGAAGCCACCACGGGTGGAACACGATTGGGAAGAAGACTATTAGTGCAATGAGCAACCAATATCGCCATCCGTTTGGCATAGCTTTCTGCTCCGCCCTTGGCGAATATTGTAGCGCTGGTCTCCTGACCGACTATACTGGCAGCGTCCAAGCTGCTAGATATCTCCTGTGGGTCTGGAGACCCACAGGACAGCCGACCGGGAGGTCGGCGTTACCAATTTGCGAATAGACTCTTAAAGCTGATTCATGTTGGCGAGGAATTCGGCGTTGTTGCGGACCTTTTCCAGGCGGCTGATGAGCAGCTCCATGGCCTCGACGGGCGAGAGCGGGTTGAGGACCTTGCGGAGAATCCAGATGCGCGAGAGGTCCTCCTTGGGGATGAGCAGCTCTTCCTTGCGGGTTCCGGAGCGCTGAATGTCGATGGCCGGGAAGACGCGCTTGTCGACGAGCTTGCGGTCGAGGATGATTTCCATGTTGCCTGTGCCCTTGAACTCCTCGAAGATGACCTCGTCCATGCGCGAGCCGGTGTCGATGAGCGCGGTGGAGATGATGGTGAGCGAGCCGCCCTCTTCGATGTTGCGGGCGGCGCCGAAGAAGCGCTTGGGGCGTTGCAGGGCGTTGGAGTCCACGCCGCCGGAGAGGACTTTGCCTGAAGGGGGCACGATGGTGTTGTAGGCGCGGGCGAGACGGGTGATGGAGTCGAGGAGAATAACCACATCGCGCTTGTGCTCGACGAGGCGCTTGGCCTTTTCGATGACCATCTCGGCAACCTGCACGTGG
>Ga0302278_10005271_pt1 | contig 12896 bp, 7 predicted proteins | sample III_Bog_N3_2_FD_194543 | JGI IMG/M metagenome (GOLD analysis project Ga0302278, IMG submission 194543) | Peat permafrost microbial communities from Stordalen Mire near Abisko, Sweden - III_Bog_N3_2 | ecosystem: Environmental > Terrestrial > Soil > Wetlands > Peat | place: Sweden: Abisko... | reverse complement strand
CTGGCGGCTCCGTCGCTGCCGTCTCGTCGAAGAAGCCTTCGGCGCAATCGACGACCTCGACTTCGACCCCATGATGGACGAGCGGACCGAAAAGCAACAGCGTTCCGTGGACCGTGCACGCGCACAGTCGCACCTCATCCTCCGCCGCAGCATCGCCGAACTCACCAAACTTCAGAAGATCCGGTTCAACGCCGCTCAACAAATGCCCGAACAGACGCCCGAGGAACGGACCGAACAACTCCGCGCCATGGCCAAAGCCGACTTCCAGGCCATGGTCGACCAGGCCCTCGCTAAGAACCCGCGCGCCGCGGCTTCGTTTTGTAAAGCGCCCCCGACGGCCGTGGGGCAGGTTTCCGACCTGCCCTCTTCTACCACTACGAAGTTTGCTTCAGGTCTTATCCCTGACCAAACCGCTCCGCAGACGAAAGACCAATGGTCAACCACTTCGTTTTGTAAAACACCGAAAGATGCACCCCGAAACGCCCCCTGCCCCTGCAACTCGGGCCTGAAATACAAACGATGCTGCGGAAATCCGGTCAAGGCGACCTGTCTTAGCCGGACGAGCTAGCCCCAACGGGATGGTTCCCTTGGTCAAAGCCGACCGAGCCCTTTTCGCACCTCGAAAATCTCCCGCACGACCATGCCGACGCCACAACTGCGCCCCGGAAGGTGCGAGGATGGTGGGCGCTGACCGGTTCGGAGAAGGTCTGATCATAAAATCCATCCTCACTTTCCTCGTCCTGTTCGCAAACCAAGCCACGGCGCGGAAGCCATCGACACCAACGGGGCAGGAAAGGAGCAACCGCCGCGTCCTCGCCTGGGACTTTACGACCATTCGAGACGGGACGCCGCTCAGCGCGCCGGGTCGGCTGCGAGAGAAACGGTCGCCAACCGGATCGTGCACGGCGAACCGACGGCGGACTCCGACGCTCGTTCTGCAACCTATAAACCCTGGAGCCCGCCGATTGGTAGGAAGTGAGTTACTTCCTCCTAAAGGATTCCGGCCCGACTGCCGATATGTCTAGTGATGTCCTCAGTCACTTCGGTTAGCGCGGGCGTTGCGGATCTTTTCCAGACCTTTGCGCCTGCTGCCGGATCGCCGTTGTCGTCGGCATCTCTGCAGTCGACGCTCGAAAACGCATCGCCCCGCGATGTCGTGCAACTCAGCCGGCAGGCGCTCCGGTTACAGGAATCCGGCAGTTTATTCGGCACGGCGACGACAACTCAGACCGCGACCGATCCAGCCGCGCTGCTCCTGCAGGCTGTCACCAGTTCCCTGACCGGGACGCCGGGTACCAGTGGCTGACCGGGGATGTCCGGCGATCTCGCTCTGCATGATCGTCCGCAACGAGGAACGGAACCTGCCTCGCTGCCTCGATTCAGTGCGCGGCCTGGCCGACCAACTAATCGTCGTGGATACCGGTTCCACTGACGCCACGCCCCGAATCGCGGCGGATCGGGGAGCCACCGTGCTTCCGTTCGATTTTTCGTACGTGGATTTCGCGGCGGCCCGCAACTATGCCCTGGCCCAGGCGAACGGCCATTGGATACTGATGCTCGATGCCGACGAAACGCTCGGTTCAGGAGGCGCGCGCGCAATCATGGAGTTGGCAGCGCGGAACGAGAATACCGGCTACTACCTGGAGCGCCACAACCATACGTCCGGTCGCGACACCGCTGTCACAGATTACCTGGTACGATTGTTCCCCGCCTGCGTTGCTTATCGCTTCCACGGCCGGGTTCACGAAACGATTGACAACTCAATTCTCGGTGCCGGGGGAACCTTGCGGAAAACGGATATCCGCATCGATCACAGTTTTTCAGCTGACCCGGAGGCGCGCCGCCGCCGTAACCTCTGGTATATCGAAATCCTCAAAGAGGAGATCGCAGCCGACCCGTCCGACACCACCCGCCTCGACTTTCTGGCCGCCGAGTATCATCAGCTCGGCATGTTCAACGAAGCGACGAAAGTCGCGGAACGCATCGTCCAGCTCAGGCCTCGCGACTATCGCGCGCACCTTTTCGCCGGCATCTACCACCTGCAATACAAAGGTGAGGCCGCCCTCGCGCGGTGCGATTTCGAACGCGCACTGGAGCTCTGTCCGGATAGCGCGGAAGCCGGGTCTTTCCTCGAACTGACCCGGCACTGAGGCCCCAACGAAAGTGAGGCTGTAACAATAGTGTCCTCCTTCACGCCCCAATATTGTGCAAACCCGGCTCCGGACGAAGTATGATACCCCAACGCAAGTTTTTGAAATAACAGGGGAAAAATCGTTTCCGACCCGCGATACCGCGCACTACTTGTGGACTTACGCCAAAAGGCGCAATCCTCGGAGCAGACCACGCCACCGAAACGGTTGACATCGATTAAGACACCCAAATATGGTTAATGCCGAAAAAACCGCGCTCCGTAAGCGCTCATTGCTCCGTTCCCTGTGGCTCGTAGTCCCTGTTGCCGCAGCCATTGTGCCTCTCGCGACCGGCCAGCCGCAGGCCGCACCTTCTCAGGAAGGCGCAGCCCAGGGCGCACTGGTGAAACAGTACTGCGCCGGGTGCCATAACGATAAATTAAAGACGGCCAGCCTCTCGCTCCAGGGTCTCGATCTTTCGAAAGTTTCGGGCGACGCGGACATATGGGAAAAAGTTCTCCGGAAAGTCAGCGCCAATCAGATGCCTCCGGCGGGCCTGCCCCATCCCACTCCGGAAGCCAAAAAGGCATTCACCACCTACCTCGAAACCGAACTCGACCGCGCAGCGGCCGCCCATCCGAATCCGGGCCGGCCCACGATTCATCGCCTGAACCGCTCCGAATACAGCAACGCCATCCGCGATCTTCTCGCCCTCGACATCAAACCCGGCTCGAGTCTGCCGCCCGACGACAGCGGCTACGGCTTCGACAATATCGGCGACGTCCTTTCGCTTTCGCCTGTCCTGATTGAGCGCTATATGTCGGTGAGCCGCAATATTGCCCGCCTCGCGGTCGGCGACACCGACATCAAACCTCAGATCGACGTTTTCACGCCCGTCCGGGAAGTGCGCGCCGCTTCAAAAGGTGGCCCGAAAATCCCGCGCAATGAACGGATCAGCGACGATTTGCCCTTCGATTCGGCGGGCGGACTATCGTTCGCCTATACCTTCCCGGTCGATGCCGAATACGACTTTAAGATCAAACTTCCAGCCCCCCAGGCTGGTTTCGGCGAAACTGCCGCCCCTGAGGGAAAGGCTCTGGACCTCCGGATTCCCGTCAGGGCGGGCGTTCATCAGGTGGGATTAACCTTTATGCGCTCCAGCGCAGTGCCCGAAATCCTACCAACCCTTGGTGGCCGTGGTGGTGGTGGCGGCGCGGGCGGACGGGGAGCGGCGGCTCCGGCCCCGCAGACCGCACATCTCGACCTGCGCCTCGACGGCGCGCGCCTGAAGCTTTACGACGTTGCGGAGACCGGCAACAACGCTAGTTTCAACGAACTGGCCATCGGGGGACCCTATAACATTCTCGGAGCGGGCGATTCGCCCAGCCGCCAGAAGATTTTCGTCTGCAAACCAGCCTCGGAGAAAGAGGGTGACGCCTGCGCACACAAGATCCTCGCGAATCTTGGACGTCATGCTTATCGCCGTCCCGTCACCGAAACTGACCTGAAACCGCTCATAGGCTTTTATGCCTCGGCGCGCAAAGAAGGTGGCTCCTTCGATAACGGCATCGAAATGGCCCTCCGCGCCATGCTGGTATCGCCCGACTTCCTGTTCCGCGTTGAGCGCGATCCGGCCGGCGCGGCACCCGGTTCTGTTCACAAAGTCAACAACTATGAGATGGCTTCGCGCCTCTCCTTCTTCCTCTGGAGCAGCATTCCGGACGACGAGCTTTTGAAACTCGCCGACGAAGGCAAACTCCAGAACGAAAAGGTCATCGAGCAGCAGGTGGCCCGTATGCTCGACGACCCGAAATCCAAAGCATTCACATCCAACTTCGCCGGACAGTACTTGTATCTGCGCAATCTTGCTTCGATGAAGCCGGACCCCGATGAATACCCTGAGTTCGACAACAACCTCCGCAAGGCGTTCGAAACCGAAACGCAGATGTTCTTCAATTCCATCGTGCGCGAGAACCGCCCCGTCACCGAACTTCTGGACGCCAAATACACATTCGTCAATCAGCGCCTCGCTGAGTTTTACGGCATTCCGGACGTCTACGGCCCGCAGTTCCGCCGTGTCGATCTGACCGACCCGAATCGTGGCGGCGTTCTGGGGCAGGGAAGCCTGCTCACCGTGACTTCGTATCCGAACCGCACGTCGGTCGTGCAGCGCGGCAAGTGGGTTCTCGAAAATCTGCTCGGTACTCCGCCGCCGCCTCCTCCTCCGAACGTCCCGTCGCTCGACCCGCACGGCAAAGACGGCAAGATGTCGATGCGCCAGGCGATGGAAATGCACCGCGCCAACCCGGTTTGCGCCTCCTGCCACTCGCGCATGGATCCCATCGGCTTCGCGCTGGAGAATTTCGACGGCGTCGGCGAATGGCGTGACAAGGACAGCGGCAGCGGCACGCCGATCGACGCTTCCGGAAAACTTCCGGACGGCACTGCCTTCAGCGGCGCGGCCGGTTTGAAGAACCTGCTGCTCACTCAGCATCGTGACGAATTTATCAGTACTTTTACTGAGAAACTGATGACTTATGCCCTCGGCCGGGGACTTGAGTCTTATGACCGGCCGGCCGTTCGCGCCATCATGCGGGACGCTGCAAAGCAGAACGACACGATCCCGGCGCTCATTCAGTCAATCGTAAAAAGCCCGCAATTTCAGATGAGGAAGACCAAAGAATCATGATTATCACGAAGAAAGCCCTTGCCCGCCGTACGTTCCTCCGTGGAGTAGGAACCGCTCTGGCTCTGCCACTGCTCGATTCTATGATTCCCGCCATGGCGGCGACCCGTCTGAGCCCGGCCACGCCCGGCATTCGCCTGGGTTTCTGCTACGTCCCGAACGGCATCATCCAGAAGGACTGGAGGCCGGCTGCCGACGGCGTCGGCTTCGAATTCATGCCCACCATGAAGTCGCTCGAACCGTTCCGCGACAAACTTCTGGTGCTCAGCAATCTGGCCCAGATCAACGGCCGCGCTCTCGGCGACGGCGCGGGAGACCATGCGCGCGCCGGAGCCACGTGGCTCACCGGCGTCCACCCGAAGAAGACTGAAACCGATATTCGTGCCGGCATCTCGGCCGACCAGATCGCGGCCAGGGAACTCTCAAAGGTCACGCAGTTCGGTTCGCTTGAAATCGGTCTGGAAGAACCCTACCTCGCCGGCGGCTGCGATTCCGGTTATAGCTGCGCCTACACCAATACGATCTCCTGGCGCGGTCCGGTCAGCCCGAACCCTGTCGAGATCAGCCCCCGTGCCATCTTCGAGCGCCTCTTCGGCGACGGCGAATCGACCGACCCGGTTGCCCGCCTGAAGATGATGAAGCAGGACACGAGCATTCTCGACTACGTCCGCGGCGACGTGGCCCGTCTCGAACCCGGCCTCGGCTCGCGCGACAAGACGAAGCTCGACGAATACCTCGAAGCGATCCGCGACATCGAACGCCGCATCCAGAAGGCCGAAGAGCAGAGCGCGACCATGAAGATTCCCGTCATGGAACGCCCGGTCGGCATTCCCGAGACCTTCGAAGAGCACGCCAAACTGATGGCCGACCTCATGGTCATCGCATGGCAGACCGATATGACCCGCGTGATCACGTTCATGATGGCGCGCGAAGGCTCCAACCGCAGCTACCGTGAAATCGGAGTTCCGGACGGACACCACTCGGTGACGCACCACCAGAACGATCCGGTCAAGATCGCCAAAACACAAAAAATCGACGAACATCATGTGAAGTCGTTCGCCTACCTCGTCAAACGCCTGAACGAAACTCAGGACGGCGACGGTACCCTGCTCGACCACACTCTGCTCCTCTACGGCAGCAGTATCCGCGACGGCAACGTCCACGACCACCACGACCTTCCGCTGGTTCTGGTGGGCGGTAAAGGCGCCGATGTGAAGGGTGGCCGCCACCTGGTTTACAAGCCCGAAACGCCCATGAACAACCTGTTGCTCACGATGCTCGACAAGGCCGGTGTTAAAGCCGAAACCCTCGGTGACGCGACAGGCCAGATCGATCAACTCTCCGGAGTCTAGTGTGAAGAAAGTCTTCCTTCCATTTCTATTGATAACCGCGCTGGCTTCGGCCGCCGAACTTCGTCTCGTGGACGCGATCAGGGACCAGAACCGTAAGGCGGTTCTGCAACTGATTGCGGCTCACGCCGACGTGAATGCGGCTCTGCCCGACGGTTCCACACCCCTTGCCTGGGCCGCCTATGAAGACGACTCCGAAATCGTGGGTGCACTGCTTAAGGCCGGAGCCAAGGTCTCGACCGTCGATCAGTACGGCGAAACTCCGCTCACGCTGTCTTGCGCGAACGGGAACGCTACCGTCGTCGAGGAGTTCCTCAAGGCCGGAGCGGATCCGAACGCCGCCCGGTGGAGCGGCGAAACCGCTCTGATGATCGCGGCCGGCTCGGGAAGTCCGAAAGTCGTTCAGATGCTGATCGATAAGGGCGCGAAGGTGGACGCCGTGGAATCCCGCAAAGGCCAGAACGCCCTCATGTGGGCCACGGCCAACGGGCACGACGCCGCCGTCAACGTTCTGCTCAAGGCCGGAGCCGATCCGAACAAAGCTTCCCTGGGTGGTTTCACGCCCCTCGTTTTCGCCGCAGGGCGCGGTGACACAAAATCCGCAGCCAATCTGATTGCGGCTGGAGCCAACGTCAACTTTGAGCTTCCCGGCGGCCTTAATCCGCTGCTCGTGGCCGTCACCGGAAAACATGGCGAGGTGGCCTCGCTGCTGGTCTCGAAAGGCGCAAGCGTCGCGTCGAAGGATCGCACCGGCAACACGCCGCTGCTCATCGCCGCCCAGTTGGGCGACCTGAGCCTGGTGCAGGGCTTGATCGCCAAAGGCGCGGATGTCAACGCCAAAACCAACGCGACTCCGGCCGGTGGCCGGGGCGGACGCGGCGGGGGCGGAGGCGGATTCTTCCGCGGTCCCTCCGGTGAGCAGACCGCGCTCATGCTGGCGGCACGCGCCGATCATCTCGACGTCATGAAGGCGCTGGTCGCAGCGGGCGAAGATGCCAAGGCGCGCGCTCAGGACGGCAGCACCCTCCTGATGGCCGCCGCGAACAGCGGGCATCTGGATGTGGTTCAGTACGCCTGGGAACTCGATCCCGAAGCCGTCAAAGCCGCCACGCAGACCAAGGCCGAAGTGATGCATGCCGCTGTAACCGGCTCCATGCAGTTATCTACGCAGCCCGAAATCTGCAAGGTAGTCCGGTTCCTTGCCGACAAAGGCGCGACGCTCGACCCGGTGGACGCCAATGGCCGAACGCCGATTATCATTGCCGATGTTCTGCCGATCGATATGGCGGTTGAACTTCTGACCAAACTGATCACCGCCACGGGCGCCACACCGCACGTAGCCACCAAGCGCTGACCGGTTTATCCTCTTTGCATTGCGCCCTGACTGAAGTATCGTTAGCCAGGGCTTTTTCATCAGAAGACAGGAGTTCCGCATGTCCCGGCGGAGGTACGCCACCCTGTAGCGATTCGGCACGGTGGAGGTTGATCCGCCGGAACATCATGCAGTGCCGTCATCGTCAAGACGCCTGATTTGTTCCGCAACCGCTTCCGCGAAACGCTACGGGCGGCATCGCCGAATCCCGCACAAATTACACCGCCGAAGCCACTTTGTTGATGGCTCCCTTACAGCAGGGCGAAGGTCCGAATATTCTCTCAGCGCAATTTCCGCTCTGAAGAATAATCCGCTGAGCGAGGACATGTCGACCGGGATCGTGCGGGGGCTCGATCTGTATCCTCGCAAGAGGGCGCAGTCTTTTCACAGAATCCCCGGCGAAATGCGGGAAAAGGATCTAAAAATTGCGCTATTCCGTGTTCAGGGGGACGCCCTTGAGTTTTCAATCGCCTGTCGGAGTGACAATCCCGCTAAGGCGACTGGGACAGTACAGTGGATGGTCAATGCCTTGATGACTGATGGTAATGAGCAAAGAAGGCCTGGAACGACGTGGGGATCGAAATCGTCAAGGTTCCGGATGTGCAATAGATACTGATGGCCATACATTCCACAAAGGATCCAACCAGAAACGCCCACGAGAGATCTCTAAACTGCATGGCTGTGAGAAACGGCGGCTGAGTTGCCGCCTCGGCCAACGACGCTCGTACGCCGCCGTTCGATAAGCTGCGTAGATGGTCCTTGACGAAATCCGCGCGTGGCTTACCCGTGAGAATGTTCCGTATCGCGAAGCGCACCACGAACCCACCCGCACCTCCGAAGAATCCGCCCGGGCGCGAGGGGAATCGATGGGCGTCGGAGGCAAGGCACTGGTCGTCAAGGTCGACGACATGTTCCGGCTGTTCGTTCTGAGCGCGGCGCGCAAGCTCGATTCCGCCGCCGTCAAGAAGTACTTCAGCGCAAAGAAAACCCGCTTCGCCACGCCCGAGGAACTGATGCTGATGACCGGCCTCGTACCAGGTTCGGTGCCGCCTTTCGGCGAGCCGATCCTTCCCTTCCGTTTGTACGTGGACCCTTCGGTTTTCGCGAACGACCGCGTGGCCTTCAACGCAGGCTCCCTGACCGACTCGATGGTGATTCCGATCGAAGACTACCGCCGCCTCGCCAACCCGGAAGTCTTCACGTTCTCGGCGGAGTAGCCTCAGACGCCGCGCACACGCGCGCGCTTCACGATGTTGATAAACCGCTTGGAAAGCTCGCGGATCCAGTCGAGATCGCGCGCCTCCACGGCATCGTGAGGAATCAAATGTTCGCCCACACCCACCGCCGCCGCGCCTGCGCGAATGTAATCGCCGGCGTTCTGTTGCGTGACGCCGCCCGAAGCGATCATGCGAACGTCCGGGAACGGCCGCTTCATGGCACTTACGTAACTCGGTCCGCCCACCTGCGCGCACGGAAAGAGCTTGACGAAATCCACGCCGGCCTTTTTTGCGACCATGATTTCCGTGGGCGTCAGCGCGCCGGGAATCACGGCCACGTTGTTCGATTCGGCGAACGTTACCATATCGTGATCGAGCCCCGTGCTGGTCAGAAACGACGCTCCCGCATCAATGCAGCGCTGCGCGGTTTCCACGTCCAGAACCGTCCCCGCGCCGATTGCCGCGTCGGGATTCTGCTTCATCAGCTCTCTGATGACATCCAGTGCGCCCGGAATCGTCATCGTCATTTCGGCGATCAGAATGCCGGCGTTGAACACCGCATGCGCGGCGAAATGTGCGTCCTCGGCCTTTGCCACCCGTATTGCCGGAATGACTCCGGTTTCATTGATGCGCGCGCATACTTCTTCTCTCGTCACGATGGCGGTTTCCTCAGTCTTCGCTTTACGCCTTTTATTATCGGCGGATTAAATGTCGAACTCACCCTCGGGTCTGGGGAGGATATCGTTGGGTCCCGCAATCCAGACGTACATGGTGGGAAGCAGGAAGATACTCATCAGAAGCGCGGCCATCAGACCGCCGACAATCACCAGCGCGAACGGGCGCTGCGAGTCCGAGCCGATTCCGTGCGAAGTGGCCGCTGGCAGCAGGCCCAGCATCGCAACCAGCATGGTCATCATGATGGGACGGAGCCTGAGCACCGCGCCTTCCACGGCCGCATCGAAAATCGTATGCCCGCGAACGCGAAGCTGGTTGATGTACTCGACCATGATCACGCCCACCTGCACCGATACTCCGAACAGCGCCAGGAATCCGACGCCCGACGACACGCTCAGGTTGGTGCCCGTGAAGTAGAGGGCCAGCAGACCGCCGACCGGCGCCATCGCCACATTCAGCAGGATCAGCGAGGCCCACTTCATCGACTTGAACATCGAATAGAGAATCATGAAGATGAGCATCAGCGTCAGCGGGATGATGATCGCGAGGCGCGCGGCGGCGCGCTTCTGCGACTGGTATTCACCTGCCCATTCGAGGTGATAACCCGTCGGAAGCTTCACCTTCTGACCCACCTTCTGAATTGCTTCTTCAACCGCGCCGCCCAGATCGCGGCCGCGCACGCTGTACTTGATCGCCACGTAGCGCTGATTGGATTCGCGGTAGACTTCCGAAGCGCCGTCGAGCATCTGGATATCGCATAGCTGCGCCAGCGAAACACGCTCGCCCGATGGCGACAGCAGCCGGATATTCTCAATCGCTTCCCTGGTATTGCGGAACTGCGGCAGATAGCGCAGCACCAGATCGTAGCGCTGTTCGTCCTGTAACACCTGCGTCAGGGTGTTGCCGCCGATCGCGGTTTGAACCGCGTCCTGGACGTCGGCCACGTTGATCTGATAGCGGGCGGCTTTCTGGCGGTTGACAGTCAGGTTGAGGTTGGGTTGCCCGATCAGGCGGAACAGTCCGAGGTCTTCGATTCCCTTGATGTTGCGCATCACGGCCATGATCTCGTCGCCCTTGCCTTCGAGTTCTTTCAGGTTGGTACCGAAGACTTTGATGGCAAGTTCGCCTTTGACTCCGCTGACCGCTTCTTCCATGTTGTCCGCGATGGGCTGCGAGAAGCCCCACGTCACGCCGGGTATCGCGGAAACCGCGCGGCTCATGGCGGCGATCAGTTCATCCTTATCCTGATGGAATACCGGGCGCCACTCTTCCTTGGGTTTCAGATCAACGAAGAACTCAGTGTTGAAGAAGCCAGTGGTGTCGGTGCCGTCGTCCGGTCGTCCCACCTGGCTGGTGCACTGCGGAACTTCGGGGAACGAGCAAAGGATGGCCCTTGCGCGATTAGTCACGGCGATGCCTTCGGTCTGGCCCGTGCTTGGCGCCAGAATTCCGCGCGCCCAGATGGCGCCTTCGTCGAGGTGGGGCAGGAACTCCGACCCCAGCACGTCTGTGGCGAGATAAATCGTCAGACCGAAGCCGGCGAGCGCCACTCCCAGAGTGAGCCAGCGCCAGTGAATTGCCGTCCCGAGCACGCTCCGATAAACGCGGGTTAAGAACGTCATGACGGGGTTATGCCATTCCTTCGTCCCCCGCGGAAAGAAGACACTGGAAAGCACCGGAGCCAGCAGCATCGAGAACATCAGCGCGCCCAGCAGAGCGAATGCCACTGTCCAGGCCATCGGCTTGAACAGGCGGCCTTCCACCTGCTGCAGCGTGAAGATCGGAAGGTACGCGGTGATGATGATGCCGATCGCGTAGAACACGGGCCGCTGTACTTCGTGCGCCGCCTCCCGGATCTTCTCCATCGGTGTGCGCGCGTCGCCCTCTTTGTGATGGGAAAGGTGGCGGACGATGTTTTCCACCATGACGACCGCGCCATCGACAACCATGCCGAAATCGAGCGCGCCCAGTGAAAGCAGATTGGCCGGGATGCCCTTAAGCTGTAGACAGGTGGCGGCGAACAGGAGCGCAAACGGAATCGTAAGCGCGACGATCAATGCGCCGCGCACATTTCCCAGGAACAGGAAGAGAATGATGACCACAAGGATGATGCCTTCCCTCAGGTTGTGAAGGACGGTGTGAGTGGTGTAGTGCACCAGATCGCTGCGGTCAAGAAAAGGAACAACCGTTACGCCTTTGGGGAGGATACCATTGTTCAAATCGTGAACCTTGGCATGAATTGCCTCGAGCACCGAATCGGAATCCGCACCCTTGCGCAGCAGCAGAATGCCTGACACAACATCGTCGTCGTCGACGATCTTTCCGTTCGCCAGATGCCTTGCCCTCGCGAACTGGCCGAGGCGGATCTTCGGACCCTGCTCCACAACAGCGATATCCTTGACCTTAAGCGCGGTTCCCGTCTTAGTGGTCAGCACCGTATTTTCGATGTCGTGGACGTTGTTGACCAGGCCCACTTCGCGGACGTCAATCTGCTGCAGGCCGGATTCGATGAAGCTGCCTCCGGCGTTGGTGTTGTTATTGGTAAGCTGCTGCTCCACCTGAGCGATGCTCAGACCGTAGGAAATCAGCTTATTCGGATCGAGGCGAACCTGATACTCGCGGGTGGGGCCGCCGAAACTTGCCACATCGACAACGTTCGGCACCGACTTGAAAGACTTCTCAACAACCCAGTCCTCAAGCGACTTCAGTTCCATCACGTCGTAGGCCGGGTTGGTGCTGTGCAGCGTGAAGAAGTAAATCTGGCCGACCGGGCTCCAGTCCGTGCCCATCTGCGGCTGCACGCCCGTGGGCAGCGTAACCTGAGCCAGGCGTTCGAGAACTTTCTCGCGGTTCCAGTCGTTCTGAGCTTCGTCGTCGAAGGTCATCTTCACATCCGACAGACCGAAGAGAGAGAACGAGCGCAGCGCCGTCAGGTGCGGAATGCCGTTCATCACGATCTCGAGCGGAATCGTTACCTGCTGCTCGATCTGCTCGGCGGAGATGCCGGGCCATTGAGTAATCACCTCGACGTAGTTGTTGGCAACGTCGGGATAAGCTTCGACGGGTAGCTGATGGAACGAAATCCCGCCCCAGATGAAGAGCAGGACCGCGACAGCTACAACCAGAATGCGGTTATTAAGCGCGAAATCGACTAACCCACGGATCATATTCCGTTATTGCTCCACCGAATTTTCGAGCACCAGCGCGTCCTTCACGACGCGGTCGCCGGGATTGATTCCCGAGACCTCCTGCATATTCTCCGCGAGCGTGATGCCGCCGAAAACTTCCGCGCGCCGGAAGGATTTGCCACCGGCCGGCAGATAGACCCAGTCGCGGTCGTGGAGGTGCAGAATCGCGGTTGCGGGCACTATGGCGGATACCTTCTTTTCTTCGCCATGGAATGTCGCTGTAGCGAACATCCCGATCCGCATCAGGCCTGAATTCTCAACCTCAAGACGAACCTTCGCG
>Ga0302278_10005269_pt1 | contig 12897 bp, 9 predicted proteins | sample III_Bog_N3_2_FD_194543 | JGI IMG/M metagenome (GOLD analysis project Ga0302278, IMG submission 194543) | Peat permafrost microbial communities from Stordalen Mire near Abisko, Sweden - III_Bog_N3_2 | ecosystem: Environmental > Terrestrial > Soil > Wetlands > Peat | place: Sweden: Abisko... | reverse complement strand
ATGCAGGGCAACGCCGAGTTTTTTGCGCCCGAGATGCGCACCGTACCCACCAGCGGATTCCCGCCGCGTATGACAAATTTATCCATGAATCCTGAATGACTCCTGAGTCTCAAGTGTAAATTGGCAGCCCTCGGTGATTCGCGATTCCTGTGCTGCGTCAGGGATCAAACGTTATACTTGCGGGTTGACCGCGCATTACTGTTTTCACCTATAGGGGAGGGTTGGCAATGATTGGGACTCGGTTCTGGAGATGCTCTGCAGGAGCGGCGTTGGCAATTATGGAAGTATTCGCAATTCTGACCCTGGCATCGGCGCAGGCCCCATTGAAGTCCGCGGCTACTACAAAACCGCTGCCGGCAGTCATCGAAAAGGACGGCCATTATGCGCTCGAAGTCGACGGGAAGCCCTACCTGATGCTGGGCGTGCAGGCCAACAATTCCAGTGCGTGGCCTGCGTACTTCGACAAAGTCTGGCCAGCTGCCGAAACTCTGCATGCCAACACCGTGGAACTGCCCATCTATTGGGAGCAGATTGAAGCAACCCAGGGCACGTTTGATTTCAGTGTCGTCGACTTGATGTTGAAGCAGGCGCGCGAACACCATCTGCACCTGGTTCTGCTGTGGTTCGGCACGTGGAAGAACGGCAGCTCGCACTACACGCCGGAGTGGATCAAGCTCGATCAGGCGAAGTACCCGTTCCTGCTCAACAAGGAAGGCAAGACGGTGGATTCCCCATCGCCATTTTCAAAACCATGGCTGGAGGCGGACAAGACAGCTTTCCGCGCGCTGATGCGTCACTTGAAACAGGCCGATCCCGAACGCACTGTGCTCATGGTGCAGGTTGAAAATGAATCCGGCGTCTGGGGCGGTGTGCGCGACTACGGCCCTGAAGCGGAAAAAGCCTTTGCTGAGCCGGTTCCGGAGAGGCTTGTCGCAGGTCTTGGAAAACAGCCGGGCTCATGGAAGCAGGTCTTCGGCGATGATGCCGATGAAACCTTTGAAGCATGGTTCACGGCAACGTATATCGAACAAGTGGCCGCGGCGGGCAAAACCGAGTACCCGCTTCCCATGTATGTGAATGCCGCGCTGCGCGATCCATTCAAACCCGGCCATGCGCCCAGCTACGAGTCCGGCGCGCCCACCGACAACAACATCGATTTGTGGAAGATCGCAGCGCCTTCCATCGGCATCGTGGCTCCGGATATCTACATGTCGGACTACGCGAAATACATGAAGGTGATCGATCTCTACCGGCGCAAAGACAATCCGCTGCTCATTCCAGAGACCGGCAATTCAGCCGATTACGCGCGTTACGTGTACGCAGCAATCGGCCAGGGCGCGATGGGCTGGGCGCCGTTCGGCCTTGACCTGACGCGCTATAGCAATCAGACGGAGGGGCCTGAGGCGATGGAAAACACCGCTCTCAAGCCCGTAGCGCGCCAGTATGCGTTGCTGGAGCCGATTGCGCGCAAGTTGGCAGCAGGAAATCTGGAAAGCAAGGTCCGCGGCGCCAGTGAAGATCCCGAGAACCACACGCAGACGCTCGCCTTTGGTCGCTGGAACGCGGTTCTTCAGTACGGCATGCCGTCCTTCGGCAACTGGATGCAGCCCAGGGGCAACTCCCCTCCCGATGGTGGAGCGGTGATTCTGGAACTCGGACCGGACGAATTCCTGATTGCCGGCCACCATGTCCGTGTGGACTTCAAGCCAACCTTTGCGCAGGACAAGAAGCGGCTGTGGCTCAAGGTGGAAGAAGGCAGCTACGACGCGGCAGGGAACTGGAAGACCGCAAGAATCTGGAACGGCGACCAGACCGACTACGGCCTGAATCTGAAGGCAGACGAGAACGTGCTGTTGAAAGTGCGAATGACGACGTTCTAGCGGAATCTGCAGCGACCGAACCAGAGGCTTCTACAGCTCCAGCACATTATCCTCGATCGCCAGCCGCACATTCCCATCCGACTTCGCCAGCCGGCGCACTGCCTCCGGCTTGTCCACGCGCGCCTTCAGCATCACCAGCGCCACAGGAACACTGCGTCCCGCGCTCTTGATGGTGTTCACCGCCGTCTCCCGGTCAATCTTGCATGCGCACATGAGAATGCGGATGCCGCGCTCCACCAGCTTCGAGTTCTGCATGTGCACGTTGACCATCAGGTTCTCGTACACATAGCCCAGCCGCGTCATGGCGCCAGTGGTGATCATGTTCAGCACCATCTTCTGCGCGCTCCCCGCCTTCATGCGCGTCGAGCCGGAGATGACCTCCGGGCCCACTTCGGCAACGATGAGGATGTCTGCCGCTCCTGCCAGCGGCGTGTCGTGATTGCACGTAACAGCGGCAGTGTGCGCTCCGCGGGCGCGAGCATAGGCCACGGCGGCAACTACATAAGGGGTGCGGCCTGAGGCGGAGAGCCCCACCACCACGTCCTTGCGCGTCGGACGCCGGCGTGCAATATCCCGCTGGCCAAGCTCTTCCGAGTCTTCGTTGACCTCGACGGCCGAGGCCAGTGCCTTCGGTCCGCCGGCCATGATGTACTGCACCTGTCCTGGAGCCGTCGAGTAAGTCGGTGGACACTCCGATGAATCGAGGGCGGCAATCCGTCCGCTCGATCCAGCGCCTACATAGATCAATCGGCCACCGTCGCGCAGGCTGCGAGCCACCTGGTCGATTACCTGGGCAATCTCCGGCAGCGCCTTCTTGACCGCTGCTGCCACCTTCGAGTCTTCGTGGTTGATGATCCGGGCTATTTCGAGTGCGGACTTTGTGTCGAAGCCTTGAGAGGCCTCATTCTGGCTTTCGGTGGTCAACTGCTGAAGCAGGGAGGCCTGGTCTTTCTTGGTATCGTGCGGCTGTGTGCCGGCCGTCTCCTGGATCGGTGAACTGGTAATCATGCGTAAGTCTCCGAGACTTGATTGTATCTGTAAAACGCGCAAGACCGGAGAGAATTCCGCCGCTGGGACCCACGTTGATCATGACCACGGAATGAAATTGTTTACATAATTTCCAATACTTTACGCACAGAATCGTGAAACGCGGGCCGCACCTGGCGGATCAACTGGCTCTTCCGGTCCGGCCAGGTCCGGTTGGTCAACAGCACCACCGCAACCCCCGCCTTGAGGTCAATCCACAGGGAGCAGCCGCTGTAACCCAAATGCCCAATCGAATGCGCAGAAAAGTGGCTGCCCGACGAGGAGTTCTCCGACGGCGTATCCCACCCCAACGCCCGGGAGCTGCCTTCCGGTCCCTGCCGCTCGGCAAAAATCTCCAACGTGCCGCGCTCAAATAGCCCGTTTTCTTCGCTTTCCGAGCCGGCCTTCAGAATCTCACCGGCAAACCGCAGCAGGTCTGGAACATTCGAGAACAGCCCTGCGTGGCCGCCCGCACCCTTGAGCAGCCAGGCATTTTCGTCCTGCACCTCACCCTGGATCCGCCGGTGACGCAAATGCGTGTCCTCTTCGGTAGGCGGAATGAACGGGCGGGCCGCCGGTGGAGGACAAAACCCGGTGGAAGCCATTCCCAGGGGCTGAAAAACCTGGTGCCGCACCCATGTGGCCAGGTATTCGCGGTTGATCACGTCCAGCGCCTTGCCCAGCAGCATGAAGCCCGGATCGGAGTACTCGGCGCCTACGCCTGGATCGGCCGCCAGCGGAAGTTCCAGGCAGGCCCGCAGAAGGGCGGAGGACGTGGTTGCGGTCTGAAAGAACTCAACGTATCCCGGCAGCCCGGAATTATGCGCCAGCAGGTGTCTCAGGGTGACCAGGCGGGCCTTGGACCCCGGTGCGCGCCCCACCACAAAGCCCGGCAAAAACTCCCCCAGGGGCGTGTCCAGTTCCAGCAAGCCGCGCTGATGCAGCAGCATGGCCGCCGCCGTGGTCGCCACCACCTTGGTCAGGCTGGCAACATCGAAGATCGTTTCCGGAGTGACGGCCGGCGCGCCTTCTTCATAGGTGAACAAGCCCAGCGCGTCCTGAAGCACCACCTGGCCGCCGCTTAGAACTCCAAACGCGCAGCCGGGAAACGCCTGCGCTCGAATTGCTTCTTCCAGCACGCGATACGCCGCGGCAAAGCGATCGCGCTCACCGGCCGGGGAGGGTATTGGTTGAGAGGGGTTTGGCTCCATCGCTGTCTTGCATCGTAGCGCGAATCGGCTTCCACCGCAGTGATACAGGCGCATTTTTCGCGGGTTCGTTTCGAAAAAAGCTATCCTTCGATGCAAGTGAATCGTCTATCGTGGTAACGGACTCCCGGAGGATGGTATGCGTGTGTTCAAAGGAGTGACGGTCGCAATTGCCCTGGGACTGTTTGCCGCGGCCTCCGGTTCTGCGCCAGCCCAGGAGCCCATTCCGCCGGAAACAGCCGCTCCCGCCGTAACCGCCCCTCCGTCCGCGCCGGTCGATACCATCCCGGCCGCACCCGCGAAGAAGACCTACACCGTCCCCGCCGGAACCAAAGTCCTGCTCCAGTTGCGCAGCTCCATCAACACCAGGAGCGCCAAGCTCGGCGATGGCGTATACCTGTCTTCGACTTTTCCCGTGGTGGTCGGCAACAGGGTAATGATTCCCGCGGGCGTATATGTGCAGGGCGTGGTGGACCGTGTGGAACGCGCCGGCCACGTGAAGGGCAGGGCTCAACTCGATATGCACTTCACCTCCATCATCTTTCCCAACGGCTCGGTGGTTGAGATTCCCGGACTGGTCAACAGCCTTCCCGGCGCAAGCAAACAGCAAGTCAAGGACGATGGAGAGGGAACCATCGAGCAGAACGCCGACAAAGGCCGCAACGCCGCCAAGGTAGCCGAGGTCGCCATTCCGGTCGGCGGCACGGTTGGCTCCATCGGCGGCCTCGGCTCGGGGCATCCGCTTGCCGGAGGCCTCGTTGGAATCGGCGCGGGACTTGCCACCGCCGGCCTGGTTTCGCTCTTCACCCGCGGCGCAGACGTCAACATCGAATCGGGCTCTCAGGTGGAGATGCTCTTGCAGCGCCCCTTGCTGCTCGAAGACGCAAACCTGGCCGAAGTTGGCGCCCCTGGAACGGCTCCGGCCCTGGTTCCTTCGGCCAACCAGCCCAAGCCGATGGCCAAACCGGCGCACATGCGCATCCTCTGTCCCCCCGGAGGGCTCGGTTGCGAGTAATCTAGAAGAGAGATGCAAACGGCCCCCAACGACCCCCTGAACCAGCCAAACACCCCTGAATCGGCGCACCTCGTGCCGTCAGCGTGCCCCACGCCCCCACCGGAGCAGAACCGCGGCGCCTTTCGCCTGTGGGTCCGCGACCTGCTGATCTCCGCCGTTGCTTCAATCTTCATCATCACCTTCCTCTACCAGCCCGTCCGCGTGGAAGGCACCAGCATGCTGCCGCGCCTGGAAGATCGCGACCGCCTGTTCATCAACAAGTTTGTCTACCACCTCTCTGCCATTGAACGGGGCGACGTGGTCGTCTTCCACTATCCCCGCGACCCGGAAAAGAGCTACATCAAGCGCGTGATTGCACTTCCGGGCGACCGGCTGCGCATCGATCGCGGCGCCGTCTGGATCAACGGCAAGCGGCAGGTTGAGCGCTATGTGCCCGAGGAGTACCGCGATACCCGCTCCATTGAGGAGATGATCGTTCCCGACGGCAGCTATTACATGATGGGCGACCACCGCTCCATCTCCTCGGACAGCCGCGAGTTCGGCCCCGTCGAGCGCTCGCTCATCTACGGCAAAGCCGTCTTCGTCTACTGGCCCACCCGCGACGCCGGCGTCGTCCGCTAAACAGGCGAGGGCGCAGCGGGTTTCTGCCCTGAAATCCACGACCAAACCTGTTAGCATAGGTTGAATCCACTCCTCGGAGAGGCAATGCAGGCAATCCTAGCGCTCGAAGACGGGCGCATCTTCACTGGCCTCGGGCTTGGCGCAACTGGCGAATGCCAGGGCGAAGTCGTTTTCAATACATCCCTTACCGGCTACCAGGAAATCGCCACCGATCCCTCCTACTCCGGTCAAATCGTTGTTCTCACCAATCCCCAGATCGGCAATTACGGCACCAACCAGGCAGACAACGAGTCGGCCAGGCCCTATATTGAAGGCCTGATCGTGCGCGAGTTCTCCGCCATCAGCTCCAACTGGCGCTCCGAGCAGGTCACCGACGAGTACATGGAGCGGTATTCCGTCCCGGTTCTCGCCGAGATCGATACGCGCGCCCTGGTTCGCCACCTGCGCACCCACGGCGTCATGCGCGGCGTCATTTCGACGGTTGAAACCAATCCCGAAGTCCTCGTCCAGAAGGCCAGAAGCATCCGCAAGATGGATGGGACCGACCTGGCGCGCGTGGTCTCCACCAAGTCCATTTACCAATTTGATTCCTCCAGCCCCGGCAACCAGAGCGGCGATTCTTTGCTCCCTCCCAACGACGTGTGGGAAGGGAAGAATCTCCATGTGGTCGCCTACGACTTCGGCATCAAGCAGAACATCCTCAGAATGCTCACCCGCGAGGGCTGCCGCGTCACGGTCGTTCCGGCCGAGACTACGGCAGAGGACGTGCTAGAACTCAAGCCCGACGGCATCTTCCTCTCCAACGGCCCCGGCGATCCCGAACCGGTCGATTACGCCGTCCGCGCCATTCAGAAGTTCCTCGGCCGCGTCCCGGTGTTTGGAATCTGCCTCGGCCATCAGCTTACCGGTCTCGCCCTGGGAGGGAAGACCTACAAACTGAAATTCGGGCACCACGGCGGCAATCACCCGGTGCGCAACAACACCACCGGCAAGGTCGAAATCACGGCCCACAACCACAACTTCGCCGTCGATCCCGATTCCATCAACGCCAACGAAGTCGAGTTGACCCACGTTGACCTGAACGACAACACGCTCGAAGGCCTGCGCCACAGGACGCTGCCGCTCTTCAGCGTCCAGTACCACCCCGAAGCCGCCCCCGGCCCGCACGACTCGCATTACCTGTTCCACGACTTCCGCAAGATGATGGAGGAGTGGAAGGGATGAAGCACTTAGCCACACAGAAGACAGTTTTCGCAACCGCAGCGGGGCCCCGGCTCCGCTGTTTTTTGAGCGCAGGAAAGTGATGATCTTTGGGAATGTTTTGAAAGGGCACGACTTCAGTCGTGCCGAAGAAGCAAGAAGAGAAGCCGGGCTTTAGCCCCTGAGGGATGGTTTTGAAACCCGCACGCGAGCACGCAACGAACAACGCGCAGACTTACTTCATCACGTCCGATACGTGGGAACGTCGCGCACTTTTCCACGCCGAGCCTTGGGCGCGCCTGTTCTTCAAGACATTACACTCACATCGTGGGGATGCCTATCTCCTGCACCAATTCGTTCTGATGCCCGATCATTTCCACCTATTGATGACGCCAATCACATCGCTGGAAAAAGCTGTCCAATTGATCAAAGGCGGATTCTCTTTCCGAGCAAAGAAGGAACTTGGCTCCAATTTAGAAATCTGGGGTAGAGGCTTTGCAGATCATCGAATTCGAGACTTTGAAGACTATGACAAGCATCTCCATTACATTCATCTGAACCCGGTGAAGAAGCACTTATGTGCCATCCCCGCCGAATACAAATACTCTTCAGCTTACCCAGGTTGGAAACTCGACCCCATCCCTCAGGGGCTAAAGCCCGGAGACTTTGTGGGAACTCTATGCGGCACGGCTGAAGCCGTGCCCTTTCAAAGCCAAAGCCCGAATTTGATGAAACGCACCAGTTTGACGAAATAGGAAATCAAGAAAAATGCCACGCAGAAATGACATCCAGAAGATCCTGGTGATCGGCTCCGGCCCGATCGTCATCGGCCAGTCCGCCGAGTTCGACTACTCCGGCACGCAGGCCTGCAAAGCCCTCAAGCAGGAGGGCTACGAGGTGGTGCTGGTGAACTCCAACCCGGCCACCATCATGACCGATCCCGACCTCGCCGACCGCACCTACATCGAGCCGCTCACCCGCGAGTACGTCGAGGAAATCATTCGCATCGAGTCCGAGATGCTCACCTCGAAGCCCGGTTCCGGCGTCTTCGCACTGCTGCCGACCGTTGGCGGCCAGACAGCCCTTAACCTCGCCGTCGATCTCGCCGATGCCGGCATTCTTGAGCGCTACAACATCGAGTTGATCGGCGCCAAGCTCGAAGCCATCAAGAAGGCCGAAGACCGTCTGCTCTTTAAAGACGCCATGCTCCGCATCGGTCTCGAAGTCTCAAAATCCGCGCTGGTCAACAACCTCCGCGACGGCCTCGATTTCGCCTCCAAACTCGGTTTTCCCGTCCTCATCCGCCCCAGCTTCACGCTCGGCGGCACCGGCGGCGGCATTGCCTACAATCGCGAAGAGCTGATGGAAATCCTCGCCCGCGGCCTCGATCTTTCACCCGTCCACGAGTGCCTCGTGGAAGAGAGCGTCCTCGGCTGGAAGGAGTACGAGCTCGAGGTCATGCGCGACCTCGCCGACAACGTCATCATCATCTGCAGCATTGAAAACTTCGACCCCATGGGCGTACACACCGGCGACTCCATCACCGTCGCCCCCGCCCAGACCCTCACTGACCGCGAATACCAGAAGATGCGCGACGCGGCCATCGCCGTCATGCGCGAAATTGGCGTCGAAACCGGCGGGTCAAATGTACAGTTCGCCGTCAATCCCGTCGACGGCCGCATGACCGTGATCGAGATGAATCCGCGGGTCTCGCGGTCTTCAGCTCTCGCGTCAAAGGCCACCGGCTTCCCGATCGCCAAGATCGCCGCCAAGCTCGCCGTCGGCTACACGCTCGACGAGATCCCCAACGACATCACGCGCAAAACGCCCGCCTGCTTTGAACCCACCATCGATTATGTAGTCGTCAAAATCCCCAAGTGGCAGTTCGAAAAATTTCCCGGCTCCGACGACACGCTGGGCCCGCAAATGAAGTCCGTCGGCGAAGTCATGGCCATGGGCCGCACCTTTAAGGAAGCGCTGATGAAGGCATGGCGCGCCCTTGAAACCGGCAAGAAGACCGGCGCGGAAGTCCTGGAGCCGCGCCGCCTCACGCAAAAACTGGTCACGCCCCAGCCTGAACGCCTCAGCTACATCCGCTACGCCTTTGAGCGCGGCATGAGCGTCCGCGCCATCGCCCGCCTCACCGGCATGGATCCCTGGTTCCTCTACCAGCTCCAGGAAATCACGCTGGCCCAGATGGGCATTGCCGAAACCACGCCCGACGCAATCTCGACCGAACACCTGCGCCAATTAAAGCGTCTCGGCCTGAGCGACGAGCGCATCGCCACCGAGTGGAAGCTCGAAGGCCACGCCGGCATCCAGCAGGTGAGGGAACTGCGCGAAGGCAAAGGCATCATCCCCGTCTTCAAACTCGTAGATACGTGCGCCGCCGAGTTCGAGTCGATGACCCCCTATCTCTACTCCACCTACGACGAAGAAGACGAAGCCGCGCCCACAGACACGCCCAAGATCATCATTCTCGGCTCCGGCCCCAACCGCATCGGCCAGGGCATCGAGTTCGATTACTGCTGCTGCCACGCCGCCTTCGCTCTCAAAGACGACGGCTACGAGACCATCATGGTCAACTGCAACCCTGAGACCGTCTCCACCGACTACGACACCAGCGACCGCCTCTACTTTGAGCCGCTCACGCTCGAAGACGTGCTCGCCGTCTACAACCATGAGGCCCAGTCGGGCGCAAAGATCGGCATGATTGTCCAGTTCGGCGGACAGACCCCGCTCAATCTGGCCCAGCGCCTGCGTGCAGCCGGAGTGCCCATCATCGGCACCTCGCCCGAATCCATCGATCTTGCCGAAGACCGCAAGCGTTTCGGCAAGCTGCTTGAAGAGCTCGAAATTCCCCAGCCCCCCGGCGGCACAGCCACCAGCGTGGAAGAGGCTCTCGCCGTCGGCGAGCGCATCGGCTACCCTGTGCTCGTCCGTCCCAGCTATGTGCTCGGAGGCCGCGCCATGGTGATTTGTTACGATGGCGACGCTGTCGCGCAATACATGACGCAGGCAGTTGAATACTCGCAGGAGCGTCCGGTCCTCGTCGATCACTTCCTTGAGAGCGCCATCGAAGTCGACGTCGACGCCCTCTGCGATTCCGAGGACGTGATCGTCGCCGGCATCATGCAGCACATTGAAGAAGCCGGCATTCACTCCGGCGACTCATCCTGCGTCCTTCCCGCCGTCAGCATCCGTCCCGAGACCCTGGAAACCCTTCGCACCTATACCCGCAAACTGGCTCTCGCGCTCAAAGTCGTAGGCTTGGTCAACCTGCAGTTCGCCATCCAGCGCGACGCCCAGGGCCAGGATCACGTCTACGTCATCGAAGTAAACCCGCGCGCCTCGCGCACCGTGCCCTATGTCTCGAAGGCAACCGGAATTCCTCTGGCCAAGGTCGCCGCGCGCCTCATGACCGGCCGCAAGCTCCGCGAACTTCTTCCGGCCCAGCTCGCCTCCGGCAAGGATCTCGGAACCGGCGCGTTCTACTACGTCAAGTCCCCCGTCTTCCCCTGGTCCAAGTTCGCCGGCGTGGATACGGTTCTCGGGCCGGAGATGCGCTCCACCGGCGAAGTCATGGGCGTCGCCTCCACCTTTGGCGAGGCCTTCGCCAAAGCCCAGCTCTCTGCTGGACAAATCCTGCCCACCGGCGGCACGGTCTTCTTCAGCGTCAACGACCCCGACAAGACCGCAGCCGTCGATCTCGCCCGCCGCTACGTCAATCTCGGCTTCCGCATCGTCGCTACGGAAGGCACAGCCAACGTCCTGGAGAAATCCGGCCTTATCGTCGAGCGCGTCTTCAAGGTGAAAGAAGGCCGCCCCAACGTCGTTGACCTCATCAAGGGCGACCGCATTCAGCTCATCATCAACACGCCCCGTGGCCAGGACACCTTCTTTGACGAGAAAGCCATTCGCCGCGCCGCGGTCCTCGCACGCATTCCCACCATCACCACCATCGCCGCCGCGCAGGCCGCCGTGGAGGGAATCGCCGCCATGCAAAAGCACCAAACCACCGTCTTCGCCCTGCAGCAGCTCCACGCAGAGACCGCCGGCTGAGCCGAGCGTCTGCCGGACTGCGGTACTACGCCTGAGAAAGGGCACAACGCCCAGGCGAACTTGAGGGTTCTGACGTAGATCTGAGAAAGGGCACGCCCCCCGGCGAACTTGAGGGTTCTGACGTAGATCTTTGAAGGGGAACGACCCCCGGCGAACTTGAGGGTTCTGACGTAGATCTTTGAAAGGGAACGACCCCCGGCGAACTTGAGGGTTCTGACGTAGATCTTTGAAAGGGCACGACCCCCGGCGAACTTGAGGGTTCTGACGTAGATCTTTGAAAGGGCACGACCCCCGGCGAACTTGAGGGTTCTGACGTAGATCTTTGAAAGGGAACGACCCCAGGCGAACTTGAGGGTTCTGACGTAGATCTTTGAAAGGGCACGACTTCAGTCGTGCCGCAAATCATCTAAAGTGAGAGAAATGGGGCTTCAGCCCCATGCTCTCCGCGTTGCCCCGAGTCTTTGTCTGCAGCCTCCATGACGTTCGTCAATTTGAGCGTTCTACAATAAAGCCATGCTGATCGAAGGCATCTACGCCGCCATTACCACGCCGTTTTATCCGGATGAACGCCTCTACTTCCGCAAGATCGAAGCCAACGTGGCTCGCTACTCGCGCAGCCTCTTGTCGGGATTTCTAGTCCTCGGCTCCACAGGCGAAGCCGTCATGCTTGACGACGCCGAATCCCGCGACGTTCTGCGCGTAGCCGCCGAAGCCGCCGCTCCTGAGAAAGTCCTCATTGCCGGCGTCGGACAAGAGAGCGTAGTCGCCACTGTCCGCCTCGCCGAAGCCGCAGCCAAATTCAATTACGATGCCGTCCTGGTGCGCACCTCCAGCTACTTCGCCAACCAGATGAGCACCGCCGCGGTTCTGCATTACTTCCGCAGCGTGGCGGACCGTTCGCCGCTCCCGGTTCTGCTCTACAACATCCCCGTCTACGTCCCTTACCAGATCCCCATCGAAGTCATCGCCGAACTGGCCCAGCACCCCAACATCATCGGCATCAAGGACTCAAGCGGCAGCGCCGACCGGATCAGCGCCACGGTCGAAGCCACCCGCACGGCGCCCCGCCGCATTGAAACGGTTACGCCCATCTTTGAAGCCGCAACCGGCCGCATGCTCGCGCCTAAGTTCGAAGCAACCGGCTCCTTCGTCTCCGCCGGCTCGCTTGCCGGGGGCACAGCCGTAGCCACCGCTCCGCCCGCCGTCCCCATCAAGACCCGCACCAAGGAAGTCGGCTTCCAAGTGCTCACCGGCTCCTCCACCACGCTTCTGGATTGTCTGAAAGCCGGCGCCAGTGGTGGCATCCTGGCCTTCGCCGCATTCGCCCCGCAGGCCTGCCAGGAGGTTTATCTCGCCTGGAAGGACCATGACCTCGCGCTTGCCGCCGAGAAGCAGGAGCGCATCGCCCAGCCCAACAAGCGAATCGTCGGCCAGATCGGCATCGCCGGCGTCAAGTACGCCTGCGACTTCAACGGCTACTACGGCGGCCGTCCCCGCAGCCCGCTCCTCGGCGTCACCGCCGACGAGAAAGCCGAGATTGAAGGCATTCTGGAACTGATCAGGAACTAGAACGGGCCTGCTACTGGAGCTTTGAAAGGGCACGACTTTAGTCGTGCCGAATGGATTGGAAAAATCGCAGGGCTTTAGCCCCTGAGGGACCGTTCAGGACGTACAAGGTTTGTGTTTTCCCCTGACCTTCCTATAGTTTCTTAAGCACCCCAAGCCCTCAAACTTCTCCAAGCAAATTGCGAGCTCGAAATTGAAGGCTTGATCTCATCAGGCGCACCGGACGACGAATACGAACCCGAAGTCGACCGAATTGTCACGGCACTTGAAAATCTCCCGCCTGAGCAAGCCTCCGCCGCCGCTGTCGCAGACATTTTTG